>LFRM01227367.1_pt1 | contig 17213 bp, 16 predicted proteins | sample 618341 | NCBI WGS metagenome assembly LFRM01 (sample SAMN03654438, study PRJNA283298) | anaerobic digester metagenome | isolation source: pool of bioreactors CSTR01a, CSTR02a, and CSTR03a thermophilic anaerobic... | place: Denmark: Kgs. Lyngby | collected 2014-05-21 | reverse complement strand
AGATGTGTATAAGAGACAGCCTCAATGCACTGTATGGTGGTTTAGTTGATTCAATAGATAATATGGCTGCAGCATTCGATGAGTAATATGTAACATGCACTTGTAGTATTAAAAGGTGCACTAATTAGCATGAATGATGTAGCAATCAATGTAATCACATGAGAGTATAAATACTTGTGACACAAAGTGTTTGCTGTTGTATACTTATGTGACATATTAAGGAAAGAGAATAATGGAAGAATCGAGACGAGATTATAAAATAGGATTGATATTCGTAATAGGATGCCAGGTGCTATGGGGATTTTTACCTATATACTGGCAGGCTTTGAAGCCGATAGACTCATATGTAATTATTTTATATAGAATTTTTACGATGTTCATCTTCTCGTTGATGGGGGCAAGAATAAAATATAGCTTTAAGGAAATATTCGAACCTCTCAGAGATGTGAAAAAACTTATTCGCTCTTTTCTTGCCGGGCTTATACTTGCCACAAACTGGAGCATATATATATGGGCAATTAACTCAGGAAGAGTTATACAGGCGGCAATAGGTTATTATATAGAACCTATAGTGATATGCTTATTCGGTATAGTAATCTTTAGAGAAAAACTGACAAAATATAACGTAGCCGCTATGGGGCTTGCGATGGTTGCTGTTGTAGTAATATTGATTCATTTCAAACAGTTACCGGGTGTGGCTCTTGGACTTGCTATTACGTGGGCGATTTATTCTGTTGTCAAGAAGACATCAGATCAACCCACAATAATTGCACTGGTTCATGAGACAATGCCCTTTGCCATTATAGCTATAATGGTAATAATATATATTGAATCTCAAGGGGCAGGAGCTTTAAGCATGAACCTGCCGGGGAAATATTCACTAATGCTGCTTAGTGGTCTTGTAACTGTCATTCCTGTCGCATTGTTTGGAATGGCTGCAACCAAAGTACCGCTCTTTATCATAGGGCTTGCTCAGTATATAAGCCCTACAATCACATTGATATGTGGGATATTTCTTTTTCACGAAGAGATTGATATCGTTCAGATTGTTGCATTTATTATAATTTGGATTGGACTGATTTTCTTCACATATGGAGAGTTTGTTTCAGCCCGAAAGTCCTTGCAGAATATGGATCAATAGATAAAATATTAAAAGCATAAATATTGTCAGCTGTTCGAAACCATCCAGCTTTAAAAAACTATGAGAATTGCTTGCATCTTAACGGCGTTTTGGGTTTCGAAACGTCGTTTTTATATATTAAGGGAGGAATTTATTAATGAGAAATGAGCTGCTACTGATCGTTACATTGATTGTTGAATACACGGGAGTTGTTCTTGCATACAAATATTTCGGTAGAAATGGACTATATGCATGGATAGGTATGGCAACAATTCTTGCCAATATTGAGGTAATGATCCTTGTAAGAGCCTTTGGCATTGAGATGACACTGGGAAATATTCTCTTTGCGACAACCTTTCTTGTGACAGATATTCTTAGTGAAAATTACGGAAAAAAATACGCCACTAAGGGCGTAAGGATTGGAATATCATCAGCTATGTTGTTTATGATCGTGAGCTTTTCGTGGCTGCTGTATCTGCCGAGTGAAAACAATGTAACGGCAGATGCATTCAAAGGTATATTTGAATATACACCAAGAGTTGTAATAGCAAGCCTTGTAGTGTTCACAATCGTTCAGTATCTAGATGTGTGGCTATATCATAGGATATGGGACATAACGGCACGAAAGGTTAGAAATAGGAACAAAGGGTTATGGATCAGGAATAACTCTGCGACAATGCTGTCGCAGGTTGTAAATGCTGTATTATATAATCTGTTTGCCTTCGGAGGAATTTATCCAAAGATGACATTGGTTCAGATAATTATCTCCACGTTGTGTATATATTTCGTTACAAGCTTAGCTGACACGCCTTTTTTATATTGGGCGAGAAAAATTAAAAATGAAAAAGGGTTTCGAACTAGCGATCAGGATTGCTAAATTGAAGCAGGTTCTGAGCCCTTTTCTCAACAGCTTCAGCTATTGCGAAAACCACCTCCAGAGAAGGTCCGTAGAAAATAGCTCCATGGTGAGCGATTATGGCCGAATGAGAATCTTGAAGGGCGTCCACAATCGAATTCTCTAAATCTTTGCCGGGGAAAGCGTAATTGGCAACTTTGATATCACCTATAAGGTTCTTGAGAGTCGGATCTTCGATAATGAAGCCGGCTTGACAGGCGGCAAATGTACTTATCCCATTTGAGTGGGTATGAATAATTGCTTTGCAGTCAGGAAAGTCTTTGTACAATCGTGCGTGAACATTTGCTTCTGTGCTGTGCACGCGCTGATGACCGTAATCCAGAGTGTCCAGATTAACTTTTACGATATCTTCAATCTTAATTGTGAAGTAATCCATTGCAGTGGGAGTAATGAGCATTTCATCATCATTCAACTTGACTGAGATATTGCCCCAGCAACCATATACAAGATCTTTTTTGACCATGTCTTTTCCATATTCGATTATTTTGTTACGGAGAGCGAATTCTTCTTCATTAAATCCTGTAAATTCAACATAAGGTTCTTGGTTGACGGCGATATAACGGTTGAGAAACTCTTCGTTCAAATGTTGAGCTGTTTTGGTGTCAAAAGGAACAACTCCACCGATTATTTTGCCATGAACATAGGCTTGACAGCTTTTCTCAATAATCTGGACCGCGGCAACAGCTTTCTTGAGGTTGGTCGCTATCGAAACAACACCACAGCCTTTTATAAGACAAGAGCCGGAACCCTTCGTCGCATTTATAATATTCTTTGGTGAAGCATCAGGAATAACTTTAAGTGAAGGGCCAGCGATTTGAGCGAGATCTTCTAGAGAGGCCGGGAACTCATCAAAGGCCTCAGAAACCTCCACTATATCGGTTGAACATCCAAATATAAAAGCGTTGATTTCATTGCTATATGTAAATATCTGGCCGAGATCCCCAGTTTTAATATCGCAGATCTCAAAGACATCCTCTTCTGTAATTTCTGACAATAGTTTGTTGCCACCTGTAGAGATATAAGTTTCGTTATCAATCTTCAAAGCGATTTGACCGAACATTTTCTTGTGACCACGGTGGAAACCTCTTACTGCATTCATCAATAATTCTGAACCTTGCTCGTAAGTCATAATGCCTCCTATATATTCAAATTGAGAACTTAGTAATAATTAAAATCTAAAATGTAATGAACTGTAGTTCATTACATTGTTAAAATATATAATTTCAAATTTTATCACATATAGGGCATAAAATGTGAAGAACTTTTAAAAGCTTAAAATTGTCTCTGCAACATGATCCCAGCAGATTAAGCTTAGGTCAGGGTGCATGGCTAATTCTCCGTCTTTATGGCACTCAAGGATTGTTTCTTCAAGAAGATCTCTTAGATCGGATATAAATTGCTTTCTTCCCTCTTCTGTGGGCTCATCAACAGTAGCCATTTCCGGCATAGGAATATATCTTACTGTAGGATTGGTTACGTTTGCATTTATCCATTCACGTACACCCGGCAGATTTGTGCTTATGCACCTCAAGCCACAAGCCATTGCTTCTATCAGAACAAGGCCCAGACCTTCATAAAATGAAGGAAGAACGAAGATATCACTACTTCTGAACGTGTCGGCAAGTTGAGCCTGCGGTATCTGGCCAAGCCATGCAATGCATGATTCGGCATTGTCAAGAGAGTGGCGGATATTATCACTGGTGCAGCCACCTGCAAGATTTGCGACAAATTCAGGAATGTCTTTGTTTGCTGCGATGTCCGTAAGGGCTGTCAATAATTCAGGAACACCTTTAGCATCACTCATCTTGCCCGCATAGCATATTCTCACAGGATCACCCTGATTACGCAAAACTCTGCCGTTTGAATTAAAAAGCTCTGAATTATAACCGCTGCCAATCGAGGTTATACGGTCTGTATCGACACCAAAGAGCTCGGATATTTTGCTTCTCTGTTTGTCGTGAAGGGCGAAAAAATGATCGAGCTCACATATTTGAGGGCATATTATGTCGTGGAGATGCGTGCAGTTGATAACCTGCCTCAGGTCAGATCCATGGCACATACCGAGTATCTTTCTATCAGGGAAGTTTTTTCTTACTATAGATGTCAACAAGAACAGGTGATGACATAGTATGACATCGGGATCCAGATCTTCAACCGCCTGTGAAATAGATTTCATGAAAGCTTTTTCAAAGGCAGATATATCTGAAGAGGTCAAATCACAATATCTTGTAGATTCATAAGGCATTACATCCGACATTCCTATAACAGGAAAAGGAAGATCGGCTTCATAATCAAGATTATCTCTATGAGAATATATTACAGGGTAGCATTTAACATCTTCAGGGAAAGAGACATCGTCCTCGCGAAAGATACCACAGACGACTGCCTGAGTATGTCCTAAGCGATGAAACGAATTGACTAGCTCGGTTAAATATGTGCCACTTCCTGTGGAATGTGGTTTTTGTGCTGTTATGCTTAATATTTTCATGCATCCATTTAATATGATTATGGATTGAGAAGTCAAGTTGTATTGAAATTATGCATAAAGAACTTGAAAAAAAAACAAAATAATAGTATAAACTTAGTAGTAATGTACAAAAGAAACATGCAATTATTTCTTAAAGGATACTATTGAATGAAACTGGCTCCCGAAAGGGTAGGCAGATTTTTTGGATAAAGGGGAATATGGATTTATTTTACGGCGAAGATAAGACATTTGATATAATAATGAAGGAAAAGAAAAACTTTGTTTTCATTGGAGAGGCAGGAAGTGGCAAAAGTGAGATTGTACTCAATGTTGCAGCTATGCTTGCAGCAGAGACGGGCAAAACGGTTGATTTATTTGATCTCGACCAGACCAAGCCTCTATATCGCTCAAGGGATCTCAAAGAAGCTTTCGCAGGTAAGGGTGTCGAGATACACTATCAGGATCAGTATTTAGATGCACCGACTGTCGTTGGAGGAGTGGCAGAGTCTCTTCAGGGCGAGGGCTATACTTTGCTTGATATTGGAGGGGGACACTCGGCGGCAAGAATGGCAGGTGCATATAGCCATCTTCTGAGTAAAGAAGACTCAATACCGGTATATATAATTAATCCATATAGACCGTGGACGAGAACCCTTGGTGGCATAGATGGAACAATGTCGCATATACTTAGATCAATAAAATTAGATCGTATATATTTGCTTGCTAACCCTAATCTGGGTTATACAACAACGGTTAGTGAATTTACGGAGGGTCTTAACAAGTTGAATTCCACTCTCGATGGCATTTCAACATATAGCAGTGCGTGTGTGAGAAGGGAGATTTATGAGGAGGCAAAGAGCAAGACTGACAAATTTCTTGTTCCCCTCGATTTATACTTGACCTATTCGTGGGTTGATTAAACATATTTTTCATATATTGTGAAGGGAGATTTTTATGGCTAGAGTAGAAATTAATACTGAAGCTTGCAAATCATGCTCCTACTGCGTTATCTCATGCCCGAAGAATGTTCTTGAAATCGGTGACAAGGTTAACTCAAAGGGCTATCTTTATTCAGTTGCTGCAAGACCGGAAGATTGTATTGGATGTACAATGTGTGCACAGATTTGTCCGGATGCGGTTATTGAGGTATGGAGATAAGAAAGGAGAGTGTGATGGCAGAACGTGTATTTATGAAAGGCTGCGAGGCTATAGCTGAAGCAGCAACAAGAGCAGGTTGTCGATTCTTTGCAGGATATCCTATAACTCCACAGAACGAGATACCTGAGTATTTTGCAAGAAGGATGCCTGAAGTAGGAGGAACGTTCGTACAAGGTGAAAGTGAGGTTGCTTCAGTCAATATGCTGTATGGGGCTGGTTCGACAGGCACAAGAGCTATGAGCTCATCTTCATCAACTGGAATAAGCCTTTATTCGGAGGGAGTATCCTATTGTGCATCGGCAAGAGTTCCTGTTGTATATGTTAACGTACAAAGAGGTGGGCCGGGAATCGGGGCTATTCAGCCGGCACAGCAAGACTATCTGCAGGCAACAAAAGCATCAGGCAACGGCGGATTCAGAATGATCGTTTTGGCTCCTTCGACTGTTCAAGAATGTGTGGATATGGTTTACGAATCATTCGATTTTGCAGAGAGAGATCAGAACCCTGTTCTCATCTTAACTGATGGTGTTGTTGGAACAATGATGGAACCGGTTATCCTTCCGCCGATGAAATCAGAAGAGGAAATTAAGAAACTTAAAGATGCTTTCAAGCACAGAGCGATAATAGGACATCCTCTCGGAGAAGCTGCATTCTGTAGACCTGGTTCGGTGGGAACAGGTCAGGAGAAAGTTAATATCGAGGCTGAGGCAATGTATAATACGTGGGATAAAGATGTTAGAGTAGAGGAATATCTTACGGATGATGCAGAAATTATAGTTGCAGCTTATGGTATCTCTGCACGTATTTGTAGGGTTGTAATTAAGCAACTAAGGGAGCAGGGTGTTAAGATAGGAATGATTAGACCGATTACACTTTCACCATTCCCTTACGAAACATTTGCCAATATCGATTTCAATAAAGTCAAGGGCATTCTCGATGTTGAAATGTCAATTCCTGCACAGATGAGATGGGATATCGACCATGCAGTACAGGGACGTTGCCCTATCAAAGAGTGCCTTAGATCGGGAGGACAACTCCTGACTAACGATCAGGTCATGAAGGCCGCTCAAGAATTGATTAAGGAGGTGCTGTAATGGCTGAAGAGAAAAAAGTTTATTCAAGAACAAAGGGTTTGCTCGAAAATGCGGTATCCGGTTTCTGTCCGGGATGCATGCATGGCACAGTTCATAAAATAATAGGAGAAGCAGCAGAAGAACTTGAGAAGCTCGATAAACTCGTAAGAGTAGAGGGTGTTGGTTGTTGTGGACTCGGACAATTTTACGTTGCTCACGATGCTACAATCGCAGCACACGGCAGAGCTTGTGCTGTTGCAACAGGAATCAAAAGATCTTCTCCGGAATCACTTGTGTATACATATCAGGGAGATGGAGACCTCGCTGCTATCGGACTTGGAGAAACACTGTCAGCAGCTAATAGAGGAGAGAATTTCACTGTAATTTTTGTCAATAACGGAATATACGGGATGACAGGAGGACAGATGGCTCCTACGACATTGTTAGGCATGAAATCAACCACTACGCCGAAAGGAAGAAATGCTGAAGAGCATGGGTACCCTATGCATATGTGTGAGGTACTCAATCAGCTTACTGCGCCTTATTATCTTGAGAGAGTTTCTTGCGATACTCCTCAGAATGTAATAAAGGCAAGAAAAGCCATCAAGAAGGCATTCGAGTATCAGATCGAAGGCAAGGGCTTTTCGATGGTAGAGATAGTTACATCATGTCCGACAAATTGGGGATTAACCGCTGTTGATTCTCTGGATTTCCTGAGAGAAAATATGTTTGCGGAGTATCCTCTCGGGCTATACAGAGATGGCGGAGAGAAGAAGTAGGGGGCGATAAATGGAAAGAAATATTATGATCGCCGGATTCGGCGGACAAGGCGTAATGACGATGGGAAATCTGCTCGCAACAGCAACAGCACAAGCAACTGATCTGAATGTAACATTTTTCCCTTCATATGGAGCTGCTATGAGAGGTGGCACAGCAAACTGTTTTGTGGTTATCTCGGATGATGAAATCGGAGCTCCTGTAAGTTATAATCTGGAAGACCTTATTGTAATGAACGGGCCATCTTACCGCACATTTATCGGAAATCTCAAAGCCGGCGGAAATTTGTTTGTTAACAGCACAATTGTTACCGACGAAATTGAAAGAGATGATATTAACGTTATTAAAGCACCGGTTACTCAGATGGCAATAGACATCGGAAACGAAAGGGCAATCAACGTTATCATGCTCGGAGTATATGTAGGATATACCAATGCGGTTCCGGAAGACGTTATCGTTAAGGGAATTGAGGAGAAGTTTAGCAAAAAACCAAAACTCATAGAGCCTAATGTCGATGCATTCAAAAAGGGTTTAGAGATTGGAAAAGCTGCAAAAAAGTAGAATCGGATAATATATAGAAAAAACAAAAAAGGGGTTTTCGGGAAAATATAATCGAAAACTCCTTTTTTTATGGCTCTAAATATGTAAATCCTTATCAAAACGATGACGATGTTGTCAATTTTTGGTATAATAAACAACTGTAAAGAAATAAAAATCGATGGAAGCTCTCATGTGAGCAGGAAGGTTTTACGATGGAAGACAAGAAAACATACTATATCACCACACCTATTTACTATCCAAGTGCTAAACTTCATATCGGGCATACATACTGTACTGTTATGGCTGACGCAATGGCAAGGTTTAAGAGACTCTCAGGCTATGATGTCAGATTCCTTACGGGAACAGATGAGCATGGTCAGAAAATAGAGAAGTGTGCTGATGAAGCGGGCTGCACTCCAAAAGAATATGTAGACTCCGTAGTGGAGACCATCTTAAGGTTGTGGAATAAAATGGAGATAAGCTATGATGACTTCATAAGAACAACCGAGCCAAGGCATATTGAAGGTGTTCAGAAGATATTCATGAAGATGTATAAGAATGGAGACATATATAAGGGTAAATATGAGGGCTGGTACTGTACTCCTTGCGAATCATTTTGGACCGATACACAGGCCGAGAAAGGACTTTGCCCCGATTGCGGTAGACCTGTCAAAAAAATGCAAGAAGATGCATACTTCTTTAAATTATCGGCATACTCTGACAAGCTTTTAGATCTCTTCCGTAACAACGAGAATTTTTTGCAACCGGAATCGAGAAGAAATGAAATGATAGCCTTTGTTGAGCAAGGACTTGAGGACTTATGTATCTCGAGATCGGAGTTCGATTGGGGAATACCTGTTCCTATAGATGAAGATCATGTTATATATGTTTGGTTGGATGCTCTAAGCAACTATATTACTTCTCTTGGATGGGGAACGGAAGAAGATAGTTTGTATAAGAAGTATTGGCCTGCCGATGTACATCTTGTGGGTAAGGAAATTGTAAGGTTCCATTCAATAATATGGCCTGCGATGCTGATGTCGATAGAAGAGCCTCTGCCAAAACAGATTCTCGGTCATGGATGGCTCTTGATTGATGGAGGAAAGATGTCAAAGTCGAAGGGCAATATCGTCGACCCCGAAATTTTAATCGACAGGTACGGAATTGATGCATTAAAGTATTTTCTTCTTAGGGAGTACACCTTTGGACAGGATGGAGTATATACAAATGAGGTAATGCTCAAGAGAATCAATTTTGACCTTGCAAACGATCTTGGAAATCTGCTTTCGAGAACCATTTCGATGATAGAAAAATATTGCGGAGGAGTAGTTCCTGAAGCGAATACAAAAGATGTATTGGATGATGAACTTATTGCTTTGGCTACATCCGTTGCAGGACGTGTTGAAGAGAAGATGAATGCTTTCCAGTACAACATGGCACTTGAAGAAATTTGGGTTCTAATAAGAAAAGCTAATAAATATATTGATGAAAAAACTCCTTGGGTTCTTGCCAAGGAGGAAGCCAGACAAGATGAACTCAAAACGGTAATGAGAAATCTTGCCGAGTGTCTGAGAATCGTTTCAATATTGATAGTGCCTTTCATGCATACAACATCAGAGCGAATGAGAGATCAGCTTGGGCTTTCGGAAGTACAAACAAAATGGGAAGATACTTTTGAATTTTATCAGATGGCAGGAAATAAAGTTTGCAAGGGGGATCAGTTATTCCCAAGATTGGACATAGATAAAGAACTTGAAGTCTTAGAGCAAATGCGAGAAGCGGCCAATACAAAATAATTAGCAGGCAAATTTGCCTATTGGAATAATCATAGAGGGTCTCATATTCGGAGACCCTTTTGTAAAATTTAAAGGAAATATTATGTTATTTGATGCACATACACATCTTAATTATGAGAAATATACGGAAGACGAAAGAAAACAGCTTGCGGAGGAAATTGAGACCTCTGATCTTGCATATATAATAGACGCTTCGGATAGCGTTGAATCGTCAAAGCAGGCGTTAAAAAATGCCGAGGATTATAGCTGGTGCTATGCGGCCGTAGGAATACATCCATGTCAAGCTTCTTATTATTCCGATGCGGATATCAGCGAGATAAGAAGACTTGCTTCTCATCCTAAAGCTGTTGCAATCGGTGAGATAGGACTGGATTTTTATTATGGAAAAGACAACAAAGAAGAACAAAAAGACTTGTTTCGCAGGCAGATAAGAATCGCCAACGAGCTCAAAATGCCCATAGCTGTGCATTCAAGAGATGCTCACAAGCTAACCATGGATATTTTACAAGAAGAAGGAGCTTTTTCGGAGGAAAGAAAGACATGGTTTGCAAAAAGAAAATCTGCAATAGGAGAAATAAGCGATGCAAGAGTTCAAATGCATTGCTTCTCCGGCTCTGCTTCGCTTGCCGAGGAATATATTAACCTTGGAGCAACTATATCCCTTGGAGGACCAATAACTTTCAAGAACGGGAAGAAGGCTATAGAAGTTGCAAGAATGATTCCAATTGAATTCTTACTTTCTGAGACTGATGCCCCTTATATGGCACCGGAACCTCTACGGGGAAGACCGAACAAACCACAGTATATTGAATATATTGTAAGAAGAATGGCGATAATCAAAGGAATGGAGTATACCGATGTAGCACGTACTCTCACAGAGAACGGATGTAGATTTTTTAATATAAATAAATAAGGAGATGCTGTGCAAAAAAAACATATAATGGATTCAATAATAGACAGCAATTTAATTGAAGAAAATTCGGTTATTGTTGTGGGTTTTTCAGGAGGACCTGATTCGCTTTGTTTGCTCCATGCATTAGCAAGCATCGCCGATGTCTACAACCTTACACTTGTTCCGGTTCACATCAACCATAAACTGAGACCGGAGGCTGATGAAGAACAGATAAGAGCAGCAAAAATGTGTGAGAAGATGGGTCTTGATTGCAATGTATTTGAGGTTGACTGCAAAGCGATAGCAGAAGAATTGCATATATCTACTGAAGAAGCAGGAAGATATATCAGATACGAAATTTTTGATGATGTATGCGAAGACCTTCAAGCGGAAGGNNTTCAGACTATTGAGAGGAACCGGACCAACGGGATTGGAGGGAATGCCTTTAACAAGGGCAACAGAAAAAGGATTTTTACTTATACGACCACTGCTTGGAGTAACAAGAAAGGAAATTGAACAATATATTGAGGTGAACAAGCTGCATCCTAATATTGATCAATCAAATGAAGGAACTGATTATACACGCAATAAAATTAGAAATGAGCTCATTCCATATTTAGAAAAAAATTATAACCCAAAAATTAGACAGGCTCTTCTAAGATATGCTGAATTGGCACAAATAGACAATGTATTACTCAGAGATATAGCTTTTTCAGAGTGTTCCGATAAAATAAATATAGATTCAAACATGGTGAGATTGGATATAACAGGTATTAAGGAAAATCCACCGGCTATCAATAGCAGAATCGTAAATCTTATTTTCGATTTAATTGAGATTGAGGATAAAATAAGTTTTGAGCTGGTTAATGCGACACTAGCGCTTATTTACAGTGAGAATCCATCCGGGAGCATAGATTTGCCTGATGGATTTAAGGCAAGAAGAGAATATGAGACCATTATTTTCTCTGTGCCGGATAAAGAACAGATCATACCCATTGATTCAAGTCTTAGAATGATACCACAGGTAATGATGATCCAGGACTACAATCCTCATGACAACTCCCTATATGCCGCATTTGATTTTGATGAATTTAATATAGATTACCCGGGTAAGGTTGGAGAACTGAAGCTCAGAGGGAGAGAAGAAGGGGACTTTATTGCAATAAAAAATGGGCATAAGAAGATACAGGATTATTTTGTTGACAGCAAGGTTAAGAAGATAGCCAGAGAAAGCATACTTATGGTAGCAATAGATAATGAAGTTCTGTGGGTATTGCCGAGCAATTATCTCGGAAGTGAAACTGAGCGACAAAAGGGAAAATATTCACAGAAATACCATGTTTCTGACACAACCAAAAGGGTTCTTTTCATTGAAATAGCAGATAAGCTGTGATAATATTTGTGCTTAGGACACAAAAAATAGCAAAAACAATTATATAAAATAAAAATAGAAGGGAAATTAAAATTGAAGAATTTCGGACGAAGTATTGGAGTTTATTTACTGATATTTATGATGGTTCTTAGTCTTTCCTGGTTATTTCGTAATGCAGGAGGACAGGGAGGAACTAAAGAAATCCAATTCTCTCAGTTTGCATCACAGTTGCAAAAGGGAGAATACAAAGAAGTAAACATTACAGATCGGCAGCTGACCGGTAAGAAGAGTAATGATGATGTTGACATTGCGTATGCCCCATCTGCACTTGAAATTAACTGGCTAGAAGAGAAATATATATACCCTATGCTTGATAAGGGTAAGGTAGCATTGGTCAGTGATCCACCTAAGAGCGAATACAGCCTTCTCAACATTTTACCAACAGTACTTATGCTTGGTGGAATGATATTTTTGTTGTATTTTATGCTCAGTCAAGGAGGAAATAAGCAGGCATTTCAGTTTGGTAAGAACAAGGCAAGACTGTACAAGGGCAGCAGCAAATCCCTTACTTTTAAGGATGTTGCCGGTCTTGAGGAAGAAAAACAGGAACTTTCCGAAATAGTCGATTTCCTCAAAAGCCCATCAAAATACGTCAAGCTTGGAGCAAGGATACCAAAGGGGGTTTTACTCGTTGGACAGCCGGGAACAGGAAAAACATATATCTCAAGAGCCACTGCAGGAGAAGCAGGGGTCCCTTTCTTTACAATATCCGGTTCCGACTTTGTAGAGATGTTTGTAGGTGTTGGAGCATCCAGAGTAAGAGATTTATTCAGTGAAGCGAAGAAAAATGCTCCGTGCATTGTTTTTATAGATGAGATTGATGCTGTGGGCAGAAGAAGAGGAGCAGGACTGGGCGGAGGAAACGACGAAAGAGAACAGACGTTGAACCAACTTCTTGTTGAGATGGACGGATTCGGAGGCAATCTGGGTATTATTATCCTGGCTGCGACAAACAGACCTGATGTTTTGGATCCTGCGCTTCTCAGACCGGGTAGATTTGATAGGCAGGTAGTTATCGGTATGCCTGATGTTAGAGCAAGAGAGGAAATTTTTGAACTTTACACAAAGAATAAACCTCTTGAAAAAGATATTTCGTTGGAAGTTCTTGCAAAAAGAACACCGGGATTTTCTCCTGCAGATATAGAGAACCTTATAAATGAGGCGGCTCTACTTACTGCAAGACGTAACGGAACAAAAATCAGAATGGAAGAGATTGAAGAAGCGACCACAAAGGTAATGGCTGGCCCTCAGAAGAAATCAAGATTTATATCTGATAAAGAAAGAATTCTTACTGCTTATCATGAAGCGGGTCATGCCATTGTTATGAGAGCAACACCGGACTCTGATCCTGTACACCAGATTACAATTATCCCGAGGGGAATGGCAGGTGGATTCACAATGTGGCTGCCTGAAGAAGACAGATTCTTTGAAACAAAGGGAAGGATGATCAATAATATAAAACATCTGTTTGGAGGACGTGTCGCAGAAGAACTTAAACTCGATGATATCTCAACCGGTGCAAGTAATGACCTCGAAAGAGCAACTGAAATTGCAAGACAGATGGTCACGAAGTATGGATTCAGTAAGAAACTTGGGCCGGTATCGTTCAGCTCAAGTGATGAAGTTTTCCTGGGCAGAGACTTTTCAACAAGACAGAACTTCTCTGAAGAGCTCGCTGCTGAGGTCGATCATGAAGTCAGAAAAATCCTTGAAGAATGTTATGCAGAAACCAAGACAATACTTCAAGATAACGACGAGGCATTCGAAAGGGTTGCCCAGTCATTGCTTCTTGTAGAGACAATCGACGGTGATCAGTTTGAGAGACTGTTTACAGGAGAGATTACACCTGAGGAGCTTGAGAAAGAAGTTGCCGAAGACAGAAAGAAAATTGAAAAGAAGAATCGCAAGGAAGCTGAAGAAAGTTTCAAAAACGAGCTGGAGGCACGCAAAGAAGCTGAAGAACGTATGCAAGAACTCCAAAACAGACTTCAGGATGGGAACGGAAAAGATGGAGACGGATCAGATTCTTCCGAAGATAGATTTGCCTACAAAGAATACAAACGTGCAACCAAGAAAGATAATGGCGATCGAAAAAAATCAGACAAAGAAGATAAATAATCAGAAAGCGATAATCCAATGAAGATTACAGTAAATGATTGCTTAAATTTGAAGGCTTTTAAGGACAGCTCGGTTCTATCATGCAAGAAAAAGCTGAATAGGAGAGTTAAAACAATTTCTGTACTTGATGAGCCGGATGCGGATAAAGGTGTTGAACGTAACGGTATCAAAGATCAGATGGTAATAACCCATTTTTGGTTGGTCAAAGATGATGTGGATAAGCAGATATCGATTGTAAGAGGACTTGCGCACAAGGAGATAAGTGCTTTAGTTATCTATCTTAACGAGAATGGGGTTAGGTCTGTAGATCCGAAAATTATTGATGCTGCTGAGGCAGAGGGCCTTATCATAATAACAATCAATAATGCTGCGAATATTACATATGCAATGCTGATAGAGCAGGTATCGGATAAGATTTTATACGGATATAATTTTAGCGATAATATTGTAAATAACACCATATATCATTTGCTAAACTTCGAAAAGCACAAATCTTTTCCGAACGCACTTAAGGAAGCGGCTATATATAATGGTTATCAGATTGTTCTGATGACAGAGGAGTTTAATCCGATTCTTACCGTCGAAACAAGACAGATGGTAACCGTTGAGGACGCCGTGCAAGTAGTAAGAAAAGAAAATTCTTTTCATGCCAATAAATTTACTAAGGTTCCTATTAATGGAATCGTATCGTATTGGGGATATTTAGATATCGGAGATCAGAAGTACATACTCGTTATCGTTGATAATGATGATAGGTATTCAGCCGTCGAAATGGAGAAGCTTGCTGATGCAATAGGGATTGCTATAGGCATGTGGAAGTATACACCGAAAAGAGACTCGAAAGCCGAATTTATAAAGTCAGCTATCCGAGGAGATCTTTCATTTTGTCATACACTCCTTGACGAGGCGGCCTTAAAAGGAATGAAATTCACAAGCGTATTCATGACAAGATATCTTGATTCTGACGAAGTTCTCGCAAGTCTTGCTGAATACAGCAAAGAATACGAATTTGAAATGCTTACATCTGTAGAAGGAGAAAAAGTATTTGGGATGATATTTGATTCCGGAGACAGAGAAAAAGCAGTACACATCAAGAATGCGTGTCTTGATATGTATGATAAACTGAAAAGCGGACGAAAAAACGCAAGACTATTTCATGTTACCGGAATTGAAACTGTAGAAGCAGCGGTAGACGGATTTAGACTCATTAATAAAACAAGAAAATATATAGAAGCAGTTTTTCCATATAAGAGGGTTTTCTCAAAGTATGAGATGTCTATGGTATGCGATTGCGTGTATCTTAATTCAGATGCTCCCGCACTCAAAAAACTCTACCTGGATTTGCTGGAACCTTTCGAAAGAGAAATTTCATCAAGCAAAGGGAAACTCCTTCTTGATACCCTTGGAACCTTTATTCTTGATGCAGGCATGAATAGCAATAAGACAGCAAAATTTATGGAAATACACAATAATACAGTTCAGTACCGACTCAAGAAAGCCAATGAAATTTTGGGCGCAGAGATGACTGCAAATAGAATAATTCCGGGGTTAACTATGGCTCTGGCGATTAAGAGATTGGAGGAGATGTAATATGCTTCTAGCAATCGATGTCGGAAATACAAATATCGTTTTTGGTGTATTCAAAGGTCAGGACATGATAGACAGCTGGAGAATGGCAACAGACGATAAAAGATCTGCTGATGAGTATGGGGTCTTGATAGACTCAATGTTTAGACACGATGGGATTGATCCTAAAGATGTCGAAGAGGTCATAGTGTCATCGGTAGTTCCTTCTTTGCTTTTTACTATGGAGCATATGTGTCTAAAATTCTTTGATATAAACCCTATTGTTGTTGAAACGGGTATAAAAACCGGTCTTAAGATCAAATATGATGATCCTCGCCAAGTAGGATCAGATCGTATTGCAAATTCAGTAGCTGCTTTTACAAAATACAAAGACAATCTGATTGTTATTGATTTTGGAACAGCAACAACTTTTTGCTGTATATCGGCAGATGGAAGTTTCTTGGGCGGAGCGATTGCACCGGGACTCAAGACATCGGCGGCAGCTTTATTTGAACATACAGCGAAATTACCTAATGTAGATCTTGAAATTCCGGGGAAATATATTTGCAAGAATACAAATGAAGGGATGCAGTCCGGTCTCATATATGGCCACATGGGGTTTACAGAGCGTATGGTCTCAGGAATGAAGAAGGAAATGTCGAAGGAACTTAATTGTAAGCCCGAAGATATTAAAGTTATTGCAACAGGTGGAATGGCCACAATGATTGAAAGCGGGGTCAACTGTATAGATATTATAGACAGGAGACTTACCCTTGACGGTCTTCGAATTATTTACGAAAAGAATAAGGGACTCAACAAGAAAAGAGTTTTACAGGATTGATGTTCAAAATAGGAAGTGTGGAATTGGAAAACCCATTCGTACTTGCACCTTTGGCAGGGATTACTGATGCAGTCATGAGAACCCTGTGTGAGCAGCAAGGGGCAGCGATGACATGCACGGAGATGATAAGTGCGAAGGGTATTTATTATGGAGATAAGAAGACCATCAAGCTGGCTTACATACCCGAGGGTGCAAAACCGACAGCGATACAGATATTCGGAAGTGAACCGGAGATTATGGCATATGCTGCAAGAAAACTTGATAGCTTGACGAATGCTGTCATCGATATCAATATGGGCTGTCCTGTACCAAAAGTAGTCAAAAACGGGGATGGATCAGCTCTTCTTAGCAATACTAAATTGGTATATGAAGTAACCAAAGCCGTTGTCGAGAACTCTTCAAAACCTGTAACCGTCAAGATTAGAAAAGGCTTTGATAATCGAAACGTCAATGCCGTTGAGAATGCTTTAGCAATAGAAGAGGCAGGAGCAAAGGCGATAACCGTTCATGGAAGAAC
>LFRM01026791.1_pt1 | contig 17215 bp, 12 predicted proteins | sample 618341 | NCBI WGS metagenome assembly LFRM01 (sample SAMN03654438, study PRJNA283298) | anaerobic digester metagenome | isolation source: pool of bioreactors CSTR01a, CSTR02a, and CSTR03a thermophilic anaerobic... | place: Denmark: Kgs. Lyngby | collected 2014-05-21 | reverse complement strand
TAGACAACAAAGCTGAAGTTTTTCAAGTCACCTTTATCATCAAACTCAAGCACACCTGTCGGCGTATCAAAGCTGTTGTTGCGCAAAGCCTCAGCAACTTTGACTGGATCCTGTGATTTGCTGATGGTCATAGCATCGGCCATCACTTGCACTGCAGCATAGGCTGGGAAGACAAAGGCGCCACGTGGATCTTGTTTCTTAGCTTTAAAGGCTTCAACTAAGTGAGCGTTTTTAGGATCTTCATCAAAAGCTTTTGGTAAAGTCACTAGCATGCCTTCTGATGCTGCACCGGCAATCGCTGAGATATCGCTGTTACCCACGCCTTCTGGACCCATAAAGCGTGCAGTGAGTTTGTTTTCCGCCGACTGGCGCAGCAACATACCCATTTCTGGGTGGTAGCCACCGAAGTACACAAAATCAACATTCTCTTTTTTCAGCTTAGCAATCAGTGCTGAGAAGTCTTTATCACCGGCAGTCACACCTTCAAATAAGGCTACTGGGATTTTTGCATCATCCAGAGCTTTTTTCACTGCAGTGGCAATACCTTCACCGTACTGCTGCTTATCATGCAAAATGGCGGCCCGTTTTGGCTTGATTTTATCAACCACATAGTCACCTGCGGTTGGGCCTTGCATGGTGTCAAGACCAATGGTGCGGAAAATCAGGGTGTGGCCTTTCTCGGTCAGTTCAGGTGCCGTGGAGGCGGCGGTGATCATCAGAATGCCTTCTTCCTCATAGATATCCGCTGCAGGCTGAGTTGAACCTGAGCACAAGTGACCCACGACAAACTGAATCCCATCATTGACGATTTTGTTGGCAACTGCGACAGCTTGCTTAGGGTCGCAAGCATCATCGTAGATTGTAGCCTCTAGCATGCTGCCATTGACGCCGCCGGCTTTATTGATTTGCTCAATCGCCATCAGTGCGCCCATCGATTGCATATCGCCATATTGGGCAACAGGGCCGGTGACAGGGCCGGCGAGTGCAATTTTAATCGGCGCAGCGGCCATTGAATAGCTCGCAGCACCCGCTAAAGCGATAGCAGCAAACAGCTTGCTAATACGTTGAGTTGTTTTGCTCATAAAATTGGCACCTTTTAATTATATTCTTATAGTTCCAGCGCTTAATCATGACTAAGGGCTGTATTTCAGCGATCATCAGTGTAGTGAACTTCAACGGTAAGTGGAACTGTGTACTATAAGCTCTAAGTCGTTAAACACCGTTAAAACGTCGATTATTTAGGGATTTGCGCTCATTTTAAATGGTTCGGCGTAATGACCAACAAGTCAGGAATAAATACTCTCATGTATGAGTCTAAAAATGAGCCACTGCTAACACGTGTACAGTTTTACTGGCGCCTACTCTCCCATGCCTTGATTGCTGCGCTGGTTGTGATTGGTTCGGTGGTTGTTGGGATGTTTGGCTTTGTGTATTTTGAACAGATGGCTTGGCATGATGCTTTTTTACACGCGATATTTTTGCTCGGTGGTCTTGGTACTCTGAGTATGCCAGTCAGTATTTCGGGAAAGATCTTTCTTGCTGTGTATGGTTTGTATGCCAGTTTGGTTTTCGTCACTGCGTTAGGGATTGTTTTTGCGCCGATAGCTCATCGCATGGCACACAGTTTTCATCTGGATGAACAAGACTAAGTCAGGCGGTCTTTGCTGCTGCGGGCCGGTGGTCAAGTGGCTCGCAGCAGCAGTAATCTAAATGCTTAAACGGTGCGTGAAAACTCACCGCGTTGTTTCTCACCCAAGTACGCATCGAAGGCCATGGCGACACTGCGCATCATCAAGTTGCCTTTATCGAGCAAGACAATAGTCTCGTCACTGATGGTGACTAAACCGTCTGCAACCTGTTCTTGCAGCATCAGTAGTGCGTCAGCAAAGTACTCATTAAAATTAATGCCGTGCTGCTGTTCAATAGCGGCAATATCGATGCGGTTATGACACATCAGCATACTGATCACATCACGGCGCAGTTGGTCATCGGCGTTAAGTTTATAGCCACGGTGCAGGGGTAGTTCGCCTTTGTTTAAATAGGCGTAGTACTGCGATAGTTCTTTAACGTTTTGACTGTAGGTGTCACCCACCTTACCAATTGAGGACACACCTAAACCGATCAAATCACAATCGGCGTGGGTCGAGTAACCTTGGAAGTTTCGCTGCAATGTATCGTTAATGCGCGCTTGCGCCAGTTCGTCCTCAGGTAGGGCGAAGTGGTCCATACCTATATACACATAACCAGCACTGCATAAGCGCCGAATTGTTAGTTCTAACAGTTCGAGTTTGCGTTCAGGAGGAGGCATGTCTTCAGGGCGGATCATACGTTGCGCACGCACCATTTTTGGTAAATGTGCATAGCTATAAGCGGCAATGCGGTCAGGGCGCAGAGCAATAATTTTATCCAGCGTGGTATTAAAACTCTCCACCGTTTGCAGGGGTAGGCCGTAGATTAAATCCACGCTGATCGAGCGAAACTCTGCCGCCCGTGCTGCGTCCATCAGCGCTTGAACTTGTTCGTCACTTTGCACGCGGTTGACTGCCTGCTGAACTTTGGGATCAAAGTCTTGAATACCAAAGCTGACACGGTTAAAGCCTAAATCACGCAGTTGCTGAATTTGTTCTGGGGTAATGGTGCGCGGATCAACCTCTAAAGAAAACTGCCGCTGTGAACTCTCGTCGAAGTTAAACGCCTCTCGTAGACAGTTCATTAAATCAGTCAGTTGTTCTTGGTTGAGATAAGTGGGCGTACCGCCGCCCAAGTGTACTTGAGTGACCTTACGTTTGTGATCAAATAAACTCGCTTGTAAACGAATTTCTTGTTTTAAGTATTCAAGGTATTCCACAGCACGGCTGGTTTTTTGTGTAATGATTTTATTACACGCGCAGTAGTAGCATAGGCTTTGGCAAAACGGGATATGGATATAAATCGATAAGGGCTTGGCCATAGGCTGCTGATTACTTTGTGCTGCTGCCTGACGGTAATGATCCTCGGCAAAGGCCGTGTGAAATTGTGGAGCGGTTGGGTAGGAGGTATAGCGTGGACCTGGACGGTCATATTTTTCTACAAGTGCTCTATTAAAGCTTGGCATATGCTCCATTGGCCAGACCCCTATTTTAGACTAGTTAGAAGAACAGCTTTGCTGATCATTATTGAATGGCGTTAGACTACAGCAAGCGCGCGGGTTTGCGTAAAAAGACCGGCAAGATGTTGATTTAGCGCAACTTTTTATTCTAATAGTATAAAGATAAACGGCATAACAGATAAATTATGAAGAGTGAAACGATCCGGTGGGGGCTGGTAGGTTGGTGGGTTATTTTAAGCATCTTGTTGACTGGTTGCCAAAGTTTGCCCAGTTTGGAAGGACGAACTCAGTCGCAAGCCTATTCTAAAGAGCAGGTTGCTGATACCTATTTTGCTAAGGCATTAGCGCCAATTGAGCAGCAAAATGGTAGTAAAAAAAGCGGTATTTATCCGCTAATTGAAGCTGATGAAGCCTTTGCTGCGCGTATGATGCTGGCTAAATATGCGCAGCGTAGCTTGGATGTGCAATATTATATTTGGCGGCATGATATGACCGGCACCATGCTATTTGAAGCCTTACATGCGGCAGCTGATCGTGGCGTGCGCGTGCGCTTATTGTTGGATGATAACAACACCAACGGCGCTGAGCCTGTCTTACAGGCTTTACATAGTCATTCCAATATTGAAGTGCGCTTATTTAACCCCTTTATGCTGCGAAAACCACGTTGGCCTGGGTTTGTAACAGACTTTTCTCGCCTCAATCGGCGCATGCATAATAAGTCCTTTACTGCTGATAACGCTTTAACCATTATTGGTGGGCGCAATGTCGGTGATGAGTACTTTGGTGCCACTGATGATGTGCTATTTGCAGATTTAGATGTACTGACTGCTGGCGCTGCAGTACAGGATGTGTCCAATGATTTTGATAAATATTGGCGCAGCGCCTCATCCTATCCGCTGGATCGTGTGGTGCTGAGTAAGCACAGCATGACGTTGGATGACTTGCGTAAAGAAGCACAAGCCATTGCTGCCAGTGCTGGAGCGCAGCAATATGTCGAATCCTTGCGTGAGTCGCCTTTTATTACTCAGTTAGAAGAGCATAACCTTGGTTTTGAATGGCTCAAGGTACGCATGGTCAGTGACGATCCGCGTAAAGGGTTAGGTTTGGCGGAAAAAGAATCGTTATTGATTCAGCAGTTTCAAGACATTATCGGTAATCCTACTGTGGATGTGGAACTGGTCTCACCGTACTTTGTACCGACTGAAGCGGGTGTTGATGCCTTCGCTTGGCTGGTGCGCCAAGGCGTTGAAGTTAAAGTACTAACCAATTCATTATCAGCAACCGATGTGTCAGCAGTGCATGCCGGTTATGCTAAGCGTCGTAAAGCCTTATTGCAGTCGGGTGTGACCCTGTATGAGATGCAACGACACCCCACACAAGTAAAAAAAATGAAGCGTAAAAAGCGCTTTTTAGGCAGTTCGGGCTCGAGTTTGCACGCAAAAACCTTCTCAGTTGACCGCAAGCATGTGTTTATTGGCTCTTTTAATTTTGATCCGCGCTCAGCAAACTTAAATACCGAACTGGGTTTTGTCATTGACAGCCCACAGCTGGCGCAGCGTATTAATCAAGCCTTTTATGATGAAATTCCTGCGCATGCTTATCATGTTAAACTGACCCCTACAGGCCGTATTTACTGGTCTGAGCAGCAAGATTGGGGTGTGCAAACTTACACCTCTGAACCCCATAGCAGTGTCTGGCGTCGAATGACTGTGCGCCTGTTTTCATGGCTGCCAATTGAAGGGTTATTGTAAAGCTATAAATTCTCTGCCGGATTGAATGGATATTTCTGTTCGAGACCTTTAGAATGCATGCCTTTGATTCTAGGGTCGGTATGTCTGGCCACGTCTATTCAACGAGGAATAACCATGCAAGTTTCCGTAGAAAGCACTTCCGCCCTTGAGCGTAAAATGAACATTAACGTTCCGGCTGAGCGTATTGAAAGTGAAGTGACTAAGCGTCTGCAGCAAACAGCTAAGCGCGCTAAAGTATCTGGCTTCCGTCCAGGTAAAGTGCCAATGAGCATTATTCGTCAGCGCTATGAAGCTGACGCGCGTCAAGACGTGCTCGGTGATGTGATTCAAGCAACGTTTTATGAAGCAGTTGTTGCTGAGAAGCTTAATCCAGTGGGTCAACCATCGATTGAGCCGAAAATGTTCGAAAAAGACAAAGGTCTTGAGTACATTGCAACATTTGAAGTGTTTCCAGAATTTGAAGTACAAGGTCTAGAAGGTATTGAAGTTGAGCGTCAGAGCGCCGAAGTGGCTGAATCTGATGTCGACAATATGCTGGATATCTTGCGCAAGCAAAACACCCGCTTTGTTGATGTAGAGCGCGCTGCTGCTACTGATGACCAAGTGACCATCAGCTTTGTTGGTAGCATCGACGGCGAAGCATTCGCTGGCGGTACCGCTGACAACGTACCTTTGGTATTAGGTTCGGGTCGTATGATTCCTGGCTTTGAAGATGCCATCGAAGGCTGCAAAGCCGGCGACACTAAAGTGATCACGCCAACCTTCCCAGAAGACTACCAAAACCTTGATTTAGCCGGTAAAACTGCTGAATTCACTGTTATTGTCAACAAGGTTGAAGGTCCAGAGCTGCCAGAGCTGAACGAAGAGTTCTTCGCGATGTTCGGTAACACTGAAGGTGGTTTAGACGGTTTCCGTGCTGAAGTTAGAAAAAATATGGATCGCGAACTGAATCAAGCGATCAAAGGCAAAGTAAAAAGCCAAGTGATGGACGGTTTATTAGCTGCTAATGAAATTGAAGTGCCAAGTGCTTTGATTTCTAACGAAGTGGATCGTTTACGCGTACAAGCAGTTCAGCAGTTTGGTGGCAACATTAAGCCTGACCAACTGCCAGCTGAATTATTCACTGAGCAAGCTAAGCGTCGTGTAGCCCTAGGTTTAATCGTTGCACAAATGGTTAAACAGTTTGAAATCAAAGCAGACGACGCACAAGTACGTAGCACCATTGAAGAAATGGCTGCTGCTTACCAAGAGCCAGAGCAAGTGATTGAGTGGTACTACAAAAACGAGCAACAACTTGAAGATGTTCGTGCAGTTGTGCTTGAAGAGCAAGTTGTAGATACTGTTTTAGCGAAAGCGAAAGTAACTGATGTTACTGTTACCTACGAAGAAGCAGTTAAGCCAGCAGCAGCACCTCAAGCTGAAGAAGAAACCAGCGCTGAGTGATTTTACTCTGCTGACACCCAAGTGCTAGCCGGCCTGTAAGGTCTGTTAGCCAACAAGCCAGCCTTAGTGCTGGCTTGTGTCTTTATGACGATTAGCATTAATCTTGGAGCTACGGCAGATATGTCACACAATACATTTATGCAAAATCCGCACGATATTCAGGCCGCTGGTGGTTTAGTGCCTATGGTGGTTGAGCAATCCTCACGCGGTGAGCGCGCCTATGATATTTATTCACGACTGCTAAAAGAGCGCATTATTTTCTTGGTTGGCCCAGTCGAAGACTATATGGCGAACCTTGTGGTGGCGCAGCTATTATTTTTAGAAGCAGAAAACCCTGATAAAGATATTCATTTATATATCAACTCACCGGGTGGTTCTGTGACTGCAGGTATGTCAATTTACGACACCATGCAATTTATTAAGCCTGATGTATCAACCATGTGTATTGGTCAAGCTGCCAGTATGGGTGCCTTGTTACTTGCAGGTGGTGCGGCCGGTAAACGTTACTGCTTACCGCATTCACGTATGATGATTCACCAGCCATTGGGCGGTTTTCAGGGCCAGGCATCGGATTTTGAAATCCATGCACGCGAAATTTTAACTATTCGTGATCGCCTCAATCAAATCCTGGCTGACCACACTGGTCAACCGATGGATGTGATTGCTAAAGATACCGACCGTGATAATTTTATGAGCGGTGAAGAGGCAGTTAAATACGGCTTGATTGATCATGTGGCAACTAAGCGTCAAATGCCGGTTTAATCAATTCTAAGTGATGCTGTATATGTTTTATGTGGGTCTATGGGTTGAAAAAGCCAATTGATGGCTTCATCTACTACTCATAGCCTACCAACACTGGAACGAACGAATGACTGATACGAGTAGTGGCGAGGATAAAGGCAAGTTATTGTATTGCTCCTTCTGTGGCAAAAGCCAACATGAAGTGCGCAAGCTGATCGCTGGCCCCTCCGTTTTTATTTGTGATGAGTGCGTTGACTTATGTAACGAGATTATCCGTGAGGAAGTCGAGGAACTTGAGTCTGACAGCGCGACACATAAACTGCCTTCTCCTAAGGAAATCAGCGCCATTCTTGACCAGTATGTGATTGGCCAAGAACGCGCTAAAAAAGTGTTAGCAGTGGCGGTCTATAACCACTACAAACGCTTAAATAATCGTGATAAGAAAGACGAGATTGAATTAGGTAAAAGTAATATTTTGCTGATCGGGCCAACCGGTTCAGGTAAAACTTTGCTGGCCGAAACATTAGCACGCTTACTGAATGTACCTTTCACCATCGCTGATGCAACCACCTTAACCGAAGCAGGTTATGTGGGTGAGGATGTTGAAAATATTCTGCAGAAGTTATTGCAGAAATGTGATTACGATGTTGAAAAAGCTGAAATGGGTATCGTCTATATCGATGAAATCGATAAGATTACCCGTAAGTCTGACAACCCGTCTATCACTCGCGATGTGTCAGGTGAAGGTGTTCAGCAAGCGTTATTGAAGCTGATTGAAGGTACTGTTGCTTCCATTCCTCCTCAGGGTGGACGTAAGCATCCGCAGCAAGAATTTTTGCAGGTGGACACTAAGAACATCCTGTTCATTTGTGGTGGTGCGTTCTCTGGTTTAGAGAAAGTGATCCAAAACCGTTCAGTCAAAGGCGGAATTGGTTTTGGCGCAGAAGTGCACAGTAAAGAGCAAGAAAAGAAAATTGGTGAAGCGTTACGTGACGTTGAGCCAGATGATTTGGTTAAGTTTGGCTTGATTCCTGAGTTTGTCGGTCGCTTACCTGTGATCGCAACTTTGGAAGAGCTGGATGAAGCGGCACTGATAAAAATTCTGACTGAGCCGAAAAACGCGCTGACTAAACAGTACGGTAAGTTGTTCGATATGGAAGGAGTTGAGCTGGAGTTTCGTTCTGATGCACTGCAAGCGATTGCTAAGCGTGCATTGCTGCGTAAAACCGGCGCACGTGGTTTGCGTTCGATCCTTGAAGGCATTTTACTTGACACTATGTATGACATTCCATCAGAAACTGATGTGAGTAAAGTCGTGATTGATGAAAGTGTGATTGAAGGTAAATCCAAGCCATTATTGATTTACGCAACGCCAGATGCTAAACCAAACACGGCAGCAAAAACGGCACCTGATGCTTAATTTTGCTTAGTGTTTTAACAGAAGGGCCTACGGGCCCTTTTGTATTTTATGTTGCCCACCTTGTAATTGTTGTAGTGCATCCCCATCTTTGATCACAGGCTTAGCCAATTTATTTACGGCCTGCGTGCCGCATGTGAGAGAGAATAATGAAGACAATCATCGAATTGCCGTTATTACCATTGCGAGATGTTGTTGTGTATCCGCATATGGTTATTCCCCTATTTGTAGGGCGTGAGAAATCCATTGCGGCACTTGAAGCTGCAATGCAAGGTGACAAGAAAGTTCTATTGGTCGCTCAGCATAGTCCAGCTGATGATGATCCGGAACTGAGTCAGCTGCACCCAATCGGCACTGTTGCAACTATTTTGCAGTTGCTTAAATTACCCGATGGTACGGTCAAAGTACTGGCTGAAGGCGAGCAGCGTGCTGAAATCATTAAGCAAGTCTCTGCAAAAGATGCAGAGTATTTAAGTGCAGAGGTTCAACTGCATCAGCTTGAAGATACCAGCGCGACTGAAAATGAAGTGCTGCGCAATACACTGTTTGAACAATTTGAAAGTTTTGTACAGCAAAGCAAAAAAGTCCCCGCTGAAGTCTTAGCCACCTTAGGCGAGATTGAGGACGTGGGTCGCTTGGTTGACTCGATTGCCGCGCAAATGACCCTTAAGCTTGAGCAAAAGCAGTCTGTACTCAGCAGTTGGCCGATCGCAGAACGTGTGGAGTTGTTGCAAGGTATTTTAGATACCGAGCTTGAACTTTTGACCGTTGAAAAGCGTATTCGTGGTCGTGTAAAGAAACAAATGGAACGCAGTCAGCGCGATTACTATTTGAATGAACAAATGAAAGCCATTCAAAAAGAGCTGGGTGAAGATGAAGAAGGCAATAACGAAGTTGATGCGCTCAAAAAACGTATTGATGAAGCGGGTATGCCAGAAGAGGCTTTGGCTAAAGCCCATGCAGAGCTGAAAAAGCTACAGCAGATGTCACCGATGTCGGCTGAAGCCAGTGTCGTGCGTACCTATATTGATTGGTTGCTGAACACACCTTGGAAAGCTAAAAGTAAAGTTCGCGCAGATTTAAAACGTGCTGAAGAGATTCTTGAAGCAGACCACTTTGGTTTAGAAGAAATTAAAGAGCGCATTCTTGAGTACCTCGCTGTGCAAAAGCGCGTGCGTAAGCTTAAAGGTCCGATTTTGTGTTTAGTGGGACCGCCAGGTGTGGGTAAAACCTCACTGGCTGAATCGATTGCACGTTCAGTGAATCGTAAATATATTCGTATGGCACTGGGTGGCGTACGTGATGAAGCTGAAATCCGCGGCCACCGCCGTACCTATATTGGTGCGATGCCAGGTCGTATTATTCAGCGCTTGAGTAAAGTCGGCGTACGTAACCCACTATTTTTGCTCGATGAAATCGACAAAATGGGTACCGATATGCGTGGTGATCCAGCCTCTGCATTGCTGGAAGTATTGGACCCTGAGCAAAACCACAGCTTTAACGATCACTATTTGGAAGTTGATTACGATTTATCTGATGTGATGTTTGTCTGCACAGCTAACTCAATGAATATTCCCGGCCCTTTATTGGATCGTATGGAAGTGATTCGTTTACCGGGCTATACCGAAGATGAAAAGTTAAATATTGCCCAAAAATACTTAGTCAGTAAGCAGCTTAAAGCCAATGGTTTGAAAAAAGATGAGCTTGTATTTGAGTCTGATGCACTGCTGAATATTGTACGTTTGTACACCAGTGAAGCAGGTGTACGTGGTTTAGAGCGTCAAATTGCTAAGGTATGCCGTAAAGTTGTCCGAGAGCAGGCGACGAAAAAATCCATTGCCGTCATTGTTAAAGCGGATGATGTAGAGCATTACTTAGGTGTGCAGAAGTACACTTATGGTTTAGCTGAAGAAGCGGACCAAATTGGTCAAGTGACGGGTTTAGCCTGGACGCAAGTGGGCGGCGTATTATTGACCATTGAATCTGCAGTGATTCCAGGTAAAGGTCAGTTGATTAAAACCGGCTCACTGGGCGATGTGATGGTTGAGTCAATGACCGCTGCTTTAACCGTAGTACGCAGCCGCGCACAGCGCTTAGGCATCGCTGCAGACTTCTATGAGAAGAGTGACGTGCATTTGCATATGCCAGAGGGGGCAACTCCTAAAGATGGCCCTAGCGCAGGCATAGGCATGTGTACGGCCTTGGTATCTGCTTTAACCAAGATACCGGTGCGGGCTGATGTGGCGATGACAGGTGAGATTACCTTGCGTGGTCAGGTGTTGGCGATTGGTGGTTTGAAAGAGAAATTACTGGCCGCACACCGAGGTGGAATAAAAACCGTTATCATTCCTGAAGAGAATGTACGTGACTTGAAAGAAATTCCAGATAATATAAAGGCCGATTTAGACATCAAACCAGTGAAATGGATTGACGAAGTGCTGCAAATTGCGTTGCAATACATGCCTGAGCCTTTATCTGATGTCGTATCTGACGTATTGATAAAGGATGAGTCGCGTGAAGCTGAGGGCAGTGATAGCCTCAGAACACACTAATGCAGTTATAATAGACATGTTTTGGCACCTTGCTTGAAGTAAGGTGTCTGTGTCATTGAATTGCATCATAGAGTTGTTTTTGTTTGCGTATATAATGCAAACATCATTTTTTGAAAACCTAAGGGGACTTACGAGTGAACAAGTCAGAGTTAATTGATAAAGTTGCTGCTTCGGCAGATATTCCTAAAGCAGTTGCTGGGCGTGCATTAGACGCTGTGATTGCAAGCATCACAGGTGCATTGCAAGAAGGTGATTCAGTCGTATTGGTTGGCTTTGGTACATTCGCTGTTAAAGATCGCGCTGCACGTATTGGCCGCAATCCACAGACTGGTAATCCAATTGAGATTGCAGCGGCTAAAATTCCTGGCTTTAAAGCAGGTAAAGCACTAAAAGACGCCGTTAATAACTAAGCGTTTGTAACTGCATCAGTCTACGGGCTGATGCAGTTGATACAGGTAAAAATTTTCTGCTGATTTAAAATTGCAGATTTTTATCTGTATTTGTCAATGCAGAGGCGCATCGTTCGGTGCGCCTTTATTTTGTTAGACCGACCCATAATGCACAGCCATATTTAATGGTTACATCGGGGGATGCATGCTGCAGAATATTCGAGATAACTCTACGGGGTGGATCTCTAAATCAATTATTGGTTTGATTGTAGTACTTTTTGCTTTTACGGGTTTTGATGCCATTTTAGGTTCGACCAGTAACAGTAATAATGCTGCCAAAGTGAATGGCGAAGAAATTACCCTCGATGCATTGGCTGAGGCAAAAAACAACCAACGTAGACAGTTGATCCAGCAATTTGGTCAAGATTTTGATACCAATCTTATTGATGAGTCGTTGCTTTCTGAAGCAGCACTTAAAGGGTTGATTACACGTACGTTATTGGTGCAAGCAGCGGATCAGTCTGATTTTGCTTACTCCAGTGCCGCGATCGATCAGTTTATCTTGCTCGCTCCTGAATTTCAGGACAATGGCCAATTCAGTGCTGACCGCTTTGATCAAGTGATTCGTCAAATGGGCTACACCCGTTTGCAGTTTAGAAAAATGATTGAAGAAGAAATGCGTACCAATCAGTTGCGCGCAGGTATTGGTGCGAGTGCATTTGTAACCCAGCAAGAAGCCAATGCTTTTGCACGCTTAGAGCGTCAAACGCGTGATTTTTCTATGCTGAGCATTAAGCCTGATTTTGATCAGGTAGCGGTTTCGGCTGAGCAGATTGAAACCTATTACAACGATCATAAAACTGATTTTATGACCGATGAGCAAGTTATTGTTGAATATATCGAGTTTAAAAAATCCACACTCTTTGATCAGGTCACAGTCGATGATGGACAACTGCAAGAGTTGTATCAGGCAGAAATTGCTAATCTTGCAGAGCAGCGCCGTGCCGCACATATTCTGATTGAGATCAGTGATGATGTCACCGATGAGCAAGCACGTACTAAGGCTGAAGAAGCCATTGCTCGTATCAATGCGGGTGAAAGCTTTGCCGCGGTTGCCACAGAGTTATCGGATGATCTCGGTTCGGCACAGCAGGGTGGTGATCTTGGTTTCGCAACGCAAGGTGTGTATGAGCCTGAGTTTGAAGAGGCTTTATATGCACTAGAGCAAGATCAGATTTCAGAGCCTGTGCGCACAGAATACGGCTGGCATGTGATTCAGTTACTGGATATTGAAGAAGCTGATATTCCAACTTTTGACAGTTTAAAAGATAAACTGGCGCAGAGTTTAAAAGCGCAAGAAGTTGAGCAGCGCTTTGTTGAAACTATTAAAGACCTTGAAGGCTTGGCGTATGAGTCAGCGGATTTGCAGCAGCCAGCTTCTGAACTGGGCTTAGATATTCAAGTCAGTGAGGCTTTTGGTCGAGAGGGAAAAGAAGGCTTATTTGCGAATCGTCAAGTCTTAGCAGCAGCTTTTAGTACTGAAGTGCTGGAAGAGGGTGCTAACAGTTTGGTGATTGAGCTTGATCCTGAAACCATAATAGTCTTGCGTGTTAAAGATCATCTGCGTCCACAGCAAATTGAACTGGCTGAAGTGCGTCAACAGATCGAACAGCAACTGGTTAATAAGCAGGCGATTGAGCAGGCACAGACACGTGGTACAGCGTTGTTAGCTCGCTTGAAAGAAAGCCAGGCTCCTGTGACACAAACGCAAGAAGCAGAGTGGCAGACAGTTGAGGCAGCGATGCGTGACCAAGAAAATGTTGATCCGCAGGTTTTGCAAACACTGTTTAAAATGCCTAAGCCTGAAGTCGATTCAGCTCAGTTTGCGGGCTTAAGTTTAGCTGACGGCAGTTATGTGGTTCTGCAGTTAACCGGTGTTAGCGACCCTGAAACACCGCTAAATGCTGAAGAGCTAGCTCAGTACCAGCAGATTTTAGCTTCACGTGCGGGACAAGTTGATTTTAATGCATTGATGCAGCAGCTTGAATTGGATGCAAAAATTCAACGCTTTTAATCCTTAGATAGACACAAAAAAACCCGCTGATGAGCGGGTTTTTTTGTGTCGAGTGAAGAGTTAATCTTCTTCGATATTACCCATTGCAGTGGTATTAAAACCACCGTCAACGTACATGATCTCACCACTGATACCTGAAGCTAGGTCCGAGCATAAGAATGCACCGGCGTTACCCACTTCATCAATGGTCACATTACGACGTAAAGGTGTTTGCTTTTCGTTAGCAGCGAGCATTTTACGGAAGTTTTTAATGCCCGATGCTGCCAAAGTGCGGATAGGGCCCGCTGATACTGCGTTGACACGTGTACCTTCAGCGCCGAGACTGCCGGCTAAGTAGCGTACGCCGGCTTCTAGGCTGGCTTTAGCCATACCCATCACGTTGTAGTTAGGCATAGTGCGCTCAGCACCCAAGTAAGACAGGGTCAGCAAACTACCGTTACGGCCTTGCATCATGCTACGACCGGCTTTAGCTAAAGCAATAAAGCTGTAAGCACTGATGTCGTGGGCAATTTTAAAGCCTTCACGGGTGGTGGCTTCGGTGAAGTCGCCATCGAGTTGGTCGCCAGGAGCAAAGCCGACTGAGTGAACGATGCAGTCTAAACCGTCCCATTTTTTCGCCAGTTCAGTGAAGACATTTTCGATTTCGTCATCATTGGCTACATCACATGGAAAGCATAGGTCGGCTGATGAACCCCAGCTCTCTGCGAAACCTTCAACACGGCCTTTGAGCTTGTCATTCTGGTAAGTAAAAGCCAGTTCTGCGCCTTCACGGTGCATCGCCGCTGCGATACCCGAAGCGATGGACAATTTGCTGGCCACGCCAACAATTAAAACGCGTTTACCGGTCATAAAACCCATGGTTTTTCCTCTTTTTGAGTCAATAGTCATTATTACAGTTGTTTTGGGCTGTTTATAAAAGCCGCTGCTAACAGCTGTTGTGTGTAATCCTGTTGTGGTGCGGCAAAAATATCTTCTGCCGCCCCTTGTTCAACCACTTTGCCTTGACGCATCACCAGTAGTTGGTGACTGAGCGCTTTAACCACGGCTAAGTCATGGCTGATAAATACATAGGTTAAGTTGTATTTTAGCTGCAAATCACGCAACAGCTCTACCACTTGGCGTTGTACAGTACGGTCCAGTGCTGAGGTGGGCTCATCCAAGATAATCAGCTTGGGCTTGAGCACTAAGGCGCGAGCAATGGCCACACGTTGGCGTTGCCCCCCAGAAAACTCATGAGGATAGCGGTGGCGTGTCTCTGGATCCAGGCCAACTTCGTTTAATGCCGCAATAATCGCTTGCTCTTGTTCCTCGGCATTACCCATCTTATGGATCTGTAAACCTTCGCCAATGATATCTGAGACGCTCATTCTTGGGCTCAGGCTACCAAATGGGTCCTGAAAAACTACTTGAATGTCGCGGCGCAGCGGGCGCACCTGCTTTTGCGAGAGGCCATCAATGGCATTTCCAGCGTAATAGATGCCGCCTTGACTCTGAATAAGTCGCAAAATAGCCAAGCCCAGCGTCGATTTACCCGAGCCACTTTCGCCCACCACGCCCAGGGTTTGTCCGCGCTGTAGGGTGAAGCTGATGCCATCCACAGCTTTCACATAATCCACAGTGCGCTGCAGAATGCCTTTTTTAATCGGGAACCAGACGCGTAAATCTTGAGTTTCTAATAAGGTTTCACAGGGTATATGCGGCACAGGCAAGCCGCTGGGCTCAGCACCCAGTAACTCTTGAGTATAAGGATGCTGAGGATTGCTAAAAATCTCAGCACAGGGTGCTTGCTCAACAATTTCACCGCTGCGCATCACGCAGACACGATGGGCGACACGCCGTACTAGATTGAGGTCGTGGCTGATCAATAAGATCGACATGCCCAGACGCTCTTGCAAGTTTTTCAGCAGCTCTAAAATTGTCAGCTGCACTGTGACATCCAGTGCAGTCGTTGGCTCATCGGCAATCAGCAGTTCAGGCTCATTGGCTAGCGCCATAGCAATCATTACCCGTTGGCGTTGACCGCCAGACAGTTCATGCGGATAAGAACTCATACGTTGTTCAGGGTTTTTGATTTCAACCAAGGTCAGCAGCTCCAGCGTGCGTGCTGAGGCTTGTTTCGCTGACATTCCTTTATGCAGCATCAGAATCTCATTGATCTGCTTCTCAATGCTGTGCAAAGGGTTCAAGGAACTCATAGGCTCTTGGAATATCATCGCAATGCGGTCGCCGCGTACTGTGCGCAAGTAGCTGGGCTTAGCATTGAGCAAATCTTGACCTTGATAAATAATCTTACCACTGGAGTGACGAGCTATAGGATAGGGCAGTAAACGCAAAATAGAGTGTGCAGTGACTGATTTTCCCGAACCACTTTCACCGACCAACGCCAGCGTTTCACCTTTGTTAATGGTAAAACTGATGTTGTTGACTGCAGGTTGCACGTTTTCACCGCTGATAAATTCAACGGATAAGTTTTCAATGCTTAACAGCTCTTGTGTCTTATTTTCTTGGATCGAATGCATCACGGGCAGCCTCACCAATAAATACTAATAAACTCAGCATCAATGCCAAGACAGTAAAGGCACTAATGCCCAACCAAGGGGCTTGTAAGTTCGACTTACCTTGCGCCACTAGTTCCCCCAGAGAGGGAGAGCCGGGCGGTAAGCCAAAGCCTAAGAAGTCCAAGGCGGTTAAGGTGCCGATTGCGCCGGTTAAAATAAAGGGCAAAAAGGTAATGGTCGACACCATGGCATTGGGCAGAATATGGCGGAACATAATCGCACTATTTTGCATGCCTAAGGCTCGCGCAGCACGCACATATTCAAGGTTACGCCCGCGCAAGAACTCGGCGCGGACTAAATCCACCAGGCTCATCCAGGAGAACAGCAACATAATCCCCAGCAGCCACCAAAAGTTAGGTTGAATAAAGCTGGCCATAATAATCAGTAAATACAAAACGGGTAGACCCGACCAGACTTCTAGAAAGCGCTGCCCCACTAAATCCACCCAGCCGCCGTAAAAGCCTTGAAAAGCACCCACAAAGACACCAATCAGTGAGCTGATTAGCGTTAGAGTGAGAGCAAATAGCACCGAAATACGAAAGCCATAAATCACCCTAGCCATCACATCACGACCCTGGTCATCGGTCCCTAACCAGTTTTGCAGCGAGGGCGGTGCCGGTGCTGGTACTTGCAGATCATAGTTGATACTGGAGTAGCTAAAGGGAATGATCGGCCAGATCATCCAGCCTTGCTTCTGCGCGATCAGCTCTTGGATATAAGGGCTTTTATAGTTGGCTTGCAAAGGGAATTCGCCGCCAAAGGTGGTTTCTGGATAGCGTTTGAGTACTGGGAAGTACAAGCCCCCGTCATAGCTGACTACTAGCGGTTTATCGTTGGCAATAAATTCAGCGCCCAGCGATAAGATAAATAAGATTAAAAATAACCACAGCGAATACCAGCCGCGTTTATGTAACTTAAAACGCGCAAAGCGGCGTTGGTTAATCGGAGAGAGTGCCATATCAGTTCCCCCGACTGCTAAAGTCGATGCGTGGATCGACCAAGGTGTAAGTGATATCGCCGATCAATTTAACCAGCAGACCTAATAGTGTGAATAAAAATAGCGTGCCAAATACCACTGGGTAATCGCGGTTAATCGCTGCTTCAAAACTGAGCAAACCTAAGCCGTCCAACGAGAAAATCACTTCAATCAGCAGTGAGCCAGTAAAGAACATACCAATAAAGGCCGCAGGGAAGCCGGCAAT
>LFRM01118616.1_pt1 | contig 17216 bp, 16 predicted proteins | sample 618341 | NCBI WGS metagenome assembly LFRM01 (sample SAMN03654438, study PRJNA283298) | anaerobic digester metagenome | isolation source: pool of bioreactors CSTR01a, CSTR02a, and CSTR03a thermophilic anaerobic... | place: Denmark: Kgs. Lyngby | collected 2014-05-21 | reverse complement strand
TCCCCAATATGGGTATAAAAAACATAAAGGATATCCAACAAAAATGCATTTAGAAAATATAAAAAAATTTGGAGTTCATCGAGATTATCGATTTACTTTTAGCCCGATTAATGTTTTAATAAGTGAAGGTGGTAAGAAACATGAAAGTGAAGATCAATAAAAAATTATATAATTTTATTATTCTTTTCGGATGTATTTTTAGCGCTGAATTAATTTTAAAATTAATTAGAGGTAGTTATTTAATTAACTGGTCAATGTTTAGGATTATTCTTAGTTCAATAATTATTAGTATTGTTTTAAGTAATATATTCTCATTATTTAAAGAAAAGAATACAAAAAAATTAATTATTATAATGTGTTTTTTTGTTTCCTTTTATGCTTGGTTGCAACTAGGTTTTTATCGTTATGTTGGAACATATATGTCATTTAACAATTCATCTCAAGCATCAAAAGTATTTGATTTTTTATGGGATTTTCTTTTTAATATTCCCGAGGCTTTTTATTTAGAATTTATTCCTCTAGGATTATTACATATATATTATTTTGTTATTTTACCTATACTTAAAAAGAAAAAGAACATCGAAATTGAATTAACAAAAGACAAAAAGAAAAGACCTATTTGGTTGAATAGAATCATTCGTTTATCTTATGTTTTATTTTTAGTATATATATATTATTTAACTTTAGTAACACCATCAATGCAAAGTAAATATCAATCTGAAAAAAATATTGATTTATTTATTATTCCCGATAATCAATCTGTTGCAGTTAATCAGTTTGGAATTACAATGTTTAGCATATTGGATTTTAATAACTTTGTTTTTGTTTTCAATAAGCCTGTTGAAGAAGTTCCAATAGTAAAACCACAAAAACCAATTATTGTTGATAATAGTAGAAAAATTGATGATACAAAATGGTTAACAATAGCTGGTGAAGAAACTAATTATCGAAATCAACAACTGAATAATTATTTTTTAGGAAGACGTATAACTCCAAAAAACAGTTACACAGGAATGTTAAATGATAAAAATGTTATTTTTGTAATGATGGAATCTGTTGGAGTGCTTGGGATTAATGAAGAATTATTTCCAACATTGTATAAACTTTGGGATAATGGAATTAGTTTTACAAATTTTTATTCACCAAGAAATAGTTGCCCAACTGGTAATAATGAAATGACTGCAATGACTGGACTATTCTCAATTACAGATAGTTGTACAGCCAATGCTTATAGAAGAAACAATTATCCACAAGCATTATTTTATAAGTTTAGAGAAAATAATTATTATGCTAGTTCATATCATAACTATATAGATTATTATTATTACCGAAAAGATATTCATGCAAATTGTGGTAGTGAAGTATATTATAATGCTCCAGCATTAGGAATTAAAAACGTATCTAATAAACGTTGGCCAAGCGATATTGAGTTGTTTGAAAAAGGTTTACCAAATTTTATTAATCAAGATAAGTTTGTTTCATTTATGACAACTGTTACAACTCATTCGCCATATCATAGTGATAGTGAATTTGGTATAAAAAATATTGATTTATTTAGTGAATTAGTCGTTACTGATTCAATGAAAAGATATTATTCAAAGGTTTATGAATTAGATTTAGCCTTAAAATATTTATTAGAAAATTTAGAAACGACTGGCAAATTAAATGATACAGTTATCATTTTGTTTGGTGATCATCAACCATACGATTTAGGAGTTAAACAACAAGTAGATATTTTAGGAGAAGAATATGGTTTAAATAAAAATTTAGAAAAAACACCATTAATTATTTATAATCCAAACATTCAAAAGCAACAAGTAACTGATTATGCTTCAATTATTGATATTTTACCAACAGTATTAAATTTATTTGATATCGAACATGATCCAAGAATTTACTTGGGAACAGATTTGTTTGATAATGAAATAGATCATCGAGCTATATTTCCGGATGGATCTTGGCAAGATGAAATTGGTTTTTATAATTCGTCAAATGATAGTTTTATTCCAAATAATCCAGAAGATTTAGAAAACATATATACTGATGAAAAAATATTGGAAATTAATACTGAAATAAATCTTAAATTAAGAATGTCAACACTGGCAATCAAAAACAATTATTTTTACGATTTAAATAAAAAATTAACAAACAATTAAAAGAAAGGAGAATATAAATGAAAAATTTAGTAATCGTTGAATCACCAAGTAAAACAAAAACCATTGGCAAATATCTAGGAAAAGATTATCAAGTGGTATCTAGCATGGGCCATATTAGAGATTTAGCAACTACTGGTAAACACGGTTTTGGTGTTGATGTTGAAGGTGATTTTCAAGCTAGTTATGTTCCAATAAAAGGTAAATCAAAAATCATTACAGCGCTTAAAAAGGATGTTAAAAACAGTGACAAAGTATATTTAGCAACCGATCCCGATCGCGAGGGAGAAGCAATCAGTTGGCATTTAAAAGAAGCTTTAGATGTTGATGATCAACAATATGAAAGAGTTGTCTTTAATGAAATAACTGAACAAGCAATAAAGAACTCGTTTAAGGAACCAAGAAAAATCGATTTTAATTTAGTTAAAAGTCAAGAAACAAGGAGAATTTTAGATCGAATTATTGGTTTTAGATTAAGTAAATTAATGAGATCAAAAACCGGAGGAAAAAGTGCTGGTCGAGTTCAAAGTGTTGCTTTAAAATTAATTGTTGATCGCGAACGAGAAATCGAAAAATTTATTGCTGAAGAATATTGGGAAATTGATGCTTTTTTTACTGGTTTTAGTGCTAAGTTAGAAAAATATCATGGTAAAAAAATTGAACTTCATGGAGAAAAAGAAACCGATGAAGTTTTAGAAGCTTTAGCAAAAACATTTAATATTGATAAAATTGAAGAAAAAGAAAAGAATAAAAAAGGAGTAACTCCATTTATTACATCAACTCTTCAACAAAGTGCTGCTAATAAACTTGGGTTTGGTTCATCTAAAACTATGAGAACTGCCCAAAAATTATATGAAGGTGTTGATATAGGAAACGAAACGGTTGGTTTAATTTCTTATATGCGTACTGATTCAACTCGTTTATCTTCACAATTTGTTGGTGAAACATTTAATTACATAAAAAAACAATTTGGTGAAGAATATATTGGAAATGTTAAACCAAATAAGAAAAAGGAAAATGTTCAAGATGCTCATGAAGCTATAAGACCAACTAGTTTAAATCGAACTCCAGAACAAGTTAAAGAATATTTAAGTACTGATGAATATAAATTATATAAAATGATTTATTTTAGAGCATTAGCTAGTTTAATGGCTGATGCAAAAGTGCTTGCAACATCAATCACACTAGGCAATAACGGATATGAATTTAAAGCAACTGGTCAAAGATTAATATTTGATGGTTATTTAAAAGTATATAAAGAATATGAGAATAGTGAAGATATTATTCTTCCAAACTTAAAAGATTATAAAACCAATGTTTTAGTCGCAGATAAGATTGAAAAATCTCAACATTTTACTAAACCATTACCAAGATTTACAGAGGCATCACTGATTCATGAATTAGAAAGTTTAGGCATCGGTCGACCAAGTACATATGCAAGTATAATGGAAAAAATTAAAGAACGTGATTATGTTAATATCGAAGATAAAAAGTTTGTTCCAACCGAAATGGGTATGGAAATAATTGATAAACTTCAAGAAGGTTTTAGTCATATTATTAATGTTGAATATACAGCAAATATGGAAAACGACTTAGATGAAATCGCCGATGAAAACAAAGATAATATAAAAGTATTAAAAGATTTTTATCAAGAATTTGAACCACTTGTTCAAGATGCAATGGAAAACATGGAAAAGAAAGCTCCTGTTACTACTGGTGAAATTTGTCCGGAATGCGGTGGAGATTTAATAATTCGTCGAGGAAAATTCGGTGAATTTGTTGCGTGTTCAAATTATCCAAAATGTAAATATATAAAAAAAGAACCACGAGAAGTCAAAGAAATAATAGCTTGTCAAAAATGTGATGGAAAAATAATTGATAAGAAAACTCGTAAAGGCAAAGTTTTTTATGGATGTTCAAATTATCCCAAATGTGATTTTGCTTCATGGGATTTACCAATTGCGGAAGTCTGTCCGGATTGTGGTGGAGTTTTAACAATAAAAAAAGATAAAATCAAATGTCAAAATTGTCCTTATGAAAAAGATAAGTAATATTTGAAAGTTATCACTAAAGATATTATAATTATGATGGAGGATAAATAATATGTCTAAAAAGTTTTTATATAGTTTATTATTTATTTTAATAAGTCTAATGATGATATCTTTTTTTGTTTCAAAAAAAGAACATCAAACACCAAAATCAATGGCAATCTTAATTAATGGTAAAAAAGCCAATAATTTTCCAACAACTAAAAATTATCAAACTAATGTCGTTTGTAAAAACGAAGGAAAATTAACTAATCCAATTGGTAAAGTTTTTTGGCTTAAAGATAAAAGTCGTTGGTCAATGGAAATAATTAATATTCAGGAACCAAACACTATTTGTGAAGTAACATTTTCTTCAACTAAAGATCCTTGTCAAATTCCTGGATATTTATGTTATGAAATAAATCAATCTTCTTCATTAACAAAAACTAAAGATCAAGATGGAGAATCATATTATTATAATGGTGAGGCAACAGATAATTATTTAACTTTTGCTGGAATAAATTTTCGAATTATTCGTATAAATGGTGATAAATCGATTCGTTTAATTACATCATCTTTACTTACTTCTGGAAAAGATACGATTACCGCGCCATATAATTCAAATCCATTATGCAATCAAATAAAAAAAGTTACAGACTCAGTCAACTGTGCAAAATATAGTCACAGTCCAGATAACATTTATAATATTTTAAATGAATGGTATCAAAAAACGATTACAGGTAATAATAAAACATTTATTCATCGTGGTAAATATTGCAATGATCTTTCCAATTGGAATAAATTAAGAATTACTTATTTTGGTAATTATGCCAGAATTGAACAAGATCAAAAGCCAAATTTAGAATGCAATAACCATCCCAATATTTATAATGATGAAGCAATAAGTATTATCGATGACATTGGCTTATTATCTGTTGATGAAGCTAGATTAATTGGAACAGAAAATTCTTATTTGACTGATGTAAAAGATTCATGGACAATTAGTCCTAAAGAATATGTTGTATCATCAAATGATCAATTATCAAAATTAAATATGTATTTAGTTGAAGGATTTGATGACATAACAACTAAACATGGTCTTGCACCAGTAATTAACCTTAATTCTTTAACAATAGTATCTGGAGTAGGAACAATCGATAATCCTTATTTAATAATTGGTGTTGAGAAAACGTAAAGTAGAGAAATGATAATTGAATTCTTATTTTACAAATGATATTCTTATAATAGAAAGGAGTAAGTTATGAAAAAACAAATCAGATATTTACTGCTAGCTGTTCTATTCATATTTCCGTTAAATGTGTTTGCTAGTTCAATGTATTATGAATACAGAATTCCAAATTCTTCAACATTGGAAGTGACTATTACTGCAAGAGTTACCTCAGGAACTGTAAATAAATATAAAGCCGATTTAACTTTAACAGAAAATCTTGCTTATAGTGAAGTTGTTCCAAATGAAGGCTGGACAATGACATATGTCGATGGAAAACTTGAAGCAATAAACGAACAAGGTGTAACAACTAATACAAAAATAGGAAAAATTATTTTTACAAGAAGCGATCGTTTAACGTGGAAAGTATCTTCAACAAATTCTGAACTGTGTTCAGGTGATGTTTGTTCAAAGGTTAATAATAACACATTACCAGGTTCAATTAAAACTGTTGCTGATGGACCAATTACTAATCCAACAACCGGTTTAATCAGTTCAATTGCTTTTCTAGGATTTGCAATAATCAGCTTTGTAGTATATCAATTAGTTAATCGTAAAAAACTCTTTAAGAATCTATAAAAAAAAGCACTATATCTTATAGTGTCTTTTTTGTGGTCAAATTTGACAATTTAGGGATTATTTGCTATTATATTTAACTCAAGGGAGTTGGTTGATATGGCAAAACAAACAAAATACACTTTAGTTGCTACAAAAATTAAAGGAAATGTTATTCCAATTGAATGGACAAATATTCCTTGTTTTAATGGGGGATTGGATGGAAATCGTTTACAAACCATTGATGATTTCACTTCTAAGTTCAGTGATGAAACAGAACTTAAAGACTTTATCTTACAATACGGAGAAGAAATTGGTTTAGATAAAAAAGTTTCAAGAGACAAATTAGCCGATATTATTCGTAACTTTTTAATGAAATATTTTGATAATCATGTTTCTGATTACGACATAAGAAGAGACTTATCTTCACTAGCTGAAAGTGCTGGTTTAAGTAATAATTTAAAAGCTGAATTACAAAAAACTGCTAGATCTGGTGTTGATGAAAGTACTAAACATCAAGTTTATGAAGCGTTAATAAAAAGAGATATAGTCAAAAGAATTTTAAATAATAGTATTGATCCAAATATAGCTGATAAATTAATACATTTTCTAGATTCTACACATTTTGAGGGGGATTATGCTCAAGATTTGTCAGATTATGCAGAAAATTCGAAATTGAATTATGTAATTTCTAGTTTTCCACTTCGAATTGTTTATTATAATAATCGCCGTTTACAAGAAGTTGTTAGTGGTATTGCATATGCTGAAGATATAAAATATATTGATAAAGAATATATTATTCAATATTTAAAAAGTGCGGCTCTTATGAATGATTTTGAACTATTAAATAGATTAATAAAATTTTATGAAAAATTACCATATCAAGAAAAAAATCTAAATGGTATTAGAGCATATATTGGTGCAGTTAAAACTAAATCTTTAGAAACAGTTAATATACCTGAGTGGTCAATAAACGGACTAGTTAATAATGAAGCTCATGTTTATGATGAAACAACTCATGGCAATAAATTAGGACGTGATGGTCAACCAATTATTTATTACATGGGTCTTAGAAAATTGGGTATGTTTATTTCTAAATATGAAAAAGAAAAACAAAAATTGTATGAAGTTGCTGGAATAAAAAGACAACCTATTGATGAATTACAAAAGCGATTAGCAGAGATTCCTACAACCGGATTTCAACAAATTAATTTCTTTGGTAATTTAGGTAATAATAATTAAGAAGGATTATATATCCCTCTTTTTATTATTTAAAAAATTGATTTTTATTAATTATAAGATATAATTAATATAGGTGGGTGATTAACATAAATAAGCAAGAATTTTTAGATTATTTAAAATATCAAAAACACTATTCGAATTATACAATTACTAACTATGAATTAGATATAACAAAATACGAACAGTTTATTAAGATTAATGATGTTAATTACCAAGATATTACTTATCAAGAAATAACAAATTATATGACTTACTTAAAAAAGATTGGTTTGGGTTCATCGTCAATATCCAGAAATTTAAGTGCGTTAAGAAGTTTATATAGTTATTTTTTAAAAAATAAAATTGTTAAATCAAATCCATTTAAGTTGGTATCGGGAATAAAAAAAGAAAAGAAACTACCAAACTTTTTACAATACAATGAATTTGAAGATATATTAAAAAATTGTGGTGATGATGATCTTGGAATTCGAAATCGAGCATTACTAGAACTATTAATTGCTAGTGGTTTAAGAGTTGGTGAAATTGTATCAGTTAAAACAGAAAAGATTGATTTTAAAGAACGAATGATTAAAGTAATTGGTAAAGGAAATAAAGAACGAAATATTTATTTTGGAGAGTATGCACTTGATAGTTTGAATAAATATTTAGATGGTCCTAGAGATCGAATTTTAAATAAAAAAAACAATGATTTTTTATTTATTAATTATCTAGGTGATGAACTTACAACCAGAGGAGTTGCAGATATAATTGATCGTATATTGGAAAAAACTGCTCTTGATAAAAAAGTATCACCACATACATTTAGACATTCATTTGCTACAATGTTAATTAACGAAGGGGCTAATACAAAAGTAGTTCAAGAGTTGATGGGACATTCTAGTATTGGTACAACAAGCATATATACACATTTAAGTAATGATAAGCTAAGAAGTGAGTATTTAAAGACTCATCCAAGAGCAAGAAAATAGGAGGGTTTATGGGAAGCTTAATAGTTAATTATGGATTAATGGGGTCGAGCAAGTCTTCTTCGTTACAGCAGGAAGCGTATAATTTGGAACAAAGTGGTAAGATAGTCATTTTAGCTAAGCCCGAAGTCGATGAAAAAGGTGGTAATCAGATTGTATCTAGATTTACCGGTGTTTATCATCGACCAGTTGATATCTTGCTAAAAAAAGATGAAACAATCATTGAAGCTTGTTACAGAAATAAGATAAATTTATTAGAAGTAGATGTAATAATTTTTGATGAAACTCAATTTCTAAGCAAGGATCAGGTCTATCAATTATGGTTACTTAGTAAAAAGACTAAATTACAAATAATTTGTTATTCCTTGGGCACAGATTTCATGGCTGATTTTTTTCCTGGCAGTGCTGCTTTACTTTGTTATAGTGATGAAAAGAATGAGTTGATTCGAAGATGTGAACATTGTGGACTAAAACCTGCTGTATTTAATGCAAGAAAAGTTGATGGAAATTTTGTTTCTGAAGGTGATCAAATTGTAATTGATGGTAAATCTTGCCGAGTGCAATATCTTTCTTTTTGTGGCGATTGTTATTATAAGTTAGTAAAAGAACCACTACACAAAGATGATGAAATTGATCAATATTTACAAGAAATGATGAATATGTGTTCAACAAAAGAATATGTTTTACAAAAAACTGACAAGAATTAATGAATTCAGTATATTTTACTTGAAAATTTGATATAATGGAATAGTGTGAAAATAAGGAGGAAAAGTATGGAAAAATACGTATATTTATTTAGTGAAGGCGATAAAGAAATGCGCAATTTACTAGGAGGAAAAGGAGCCAATTTAGCAGAAATGATTAAAATTGGATTACCAGTTCCAAAAGGCTTTACAGTTACTACTGAAGCTTGTATAAAATATTATGACGATGGCGAAAAAATCGCTGAAGAATTAGAAAAAGAAATTCTCGATAAACTAGTTGAATTTGAAAATTTAACTGGTAAGAAATTTGGAGATGTTCATAATCCATTATTAGTTTCTGTTCGTTCTGGTGCAAGAGCAAGTATGCCAGGAATGATGGATACAGTATTAAATTTAGGGTTAAATGATTTGGTTGTCGAAGGCCTAGCCGCAGCAACCAATAATCCAAGATTTGCTTATGATTCTTATCGTAGATTTATTCAAATGTTTAGCGATGTTGTAAAAGACTATCCTAAAGCATCATTTGAAAGATTTTTTGATAAATATAAAGAAGAAAGAAACTTACATTATGATACAGATTTAACTGTTGATCAAATGAAAGAAGTAGTAAGTAATTTTAAACAAAACTATAAAGATATAGCCGGGGAAGAGTTTCCTCAAGATCCAAAATCTCAATTACTAGAAGCTGTGAAAGCAGTATTTAGAAGTTGGAATAATGAACGTGCAATTATTTATCGTCGAATGAATGATATTCCAGGTAGTTGGGGAACAGCTGTTAATATTCAAGAAATGGTTTATGGAAACCGTGGAGATGATTGTGGAACAGGTGTTGCATTTACAAGAAACCCTTCAACAGGTGAAAAGAAATTATATGGTGAATATTTAATTAATGCTCAAGGTGAAGACGTTGTTGCAGGAATTAGAACTCCACAAGATATTTCAACTTTACAAAATATTATGCCAGAAGTATATAATCAATTCGTTGATATATGTGATAAATTAGAACATCATTATCATGATATGCAAGACATGGAATTTACTATTGAAGGTGGAAAACTATTTATGTTACAAACCAGAAATGGTAAAAGAACTGCAGCAGCAGCCTTAAGAATTGCTGTTGATCTTGTAAATGAGGGTTTGAAAACTAAAGAAGAAGCTTTATTAAGTATTGATCCAAGATTATTGGATTCATTATTGCATCCAATGTTTGAACCAGAAGCACTTAAAAATGCTACTCCACTTACTATAGCCCTTGCAGCATCACCAGGTGCGGCAACTGGACAAATTTATTTTACTGCCGAAGAAGCAGTAGAAGCTAATAAAAATGGTAAAGAAGTAGTGTTGGTTCGTTTAGAAACTTCTCCTGAAGATATTGAAGGAATGCATGCTTCAAATGGTATATTAACATTAAGAGGTGGAATGACTTCTCATGCAGCGGTTGTTGCTAGAGGAATGGGTACTTGTTGTGTTAGTGGTGCTGGAGATTTAAAAATAGACGAAGAAAATAAAATATTGATGACTAAAGAAGGTCGACAATTTCATGAAGGCGACTGGATTAGCTTAGATGGTTCAACTGGAAAAGTTTATGGTGAAAAATTACCAACTCAAGAAGCAGAAATCAGTGGTGATTTCCAAACAGTAATGGGATGGGCAGACCAAATAAGAGATATGAAAGTTAGAACTAACGCTGATACACCAGCCGATGCTAAAAAAGCTCGTGAATTTGGTGCTGAAGGTATTGGACTTTGTCGTACGGAACATATGTTCTTTGAAGAATCTAGAATTAAAGCAGTTAGAGAAATGATTGTTGCAGATTCTGTTGAATCTCGAGAAAAAGCTTTAGCAAAACTATTGCCAATGCAAAGAGGAGATTTTGAAGAATTATTTAGAGCTATGTCACCTTATAGTGTTACAATTCGTTATTTAGATCCACCTCTACATGAATTCTTGCCACATACTGATGAAGAAATAGCTCCAATTGCTCAAGAATTAGGTATGAGTTTTGAAGATCTAAAAGCACATATTGAAAGTATTAAAGAAGTTAATCCAATGATGGGTCATCGTGGATTAAGATTAGCAATTACATATCCGGAAATTGCTGTTATGCAAACAAAAGCAGTGATTGAAGCTGCAATTAATGTAAAAAAAGAAGGATTAAATGTTATTCCAGAAATAATGATTCCATTAGCTAGTGATGCTAAAGAATTAAATTATGTAATAGATATTGTCAAAAAGACAGCTGATGAATTGATTAAAAATTCAAATTCTGATTTAAAATATATGGTCGGAACTATGATTGAAATTCCAAGAGCAGCACTAACAGCCGATGTTATTGCTGAACATGCTGAATTCTTTAGTTTTGGAACAAATGATTTAACACAAATGACATATGGATTTAGTCGTGATGATGCCGGTAAATTTTTAGATGATTATTATAAAAAGCAAATCTTTGAATCAGATCCATTTGCTAGATTAGATCAAATTGGAGTAGGAGAACTAGTTAAAATAGCAATTGAACGAGGAAGAAAAACAAATCCAAATTTAAAATTAGGAATTTGTGGAGAACATGGTGGAGAACCAACAACTATTGAATTCTGTTATGGAATAGGACTCGACTATGTGTCTTGTTCACCGTTTAGAATTCCAATTGCAAGATTGACTGCTGCCCAAGCTAAAATCAAAAATCCTAGAGGTTAAATTTTAACCTCTTTTTTTTATATTAATATTATTCTTTAAATTTCACTAATTCTATGTTAATATACTTTTTCAAAGGACTATTATTATGAAGAAAAAGGAATGTTCAATTTTAATTAAATTGAAACAATTAAAAAAAGATTTCGAAACAAATAATTCAAATTTAGATTACTTATATAGTAGATTATCTGAATTTAATTCGATTTATAATCGATTCAACATGTTAAAAAAAATCGATGAAGAAACTAGAGTTTTAATTAATTATATAATAGTAATAAAAAAAGAGAATAGTTTATTTTAACTTTTGGTATGCTTGATCAAGATTTTTTGGGAGTAATTCATCATATGGATAATTATTTGATAAATTGAATTCTTTTTTCCAATAGATCATTAATTTATTATCGAAGATTCTCATTCTAAGTCCATAATCGAATAATAGTTGTCTAATAAATGTTATGTCGATATTTTCTGGAATATCAATTATTAAAAAATCATGCATTTCATTATAGATGAATATAATTTTGGAAATCATTTTTGTAAAAATAATTATACTTCTTAATTCAGAATAATGTTCACTACATTTTTTGCCATCAACTACATCGAAAATTAATTGAATAATAGTTATGGGATCAATATCTGGATATTTATTGATTAAATAATTGAAAAGCAACTCACAAGATTGCTTTGAGGCAAGTTGATAAAGCAAACTTTGTTCACTTTTGTTATTAAATATTCCTTTTTCAAAATAATATAAGTATTTATTTGGCATATTTTTCTCCTTGAATACAAGTATCTTACTATAAATTGACAATTAATCAAGTATTTATGTTTGTTTCATTGCAATTTAATGATAATTTAGTTATAATTATTTTAAGATAAAAGGGTGATTATATGAAAGTGTTATGTATTGGACATGCTTCTTATGATATTAGTATGCCAGTTGCAGAATATCCAACAGAAAATAAAAAATACCGAGTTTCAAACAAAGTTGAAGGTGGAGGAGGTCCAGCTTGTACGGCCGCCTATTTACTTGGAAAATGGGGAGTTGAAACATATTTTTCTGGTGTTGTTTGTAATGATGTTTATGGAAATAGAATCAAAACTGAATTAGAAAACGTTCAAGTTTATACTAAATATTTAGAATTTAACTATGAACATGAGACTAATGTTGCATTTATCATTATAAATGAACAAACTGGTAGTAGAACTATTCTTAGTAATGTAACTCAAGGAATGCATTTGACTAATTATCAATATGATTTTGAACCAGATGTAATTCTAATTGATGGTCATGAATTAGAAGCTTCAAATCACGCTTTAATGCGATATAAAAGTGCAATTAGTATTATAGATGCTGGGCGACCTACAGAAGAAATAATTGCTTTAGCCCATAAAGTAAAGTATTTGGTTTGTTCTAAAGAATTTGCTGAAACTGTTAGTGGTATTACAATACATTACGATGATCAACAAACAATTGTTAATATGTATCAAAAATTAAAAGATACATTTAATAATGAGATTGTTGTTACTTTAGAAAGCCATGGTGCTTTATACTCAATTAATGGAGAAATTAAGATAATGCCAGCTATTAAAGTTAAGGCTGCTGATACAACTGGAGCAGGAGATATCTTTCATGGTGCTTTTACTTATGGAATTGCTAATGGAAGAAGTTTAGAGACTTCTATAAAACTTGCTAATATAACTGCTGTATTATCCGCAACCAAAATCGGAAGTAGAAACTCAATTTTTAAATATGAAGATATAGAACTATATGCGAAAAATATTAACGAATCCATTTACTAATTACTATCCAAAAGTTGATGTTCATGGCGAAACCAGGGACACGGTTTTAATATACGTTAATGATTTCATTAAAGATAATATTAAATTAAAAAAAGAACATATCNNAATATATTAAGAAAAGAAATTCATGCATTTCTTAAAAATAATAAGAACGTTGCTAAATACCAAATAGATTCCTTTAATCCTGGACAAACAATCGTCAAACTAATCTTGACATAATTATAAAATATATGTATAATGTAATTCCAATAAAGGTATAGCATATGTCAAATTTGACATTTTTATCGTATTATGCTATAATTCCTATTAACTAAGGGGGTTAGTTATATGAAAGGGTATATTTTAGATTACGTTAATGAAAACGAATTTAATAAATTAGAGAGAGCATTAAAGAAATATAATATGCTTGCTTATAAAAGATTAAACTTCGAATATTATCCAGCATTAAGAAACGGTAAATTTTTAGGTGAGCTAGTAAAAACTAATAAAAAAGAAGGTACTGAATCATACGAATTAAAATTACCTAGTGATCATATGTTTAGTCAAGTTCACGGTGATGTAAAACTCGTTTATACTGTATATACTAAACAAAACACTGTAATCTTATCAACTATTACTCCTTCTGATATATTATTAGAAGGACATAAAGCCGAATTAACTACTTATAAAGGTGTTATGATTTCTAAAGCTAATGCTTCAAAAGATATTTTCAAAATCAATTTAATTAATACATTACAAGGTAAGTAACAACTTACCTTTTTTTGTGATTGTTATTTACATAATTTATCATCAATATACTTAATCGCATGATTACGAATGTTTTCCATTTGTTCTTTTGTTTTTTCATTTTTATAATCTAATCGATTAATTAGTAAATTAATATAGTCATGTTCTTTTATATATTTTAATCCAAAATCAAAATTATAATCAAAGATAAACGCTAATTGAGAAATCCAAAAGTCGAGAATTCTAGTTCGTTCTTCACTAATTATTTGATGACTTTTCATAAACTCATCATAAATATAATCAGAAATCAAGCCGTTTTCAAGTTCATTTTTACTAGCTTTAAATAACATATCTAAATTCTTATTTGAGTTTAATTTTATATTATCAGTTTTATCAGCATCTCGAATTATTTTTGCATGTAATAATTCATCAGCTGTTAATCCATCCTCAATTACAAATTTATTGTGATTTTTAATCGCTGAAGCAATTATATGATCATATTGATCATCTTCAATATAATTTCGAATTAAACCATCTTCAAATAGAATTTTACACGCTAAATCGCCATGATCAAATGTAGTATAATCTTTGAAATCACTAAATTGTTTTGCTTGCTCAAAACGCGCTAAATCGTGTAAAAGAGCAATTAACTTAGCTAATTCAATATTTGCATCATCTAAGCCAAGATCTCGAGCAATTAATTCGCTAAATTGAACCACATTATAAGTATGAACTACTTTTAATTTAATCATATGATTAGTTAAATCATAATTATTAATATATTCATTAAATACTTTTAAGCACTTATTATAATTAAACATTTTTACCTCCAATTAATTTATTAACATTATCAAATTATATTCTATTAATCTTAAATTATTATACCACGTAAAAAATATAGTTATAAAACTATATCTATGTTTTTAGAAAAATCAAATATGTGATTACTTAATTCGAGTAATACTTCATTACTTAAACCTAGGTGAGAGAAGTCGGGTACTTTATCTTTTGGAATATTACTTTTCATAAATGTTTTTAAATTATTTATTCCTTGTTGATGATTATTTTTTATTTGTAAATATAATCCATAAGCCATAACCGCTGATTGTAATTCTAATATATGTCTCATAATATCATTATTTAAGGCTCTTTTTATATTTTCAATACTTGCTTTATAGCTTCCGGTAACTTTTTTATTACAAATAATTTGTCGTTTAATTCTTGATAAAATCATTATAGCTAATTGTTGAATATATGCATCAACATGAATTTTTAATTTATTTACTTCTTCACTAGAGGTATTTGATGATGATAAATAATCAATAAACAAGTAATTTATAGTATATGTTGGTACTTCATGAAAACCATAATAGTTTTCACTTGGTAACTTTTCACTCATATAGAAATCAACCCCGTGCATTACTTCATGGGCACAAGATAAACTATCAAAGATATTATCTGATTTTCGAACCGTACAATAAACATTTTTAAAAACATAATCATAAAATGCTATTCCGCCATAATCTTTAAAACATTTTCGATAATGAGGAGAGAAGTTTAATAAACTAGGATTATTTAAAGTTTTATTTGCCGCTTGTTCAATTTCTTCATCACCTAAATTGGTATAAAATTGCTTTGCAATAAGCTTAAGTTCTTCATTTGTGGATTTTACTGGTAGAAGTTCTGGAACTTCACTAAGTCCTGTATAATTATCTACATTATTAATCATATTATATAAGAACGAAACATATTCATCGTCAAGTTCTAATTCTTTCTCAGCAAATAATTTTTGTTCAAGTTCAGCATATTTTTGATCATTTATTAATTTAAAACGGTCATTAGAAACTCGATCTAATAAATTATACAATCTCGTATAACGAACACTACCGCTATTTTCAAGAACTGCAGTTAAAGTTAGAAAACTATATTCTAAACGTTCTTTTTCTTTTGGATCTAAAACATTTGATAGACGGTCTAATATATATTTTTTCTTTTTTTTAATATCAGCAGTATTCCACATAATTTATGCTCCTTATCATTAAAATTATATCACAAATACAATGTTGAATCTTAATAAAATAAGGATATTTACTTAATTTTGTCATAAAAAAACTCTAACTTAATGTTAGAGAATTAATCAAAATGGTGCAGGTGAGAAGACTTGAATTTCTACGGATTACTCCATTAAATCATAAGCATATTAAATAAATTGATGATTAACCATTTAAAAATAACATAATATTTGATAAAAGAGAAGAAGAGTTTCTAGATAAATAATCATTTTTTAATTTTTATTGTTATTTAATAAATTCATCAGATCTTTTATTTCTTTTTTATTTAGATGTTTCCAACTTCCAGTAGGTAAGCCTCTTAATTCAATATTCATTATTCTAATTCTTTTTAGATTAATTACATTATAACCTAAACTATTACACATTCTTCTGATTTGTCTATTTAATCCTTGTGTCAGGGTAATTTTAAAAACTTTATTATTTATTTTTATTACTTTACATTTTTTTGTTATAGTATATTCATTTCTAACTGGGTTGTATATTTTTATGCCACTAGACATATCATTAATAAAATCGTCATCTATATTTTTATCTACTGTTACTATATAATCTTTCTCATGATTATTACTACTTCTAAGTATTTCATTTACAATATTACCATCATTAGTTAATAATATTAATCCTTCTGAATCTTTATCTAATCTTCCAATTGGAAAAATTCTTTCTTTGTGTCCAATAAAATCTATTATATTATCTTTTATTTTTCTATCTGTTGTAGAAGTTATTCCTATTGGTTTATTAAATGCTATATATATAGGTATATTTTTTGATCCAATTTTTTTACCCAAAACTTCTACAATGTCATCATCTTTTACATCTTGTCCTATAACTGCCTTTAAACCATTTATTTTGACTTTGCCAAATTTTATAAATTCATCTGCTTTTCTTCTAGAACAGTATCCAGAAGAACTAATATAATTATTTATTCTCATAAAAAACCTCAGTTATTATTATATCATACAAAAAATAAAGATTGTCATAGCTAATCTTATTTTACTAAAATATTATTCTTCAAAATCTAATATAGTATCATTTTTTTTATCAATA
>LFRM01180065.1_pt1 | contig 17219 bp, 18 predicted proteins | sample 618341 | NCBI WGS metagenome assembly LFRM01 (sample SAMN03654438, study PRJNA283298) | anaerobic digester metagenome | isolation source: pool of bioreactors CSTR01a, CSTR02a, and CSTR03a thermophilic anaerobic... | place: Denmark: Kgs. Lyngby | collected 2014-05-21 | reverse complement strand
CTCTTGGAAGAAGAGTGCTAAACTCTACATTCAAATGTATCAACAAGCAGGGATGAAATAAGCGAAGGGTAGATGATTCTACCCTTCATTTTTAAATATAATTAGGAGGAGGCATTATGAAAGATTCGTATTTTGATGGAGGGTTGTTTCAACTTCTTGGTTGGACTCTTTTAGGAACAGTACTAACGTTTATTACGTTTGGTATTTGTGCTCCTTGGGCAATCTGTATGATCTATAACTGGGAAATCAAACACACCGTTATCAATGGACGACGCCTCAAATTTGATGGGATAGCTCTTGGTCTTTTTGGGAAATGGATTCTATGGCTAATGTTGATTGTTATCACGTTTGGTCTATACGGTTTTTGGGTTAATATTGCACTCAAAAAATGGAAAACAGAACACACTAGCTTTGCGTGAAAAAATATTTTTATTAAAACACTTGCAACTTCTTTGAGGATAGGTATAATAACTCCATTAGCGATGAGTAAAAGTAGTAGTAATGAAACTCTTAAAAGAGACCTGACGTTTGCTGAAAGAGCAGGAAGAGAGAAGTTATGAACGTGTTTATGAGCTAAACAGTCGAAGGATACTAAGGCTGTTTCGTATCTTCTGCGTTAAAGAATTGAGGAAAACAACTGTTTTCAAATTTAGGTGGTACCACGATTTTTAGTAAGTCGTCCTTTGTAGGACGGCTTTTTATATTTTTGAAAGGAAAGTTAACAATGTTTAAATTCGAATCGATTATTGAATACTTACCCTATCTCTTTCAAGGGATAGGCGTCACCTTGACACTAGCTGTTAGTGCATCCATCTTCGGAAGTCTGTTAGGCTTTATCTTTGCGATGTTGATGCGCAAGAAACGCTGGTACTCACGCGTCATCAAAGAAATTGTCGACTTTTTTAGAGGAACCCCGGTCATCTTTCAATTGGCTTTCTTTTATTTAGCGCTACCTCAAGTTCTTACTTTTTTTAAGCCATCCAGTTGGTTTGCAGCAATTTTTATCTTTTCAATCAACTCCGCTGCTTACATGTCAGAAATTATTCGAGCAGGTATCGACAACATTGATAAAGGACAAATTGAAGCAGCCTACAGTTTAGGTATCAGTAAAAAAGACATAACGATTCATATCATTGGTTATCAAGCTGTCCGAAACATCTTACCAGCCCTGATGAATGAATTCATTACCTTAATCAAAGAGACTTCGGTTGTCTCCACCATTGGCCTAGCGGATTTGATGCGACGCCAACAACTGATTTATACAAGTACGTACCGATACTTCGAACCTCTTTTGTTAGTAGGTATTATCTACTATGTGATTAACAAAATTTTAAGTCGTCTAGGAACTCGACTAGAAAGGAAACTGAATCATGTTAGAAGTTAAAAATATTAAAAAACGATTCAACGAGCTCGAAGTCCTCAAAGGAGTCTCGATGACATTTAGTACCAATCAAATTACTTCCATCATTGGTCCTTCAGGAACGGGAAAATCAACACTGCTTCGTTGTCTAATTGGTCTTGAAACAATTGATGAAGGAGAAATTGTAGTTGATAACGAAAAGTTACTCTATACAGATGCAGCGCTCCACGCTCATCGTCAAAAAATTGGAATGGTTTTTCAAGAATGGCATTTGTTTGATCACTTCACCGTCTTACAGAACATCACTTTCGCGTTAAGAAAAGTTAAACACATGACTAAAGAGGAAGCTGATCAAAAAGGAATCGAGTTATTAACAAAATTTAGTTTAAAAGAAAAAGCGAATGCCTACCCTAATGAACTATCGGGTGGACAAAAACAAAGAATCGCCATTGCCCGTACCATTGCTCTTGAACCTCGATATTTACTTTTTGATGAACCGACATCTGCTTTAGATAACGAAACGATTAAGGAATTCATCGATATCTGTCGACAATTGGTCAATGATCATTTAGGAATTATTGTCATTACCCATGATCTCAACTTTGCTTCAAAAGTAAGTGATCAATTGATTGAGCTTAAAAATGGTTATGTTCAATCCAACATAAAGACAAAAGAATATTTTACAGAAAAGGAAAATTAACATGAAAAAATTACTAAGCACTCTTATCCTCTTGCTCATTTTAGGTGGATGTGCCTCTAAACCCAGTGAGAATGCCTTAATCATAGGAACCTCTTCAGGATATCCTCCTTACGAAATTATTGAACCCGATGGAACACTTTCTGGATTTGACATTGAATTTGGGGAAGCTCTTGCTAAAGAAATGGGTTACCAAGAAGTTATTTGGCAAGATGGAAGTTTTGATGGACTTATTGGTAAATTGCAAGCTAGTTCGATTGATTTAGCTATCGCTGGATTAAGTCCTGACCCTGCTCGTGAAGCTATCTTCTCAAAACCATACTATACCGATGGAGAAAATCCTCTCTATGTACTTACAAAACAAACATCTGGAATTAAAACCTCAGAGGATATTAAAGGAAAAGTTGCGGGATCACAATTAGGGACGATACAAGAATCTGCCTTGAAAGCCATTAAGGATTCATACAATTTAAAAATTGATGCTCGATCTGATTATGGAACCATTGTCCAAGAAATCTTACTTGATCGAATTGATTTTTTAATGGTAGAACCCGCTGTTGCTCAAGAATTTATGGAAAACTATAATGAACTAGTTAGTTTTGAATTTGTGAGTGATGAAATCATTCCTCTCAATGGTGTTTCTGTAGCAATGCCAATGAATAGTGAACTTGAAGAAAAAGTAAATGCTGCGATTGATAAATTGTTGGAAAATAAGACAATCGAAGTGTTAATTGATAAATATTTTAAGTAGTGAAACAGGACAACTGAAAGGTTGTCTTTTTTTATGAATGAAAATATTTTCATAACAAGTTACATTATTTTGCAATTATTTTCTGAAACCAGTTGACAAGCTTTCAAATAATGAGTAAAATACCATCTATCTACCAGGGAGGGGATACAAATGAAAGTTAAAAAACTACTGGGATTAGGTGTACTGGCACTAATGTTAGTACTAACGAGCTGTTCAGGTGGTAATAACACACCGTCTGATAAGAAAGAATTACGCTTGATCAAGAATGCAGACATTATGTCGCTTGATTCAGCATTAGCAACCGATGAAATGTCATTTGAAGTTTTAGGGTCAATTAATGAAGGCCTCTATTACATCGATGGTGATGGAGTCGAACAACCGGCATTAGTAGAATCGGACACTGTTTCTGCTGATGGATTAGTATTCACCTTCAAACTGAAGGATGCGAAATGGAGCAATGGTGATCCAGTGACAGCACACGACTTTGTGTTTGCTTGGAGAAAACTTGCTGATCCAAAAACCGCTAGCGAATATTCCTTTATAGCGGATACAGCCGGCATTAAGAATGCCTCAAAAGTCAGTGCTGGTGAACTACCAACAACAGATTTAGGCGTCAAAGCATTAGACGATAAGACATTAGAAGTTACGTTAGAAAGACAAGTTCCTTTCTTCAAGAAAGTCATTGCTTTTGGATCCTTCTTACCACAAAACGAAAAATTCGTGACCGAAAAAGGAACCGATTATGCTCAAAGTCCAGATTCGATTCTATACAATGGTCCATACAAACTAGTCGAATGGATTTCTGGGAATAGTTTCAAACTAGAAAAGAATGATCAGTACTGGGACAATGCGAATACAAAAATTGATACTTTATCCTTCAAGATTGCGAAAGACGCTCAATCCGCAGCTCTTGAGTTTGATACAGGTGCCGCAGACTTTGTCCGTATTACTGGAGAAATTGTCGACAAATACCGTACGGATGATCGCCTCAAAGTTGCTTTAGGTGGTTACATGTGGTTTCTATCTGTTAACCTAGAAGGCGTTGATGAACTGAACAACAAGAATTTAACACTCGCTATTGCTAACGCAGTTGATCGAACAAAACTCGCAGAACTTATTCTCAAAGATGGTTCACAAGGAGCCAATTACTTTGTCCCTGAAGAATTAGCAGCTTCTCCTTCTGGAAAAGATTTTAGAGAAGACAATGGTAAAGATTTCTTTACGGAAGGTCCAGAAAAAGCGAAAGAGTATGGACAAAAAGCGTTCGAAGAGTTAGGTGTCGATAGTTTAACATTAGAACTACTCTTTGAAGATACAGACGAATCTAAAAAAGTAGCAGAATACATTAAAGCTCAAGTTGAAGATAATGTAGAAGGATTAACTCTTCAACTTAAATCTCAACCGAAAAAAGCAAGAATTCAATTACAACGTGAAGGAAACTACCAACTAGCCTTACACCGTTGGGGACCAGATTATCCAGATCCAATGACATACCTAGATATGTATGTGACCGGAACAAGTTACAACTTTGGAGGATACTCTAATCCTGAATACGATGCGTTGATTGATAAAGCAATCAATGGTAATTTACCAGTTCAAGAGCGTTGGGAAGTCATGAAAGAAGCTGAAAGAGTACTACTTGCGGATGGACAAGGACCAATCCCAATTTACCAAGTAGGACAAACAACATTATGGAACCCTAAAGTATCCGGTGTTATCTACCGTGCAACAGGTGCTTCCTATACTTACCGTTTTGCGGACATAGCTAAATAACAGTGAGGGGGCGAAGGCTCCCTCTTGTACTCAGGAGGGCCTATGATTAAATATATTTTAAAAAGAATTTCAGTATCGGTCGTTACTCTCTTTGTAATTACCTTTATCCTCTTCTTAATGCTGGATTTAATGCCTGGGTCACCATTTAATGATGACAAAATTACACCAGAACAACGAGAACTCATCAATGAAAAATATGGACTTGATAAACCGATATTAGAACGGTTTGATAAATATACATCGCTTATGGTACAAGGTGACTTTGGTGTTTCTTATAACATCCAAAAGGACGCAAAAGTATCGAATTTACTAAAGGGAAGAACCGATATTTCCTTTACATTAGGTGCTCAAGCCGTTGTCTTGGGAACCTTAGTTGGAGCAGTCTTAGGAATTATCGCTAGTTTAAAGCACAACACATGGATTGATACTTTAACCAGCACCATTGCGGTAGCAGGAGTCAGTATTCCATCGTATGTGTTTGCGTTAGTGCTGGTCTACATTGTTGCTTTTCAATGGCGTTGGGTTCCAGTCTTGTGGGACAACTCAAGACAAGCTGTCTCATCAATCTTGCCAGTTATTTCATTGTCAATGTTTACAATAGCAACTGTTTCAAGGTTTTTAAGATCAGAAATGTTAGAAGTATTGAACTCTGACTATATTCAACTCGCTCGTTCGAAAGGACTTTCTGAAGCGAAAACAATTTTCAAGCACGGAATTCGTAATGCACTCATTCCAGTAATAACAGTCTTAGGACCCTTGGTCGTTAATTTAATGACGGGGTCACTTGTTGTTGAAAAAATCTTTGGTATTCCAGGACTGGGTGAACTATTCATCAATGCGATTCAATTTAATGACTACAACATTGTCATGGCGATTGCTTTCTTATATTCTGTCATGTTTATTGCGGTCATGTTAATTGTTGATATCTTGTATGGCATTATTGATCCACGCATTCGCTTAGCGAAAGGAGAAAGATAATGGCAAAAGAAATTAGAAGTGATTTTGAATTTGCGGAAAGCACATTCTATGAACATCACGACATTATTCAATCCCACCCAAACTTCATCAAAGATGTCTGGTCGCGTTTCACTAAAAAAAGAGGAGCGAAATATGCATTCTTCGTTATAGCATTCATTATCTTTTTAGCAATTGTTGCTCCAATGCTCTCCTCTCATACGTATCAATCACAAATTGTAGAGCATGCCAATGTTGTCCCAAGAATTCCATTACTGGAAAACTTAGGCATTTTTGATGGCACGAAGTATAACGTCAATATGTATCAAGAACGAGGAATTACAGGATACTATTTCTTCGGGACCGATACGATGGGTAGAGACCAATGGGTTCGAGTCTGGGAAGGGACCCGGGTATCTCTTTATATGGCATTTTTAGCCATCATCATTGATTTAATTATTGGTGTGACCTATGGTTTAGTGTCTGGATACTATGGTGGAAAAGTCGATATGGTGATGCAACGGTTTATTGAAATTTTAAACGGAGTTCCAGATACTGTCATTGTGACCTTACTAGTTTTGTTGTTGAGACCAGGAGTTGTTTCCATTACGATTGCTTTAATTATTAAAGGATGGATTGGAATGTCACGGGTCACTCGGGCTCAAGTACTTCGTCTAAAGGAACAAGAATTTGTGATGGCATCGAAAACGTTAGGTTCATCCGACAAGACAATTATTTTGAAAGAAATCTTACCAAATATCATAGGACAACTCATTATTATGAGTATGTTTTCAATCCCAAGTGCTATCTTTACAGAAGCTTTCCTAGCATTTATTGGGCTTGGGCTTCAACCTCCACAAGCATCTTTAGGTGTATTAATTAATGAAGGATTTAAGTCGTTCTTAGTCTCTCCTTATTTAGTCATTGTTCCGACCGTGGTTTTATCGATTATAATGTTTAGTTTCAATATACTAGCGGATGGACTACGGGATGCTTTTGATCCTACGATGAAAGATCGTTAGAAAGGAATTGTATGTTTTTAAAAGAAATACCTAACAGAATCTTAGCGATTCGAAATCTCTACATCTCCTTTCAAACTGATGCAGGGGAGTTAAAAGCTATCCGAGGAATTGATTTTGACTTGTTTAAAAATGAAACCATTGCTTTAGTTGGTGAATCCGGTTCAGGAAAATCAGTAACAATGAAAGCGATTATGGGAATACTGGATAAGAATGCGAAAGTAACGGAAGGGTTTATTAATTTCAAAGATGTAGAGACAAATAAAAGTTATGAGATTACACAAATGAGCAATCTCGAAATTAGAAAACATTTGTCGGGAAAGAAAATAGCTATGATTTTCCAAGATCCGATGACATCTCTTGATCCAACCATGAGAATTGGTAATCAAGTTTTAGAAACAATTCTTCATAATACTACGACTAATAAAAAAGATGCGAAGAAGAAGGTGCTATCACTGCTTGAGGATGTTGGATTAAATAACCCTAAACTTGTTTATCGTCAATATCCGAATCAATTATCAGGAGGGATGAGACAACGGGTTGTCATTGCGATTGCGTTGGCTTGTGATCCTCAAATCTTGATTTGCGATGAGCCTACAACTGCTTTGGATGTGACTGTTCAAGCTAAAATATTGGAGTTGATTAAACAGTTACAAAAAGAAAAAGAACTCTCTGTAATCTATATAACTCATGATTTAGGGGTAGTTGCTAAAGTCGCTGATTATGTAGCTGTGATGTATGCTGGTCGAATTATTGAAAAAGGGTCAGTCGAAGAAATCTTTTACGATCCACGTCATCCTTACACGTGGGGATTGCTATCATCAATGCCTGATCTCAATACAAAATCAGGTCAACTACAACCAATTCCTGGGACACCAGCAAACCTGATGAAAGAAATTAAAGGGGATCCATTTGCCCCTCGAAATCCTTATGCTCTTAACATTGATTTTCAAGAGTTTCCACCGCAGTTCAATGTTGGTGGCAAACACCGTGTCAGTTCGTGGTTGTTCGATGAAAGAGCACCAAAGGTAGAGATGCCGGCAGCTCTTAGAGAGCGAATTGATTTAATGAAAAAGGAGGCGAATATTTATGAGTGAACCCCTTTTAAAGGTCAGAAACCTGAAACAACATTTTAGAATTAATAGAAAACAAACAACTAAAGCAGTGAATGGTATCGATTTCGACATATATCCAGGTGAAACCTATGGATTGGTTGGTGAATCTGGTTCAGGAAAATCAACGACCGGGCGGGCTTTGATTCGGTTGTATGAACCCACTGATGGACAGATTGAATTTGATGGACAAGACATTAGTGGTAAGTTGAGCAAAGAAAAAGAACATTTTCTTCGGACGAATATGCAGATGATTTTTCAAGATCCAATGGCTTCACTTAATCCACGACAACGAGTGATTGATATTGTTGCGGCAGGTCTTGATAACTTCAAGATGGTTAAAAATGATCAAGAACGCGAAGAAAAAGTATTGTGGATGTTAGAAAAAGTTGGATTGAATGCAGAACATGCTAATCGCTATCCACATCAATTTTCTGGTGGTCAGCGGCAACGGATTGGCATTGCTAGAGCTTTAATTGTCAATCCTAAATTGTTGATTGCTGATGAAGCGATCTCGGCTTTAGATGTTTCAATACAGGCTCAGGTCGTGACACTTTTGAAAGAACTTCAACAAGAAATTGGAAATGCTATTTTGTTTATTGCTCATGATTTAGCAATGGTTCGTTATATATCTGATCGAATCGGTGTCATTCATTTAGGTTATCTTGTTGAAACTGGAACAGTCGATGATATCTTTAATCATCCGATTCATCCATATACACAATCGTTGCTGTCTTCGATTCCTCAACCTAATCCGTTAGTAGAGAGAAGTAGAATATCGCTTCCATATGATTACAAAACATCGGGTTTAAATTACGAAACATCGACCCAGTTCAATGTAAGCGATACCCATAAGGTGCTTTGTCGAAATGAAGATTTAATTCGTTTTGGTTTAAGAGTGTGATGTCTTGGATATCACACTTTTTTTATGGTTTAATTGGTTATTCTTTCACAAAGAATGAACAAATCAGTGTCAAACAATACTTAAAGGTGTTATAATGAAAGGGCAAAAAAGGAGGAAAACTTATGGCAAAACAAACCGTACGCGACTTAGACGTACATGGCAAGAAAGTTCTTGTAAGGGTTGATTTTAATGTTCCGCTAAAGGATGGTGTCATTACTGATGACAACCGAATCCAAGCTGCGTTACCAACAATCAATTACTTACTTGAAAATGATGCGAAGATTATCTTATTTTCTCACTTAGGAAAAGTTGATCACAAAGATCCTGAGAAAACAGAAGCTAACAAGACTAAAAACAACATGGCTCCAGTAGCAGCTCGCTTAGCTGAACTGGTGGATGTCCCTGTTAAATTTGTGAGTGTCACTCGTGGTCCTGAATTGGAAGAAGCTGTGAATGCAATGAACAACAAAGAAATTGTTGTGATGCAAAATACTCGCTATGAACCAGGTGAAAGTAAAAATGATCCTGAATTAGCGAAATATTGGGCAAGCTTAGCGGATCTTTATGTTTCTGATGCTTTTGGTTCTGTTCATAGAGCTCATGCTTCAACTGCTGGTGTTTGTGATTACCTAGATAGTGCGGTTGGGTTCTTGGTTAATAAAGAAATCACTGCCTTATCAAGTGCTTTGAATAATCCTGAAAGACCATTTGTGGCAATTCTTGGTGGAGCTAAAGTTTCTGACAAGATTGGGGTTATTGAAAATCTTTTACAAATCGCTGATAAAGTAATTATTGGTGGTGGTATGGCGTATACATTTATGAAAGCGAAAGGGTACGAAGTTGGTCAATCGTTGTTAGAAATTGACAAAGTTGATTTGGCGAATGAAATCATGGCAAAAGGAGCTGGGAAACTAGTTCTACCAGTTGATACAGTCGTTGCTACTCATTTTGCGGAAGATGCTGAATCAAAAGTTGTTGACTCTAATCAAATTCCTGCGGATTGGCAAGGACTTGATATTGGGCCTAAGTCAATTGAACTCTTTAAGAAAGAATTAGAAGGCGCAAAGACAGTTGTTTGGAATGGTCCAATGGGTGTTTTTGAATTTGACAAGTTTGCGACAGGAACACTAGAAATCTGTAAAGCAATTTCTGAATTGCCTGAAGCAAATACTATTATTGGTGGTGGAGATTCTGCTGCTGCAGCAATTAAACTAGGTTTTAAAGATCAATTCACTCACATTTCTACTGGTGGTGGAGCATCGATGGAATTCTTAGAAGGAAAAACACTTCCTGGGATTGCTGCGATCAAAGATAAGGAGTAGTCAATATGCGTAAATCAATTATTATTGGAAACTGGAAGATGAATAAACTATCAAAGGAAGCAATCGACTTTGTGAAAGCAGTCGATGGTAACCTTCATGATGGGGCAGATTTTGGGATTGCTCCTACGTATACAGCATTAGCGGCTGCTCGTGAACATGCTTCAAACTTAATTGTTTCTGCACAAAATGTTCATTATCAACCAAGTGGTGCATATACTGGGGAAGTCTCAATTGAAATGTTGAAAGAATTGAATGTCGAATGGGTGATTCTTGGTCACTCAGAGCGTCGTCAATATTTCAATGAAACAGATGCAGAAATTAATAAAAAGGTTAAAGCGTGTTTAGAACACGGCTTAACACCAATTGTCTGTGTTGGTGAACTGCTAGAAGAATTTGAAGCTGGAAAGACAGAAGAAGTCGTTCGTCGTCAAGTTCATGATTGTTTGGTTGGTGTTGAGGGGAATGTTCAATCAATTGTTGTGGCTTATGAACCGGTATGGGCAATTGGTACTGGTAAGTCTGCGACTGTTGAAATTGCTCAAAATACCTGTGCTCTTGTTAGAGACGAACTTAAGAAAGTATTTAATGAAGAAGTGGCTGAAGCTATTCGGATTCAATACGGTGGTAGCGTTAAGCCAAGTAACATTAAAGAATACATGGCTCAACCGGATATTGATGGAGCACTGATTGGTGGTGCATCTCTTAAGGTTGATTCATTCTTAGAAATTGTTGAAGCAGTTAAATAACACAAAAGAAGGAGGATAATTTAACATGCCAATTATTATTGATGTCTATGCACGCGAGGTCATGGATTCTCGTGGAAATCCTACGATTGAAGTCGAAGTAACAACTGAATCTGGTTCATTTGGACGTGCGATGGTTCCAAGTGGAGCATCCACTGGAACTAGAGAAGCTCTTGAACTACGTGATGGTGATAAGAGCCGTTTCTTAGGAAAAGGTGTCTTAAAAGCAGTTGAAAATGTTAATGAAATTATTGCGGATGCTGTCATTGGACTTGATGTTCGTGATCAAAATGTTATTGACCAAGTGATGATTGATTTAGATGGTACTGAAGGAAAGAGTAAGCTAGGTGCTAATGCGATTCTTGGTGTATCAATGGCTGCTGCTATTGCTGCTGCTGATTATTCTGGAATGCCACTTTATAAATATCTTGGTGGATTCAATGCAAAAGAACTTCCAGTTCCGATGATGAATGTTATCAATGGTGGATCACACGCGGATTCTTCTGTTGATTTCCAAGAATACATGATTATGCCTATTGGAGCTCCTAATTTTAAAGAAGCGATTCGTATGGGTGCTGAAACATTCCATGCATTAAAGAAAGTTCTTAAAGAAAAAGGACATGTGACTGCAGTTGGTGATGAAGGTGGATTTGCGCCGAACTTAAGTTCAAATGAAGAACCACTTGAAGTTATTGTTGAAGCAATCAAACGTGCTGGATACAAACCTGGTGAAGAAATTGCGATCGCAATGGATGTTGCTGCTTCTGAATTTTATGAAGATGGAAAATATGTTCTTGCTAAAAGTGGTGGAGCAGTCTTAACTTCTGAAGAATTAATTGACATGCTAGCTGGATTTGTTGAAAAATACCCAATTGTATCAATTGAAGATGGTCTTGCTGAAGGCGACTGGGATGGATGGAAAAAACTAACAGATCGCTTAGCTGACAAAGTTCAAATCGTTGGAGATGACTTATTTGTGACCAACACGAAGATTCTTCAAGAAGGTATCGAAAAAGGGATTGCTAACTCTATCTTAATTAAAGTTAACCAAATTGGTACATTAACTGAAACATTTGATGCAATGGAACTTGCTAAGAAAAATGGCTATACAGCTGTTGTTTCTCACCGTTCTGGTGAAACAGAAGATACAACAATTGCTGATATCGCTGTCGCATTCAATGCTGGTCAAATTAAGACTGGTTCAATGAGCCGTACTGACAGACTTGCTAAATACAATCAACTTCTTCGTATCGAAGATGAGCTTGGTGAATTAGCTGTCTATCGTGGAATGGATACTTTTTATAACAAAAAGTAGTTTCAATTAACAAAACAAGAAAAGATACCTTCACTAACCTGAGGGTATCTTCTTTTTATAAAGGAGTCAAAGATGATAAGGTTTGGAATACTTGGATTAGGAAATATATCTAGGCGGGTAGCTATTGGTATCAAAAATGCTAAAGGTTGTTTGTTGGTTGGTAGTGCATCAAGCCAACTCGAGAAATCAGAACGTTTTAAAGATGAATTTCATCTTGAGAAAGCGTATGGCTCATATGATGAGTTGTTTTTGGATCCTAGTATCGATGCGATTTATGTGTGTACTCCTAATTCAACACATTATGATTTCATTAAAAAAGGATTAACTCATATGAAGCATATCCTTTGTGAGAAACCAATGGTACTTTCGACACAACAGCTTGATGAGTTGTTTGATTTGGCTAAAGATAACAATGTTTTTTTAATGGAAGCTCACAAAACGGTTTTTACACCTTTGAATCAATATCTACTTGAGATCATTCAACAAGGAACAATTGGTTTACTTAAAGCTATCACAGCAGAATACAGTCACAATGTGTTTGAAGAACATCCAGATTTAAACCATTGGGTATTTAATTCTGAAACAGGTGGCTGCAGTGCAGATGTGGGGGTTTATCCGATTGTTTTTGCGAATGCCATCGCAAACTCTCCAATTCTTAAACATTGTTCAAAAAAACTTTATATCAAGGATGTCCTCTGTGATGTTGGTATTCGTTCTCAGATTGAGTATGAGAATGGTGTGGTAGCTACAATTCAAAGTGACTGGTTGCATACACCAAAGAGTAAAGGTTCAGCACTAATTGTTGGTGATAGGGGTTCTATTCAAGTGGATGCCTTTTGGAAGAACACCTCAGCTACAATTACTACTAAGGAAGGTAGCTATACGGTTGTGAAAGAGCATGTGAGTGAGTTTAGTGGTCAGGTAGAACATGCTTGTGAGTGTATTGAAAAAGGACTTCATGAAAGTCCTGTCTTTGGTAGAAATGAGAGTAAAGAAATTCTAAGGGTACTTAATAAGTAAAACACAAAATAAATTAAAAATGCACCCCTAATTCTTATGTACAGGATTAGGGGTGTATTTCATTTGGAAATATTTTAACGTAAACTAGCTAATGCTGTTGTCCAATTAACAACTTGATCTAACATAACTTTTAAACTATCTGCATGCATTGGATTTGGTTTAAAGACTGAGAAGTTTTCAAAATCAGTAAATAAACTCATGGTGACTTGTTGACGAACATCAGCTACTTGTAATTCACCTAAAATGTTACGAACTTGTTCAGCTGCACGTGCACCATTTGATGAACCGTAGCTTACTAATCCAGCTGCTTTGTTGTTAAATTCAGCATAGTATAAGTCAAAATAATTCTTGAGAGCTGCGGTTAAACCGTGGTTGTATTCTGGTGTAATGAAGACAAAGCCATCTGCAGCTTGTGTTCTTTCATGGAGTTCTCTTAATCGAGCGAATTCTTCTTCAGTTCCATCATATTCTGAGAAACGCTTGTACATTAATGGCATGTTGAATTCTTTCAAATCTAAGATAGAGTATTCAGCATTTCCATGTTGATCAGCGACTTCTTTTATCCAGTTTGCTACTTGTTGTGCGTTGCGTCCTTCACGGATGGATCCAACGACGATTGCTATTTTTTTCATATTCAATGTCTCCTTTAGTTGATATACAAAGTATACCAAAGTTAAAAAGGATTAAAAGCAATATGCTCACAAAAAAAAGGCAATTCATTTTGCCTTCTTATTTTTTCTTTAAGGTTGTCATTAACCAACTAACTAACATTCCTACTAAGAAAGAAATTACAATAATAACAACTAGAGGTGCCTCGATCTCTGCTATTAATAAATTCACTCTAATTTGAGCAAAATTAGTTGCCGCAAAAATTACAAAGAGGACTAAAGAGATTGATAGCAGAATTTGCTTCCATGAAATCTTAAATGGTTTCTTCTCTGGTTGTGGACTATAATGACTAGTTGGTCGATTGGTAGGTAATTGATCGCTCATACTCTAACTCCTTTGAATGGCTTTATTATATCATATGAAGAGCTTAACAGAAGATTCTTTAGCGATTTTTTCTGTTGGGTAAAGAACGATGCTATTAGTTGAAAGACTTTTCTGAACATCAATCACTCGTTGATTTCTTGAGCCTTTGTACAATAAGGTTAAGGAGCGTTGTTCTAAAACAAATCGTCCATCAACCAATACATCAAGTGATTTTAAGAAATTGACTTGATGTTCATTGCCATTTAATAACTCTTCAAAACTAAAACCACTGTAAGCCCACAGATTGAAACCCTTGTTTCTTAATGTAGAAGCAATTTTGTAACAAGCACTCGCTTGAGAGAACGGTTCACCCCCAGAGAAAGTAACTGCTTTATTGCTTGTGGAAAGTATCGATGCAATGATTTCATCAATGTTTCTGACATCTTTGTTTTCAAAAGACCACGTTTCAGGGTTGTGACAACCCACACAAGCGTGGGGGCAACCTTGTGTAAAAAGGGTTGTTCTTAAGTGTGGACCATCAACAATTGAATCGTAAGTAATTCCTGCTAAGTTAATGGTTTCCATAAACTGAGTGTTTGACACGATCGTTTTCTTCATGTTGTTTGGCATTGTTAAACCGATCAACTGTCCCAACTAAGTAACCCGTTATTCTACGAATTCTCTCAATACCAATGGCACCATGAACACTAGCGTCTCGTCCACAACTTGGACAAACATCATCAATAATGCCGGTATAACCACAGACTGGATCTCTGTCGACAGGATGATTAATCGCTCCATAACCAATGTTAGCATTTTTCATCATCCGAATGACGTCAATAAAAGCATCAATATTCTTGGTTGTGTCACCATCAAGTTCAACATAAGTAATATGTCCTGCGTTGGTGAGTGCATGGTATGGGGCCTCTAATTTAATTTTATCTTTCGCATTAATTGGGAAATATACTGGGACATGGAACGAGTTGGTGTAGTAATCCCGATTTGTAATTCCTTCAATATTACCGAAAATGGATTTATCAATTTGAACAAACCGTCCTGATAATCCTTCAGCTGGAGTTGCAATCAGTGAAAAGTTATAACGCAACTCTTGTTGATACTCATCACAACGCTTTCTCATGTGGGAAATAATTTCTAAACCTTTTTGTTGAGCTTCTTTGTTTTCGCCGTGGTGAACTCCCATCATTGCTTTTAATGTTTCAGCTAATCCAATGAATCCTATCGTCAAGGTTCCTGTACGAAGAACATCTCTAACTTCATCGGTCGGTTTTAATTTATCAGAATTCTTCCAAACACCTTGTCCCATTAAAAATGGAAAATTGTATACTTTTTTAGATCCTTGAATCTCAAACCGTTCTAATAATTGATCACGTACCATTTCAAGCAAACCATCTAGCTCTTGATAGAATCCATCCCAATCCGCTTCCCCTTTGAGTAGTAATCCGTGTTTGATTCCTAAGCGAGGAAGGTTAATTGATGTAAAGGAAATATTACCTCGTCCAATGACCTCTTGATGTTTTGGATCAGTGATATCAGCGATAACACGTGTTCGGCATCCCATATAGGTAATTTCGGATCCGATGTTTCCTGGCTTGTAGTATTGAAGGTTGAATGGAGCATCAATAAATGAGAAATTAGGGAACAACCGTTTGGCGGAAACTTCACAGCTCAATCTAAATAAATCATAGTTTGGATCTTCTTCATTGTAGTTGATGCCTTCTTTGACTTTAAAAATTGAAATCGGGAAGATGGGTGTTTCCCCTTTTCCAAGTCCAGCTTCAGAAGCTAATAAATAATTTTTAGTGACCATTCGTCCTTCGTCGGAGATATCGGTTCCAAAATTAATGGAACTGAAAGGAACTTGTGCTCCTGCCCGAGAATGCATTGTATTTAAGTTGTGGATAAAGGCTTCCATTGCTTGGTAAGTAATACGGTCTGTTTTAGCAGTTGCTCGTGTAACTGCTTTTTCTAGAACTATTTGTTGTTCAAGAGTGAAAAAGTGGCGAAAATCGTCAACATTGACAGCAATGGATTTGAGTTTTTCAACTTGATTCACAAACGCTTCTAACTCGAAATCCAGTTCTTCTAAATCAATGTAATCAGCAATAATTTGTTTGAACTGTCTTTTGAAAGTATTTAAAACTCCTGGTGCCATGTAGTAATCAAATGCTGGAATCGATTGTCCACCATGTTGATCGTTTTGATTCGATTGTATAGCGATGGCAGCTAATGCCGCATAACTAATAATGTCTTTTGGTTTTCTTAAGTGACCATGTCCTGTAGAAAAACCGTTCTCAAAGAGTTTAAGAAGATCGATTTGACAACAAGTCGTTGTTCCCATTGGTAAGAAGTCCATGTCATGGATATGAATTCTTCCAGAGTCGTGTGCTTCTGAATACACCGGAGAGACCAAATAAGACTTGGCGAACTCTTTGGAGATAGTACTTCCATATTGAAGCATCATTCCCATGGCACCATCACCATTGATATTGGCATTTTCACGCTTCGCGTCTTCTTCGTGCGAATCTTTCATCGACAGTTGTTCGATTGCTTTTAAGAACTTATGTTGTTTTGAAATGAAAATATGTCTTGATTCATTGCGTCTGTTTCGATAGCTTGAAAAAGACTCATAAACATCACTAAACCCATTCTTAATGAGTTGTTTTTCAATGATATCTTGGATATCTTCGATTTTTATGTTTGGATTATAGGAAGCAATTTCTTCGATTTGTTCAATTACTTTCGTAAAAACAAGATGAGAATCTTGGGCAGTTTCATTGGGATCTTTAACACTATCGAACCCTTTCTTAATTGCTACTGCGATTTTTTCAGGTTGAAACGTGTCTTTCTTATTATTGCGTTTGATGATTGTGATTTCTTTTTGATTGAGTACACTCATGATAAATCCCCTCTCGTGTACTTCTTAGTTTAGAAGAAAACAGAAGACAATTCAATTGAAAATAAAAATATTTCGATAAAAACATTAATTGTTTAACGAAATATGATAAGATATATGCATTAGGAGGTTTCTATGATTATTATTCGTTTAGATCGCGTGATGGCTGATCGTAAAATTAGTTTAAGAAAGTTAGCCATGGAAATGGATATTTCAGAAGTGAACTTGTCTAGGATTAAGAATGGTAAAATCAAGTCGATTCGCTTGGATACACTGAATAAAATGTGTAAAATTCTTGATTGTGCACCAAAAGACTTATTGGATTTTCGTTGGGATGATGATGATTTATAATTTCTGACCTAT
>LFRM01220256.1_pt1 | contig 17235 bp, 15 predicted proteins | sample 618341 | NCBI WGS metagenome assembly LFRM01 (sample SAMN03654438, study PRJNA283298) | anaerobic digester metagenome | isolation source: pool of bioreactors CSTR01a, CSTR02a, and CSTR03a thermophilic anaerobic... | place: Denmark: Kgs. Lyngby | collected 2014-05-21 | reverse complement strand
GTTTTATCCGAAACCGGACCATTAAAACAGGTAATGCTTCATCGTCCGGGAAATGAACTTAACCGACTTACCATCAGCAATATGGGTGACCTCCTCTTCGATGATCTTATCTGGCTCGAACAAGCTCAACGTGAACATGACGAGTTTGCCGATATCCTCCGACGAGAGGGATGCGAGGTTTTATATTTCAATGAATGTTTAGCAAAAGTTATTGAGGACAAAGAAGTAAGAGAATCATTAATTAAATCCGTTTTTATGCTTGAATGTATCGACCGTCATCTTTCCGAAGGACTTTTTGAACTTTTTATGGATCTACCCTCTGATAAACTTTCCTCACACCTGATAAGTGGTTATAGTAAAAAAGAAGCCTCTGTATTATACAAATCCCCCTTAAGCCTCATGTCGAAAGTTGAAAACGGTGGAGATTTCGTAATTCATCCAATCCCGAACCTATATTTCCAGAGAGATCCTGCTGTTACTGTCGGGTGCGGTATTGTTATCGGACAAATGACATATGACGTTCGCAGAAGAGAACCTCTATACTGGAAATATATTACTAACTACCACCCGAGATTCAAAGGGATGGAGATTATATTTGGGGACTCCCCAGATGAAATCTCACCACACAAAATCGAAGGAGGAGACCTTCTCGTACTTTCTGACCATGCCGCAGCTATAGGTGTTAGCCAGAGGACAGCACCTACCACAGTCCAAAGAATAGGAAAAAAACTTGCCTTAAATACACCAATAAGAAAAATATTTGCATTCGAAATTCCGAAGGAAAGATACTGCATGCACCTTGATACAGTATTTACGATGGTCGATAAAGACGCTTTTTCTATATTCCCCACTTTGGTAAAAGTTCTTAAGGTCTGGGAAATGGATTACGATGACAATGGGATTCTATTGTCAATAAAACATGTACCGAAATGGAAAGAAGCCATGGCTGTAGAACTTGGATTCGACAAAATACGAGTAATAGAGATGAAAGGTAAGGATCAAGCAGAAACAGACAGGGAACAATGGCACGACGGCTGCAACACTCTTGCTATAGCTCCGGGAAAAGTGGTGACTTACAACAGGAATACCATGTCAAACAAGCTTCTGAGGGACAATGGAATAGAAGTACTTGAACTCAATGGTCCGGAGCTGGGACGAGGCAGAGGAGGGCCTAGATGCATGACTATGCCATTAAACAGAGGTCCGGTAAAATAGCTGATTTAATTATTTGCAACCAAGTTTTTATCTTTTGTTAATATTTTACTAAATTCAAGGAGTGATAATTATGGGAACCAATCTTCGTGGCAGACATCTTCTTACACTTAAGCACCACACCTCTCAAGAAATAGAATACCTTCTTAACCTCTCGGCTGACCTCAAAAACAAAAAACTGGCAGGGGATAAACGCGGACTGCTCGAAGGAAAAAACATAGCCTTAATTTTTGAAAAACCCTCTACCCGTACACGCTGCGCGTTTACTGTAGCAGCAATAGACGAGGGAGGTCATCCCGAGTTTCTGGGGATAAATGATATCCATCTTGGCCACAAGGAAGACGTTGCTGACACAGCAAGAGTTCTGGGGCGTATGTTCGACGGTATTGAGTTCCGTGGATTCAGCCAAAAATTTGTCGAAGACCTCGCTAAATATTCAGGAGTACCTGTATGGAACGGACTCACAGACGAGTACCACCCCACACAGGTACTTGCAGACTTTTTGACTGTACGTGAGAACCTTGGGAAGCTTAGAGGGGTAAGATTCGTTTATGTTGGAGACGGTCGCAATAACATGGCACATTCACTTATGATTGGCGCAGCCAAGATGGGGATGCATTTTACGATAGGGGCTCCGGAAGAACTTTTCCCTGATCCAATACTTGTTGAAGAATGCTTGAAGATGGCAGAAGAAAATAAATTAGGAGCTACAATTAAAATGACAGATGATGCCAAAGCCGCGGTAAAAAATGCCGATATAATTTACACTGACGTTTGGGCTTCAATGGGCGAAGAGGCAAAGCTAGCCGAGAGAAAAGCAATTCTTTGGCCTTATCAGGTCAATATGGATCTTATAAATGCATCAGAAAACGACAACGTAATATTTCTCCACTGCCTACCAGCTGTAAAGGGCTACGAAGTAACTGAAGAAGTATTTGAGTCACGCTACGGGAGGCAGTTTGACCAAGCTGAAAACCGTCTGCACACGATCAAGGCGGTCATGGTATCAAGCATAGGTAATTTATAAGTTTTAAGTTACTCTATACAAAGTGGAGGTCAGGATTTTTCCTGACCTCCACTTTGTTGTGCTTATCTGTATTTGTTCTTCAATACCCTGCTCGGGTGTGATATCTAAGCAGGGCTATTGTTATAGTACCTATTTCGGGAAAAGTTACGGATTAAACCATCAGTTTTATCTTCTCTGAAACCTCACAATATGCATAGACAAATAGAGGTGCTTGAACTTCAACACCTCAGAATTTGGAATTTGAAAGAGAGAGCGAAGAACGAATATGTATCTCTTTCCTATTGAGCAGAGACCCAGTAAAATTGCCGATTTATTTTTCTGCAATCAAAGTTATATTTTCTGCTGATATTGAACTTAAATTCAAGGAGTGATATTTGTGGGGACAAATCTTCGTGGTAGACATCTTCTTTCTCTTAAGCACCACACTTCTCAAGAGATAGAATATCTTATTAAACTCTCGACCGATCTTAAAAATAAAAAGCTCGCTGGAGAGAGGGGTAAACTTCTCGAAGGAAAAAACATAGCACTGATTTTTGAAAAGGCCTCTACCCGTACACGCTGTGCGTTTACTGTTGCGGCAATAGACGAGGGAGGACATTCTGAATTTCTGGGTGTAAATGACATCCACCTTGGCGTTAAGGAAAGCGTTTCTGACACGGCAAGAGTTCTGGGACGTATGTTCGACGGTATTGAGTTCCGTGGATACAGCCAAAAGTTTGTAGAAGACCTTGCCGAATATTCAGGCGTACCTGTCTGGAACGGGCTTACAGACGATTACCATCCCACACAGGTACTTGCAGACTTTATGACTGTACGTGAAAATTTTGGGAAGCTGAGAGGGATTAAGTTCGTTTATGTAGGTGATGGTCGCAATAACGTAGCGAACACTCTTATGATAGGCGCAGCGAAAGTAGGGATGCATTTCACCATAGCTGCTCCAGAAGAACTTTTCCCTGATCCGCTCCTTGTTGAAGAATGCATAAAAATAGCAGAAGAAAACGAATTAGGAGGTACTATTGAAATTACAAAGGATGCAAAATCGGCAGTAAAAAACGCAGACGTCATTTATACGGACGTATGGGCTTCTATGGGTGAAGAGGCAAAGCTCGCAGAGAGAAAGAAAATACTTTGGCCATATCAAGTCAATATGGACCTCATAAAGGCAGCAGACAATAAGAATGTTATATTTTTACACTGCCTACCAGCTGTAAAGGGCTACGAAGTAACTGAAGAAGTATTTGAGTCAACCTATGGAAGGCAGTTTGACCAGGCTGAGAACCGCCTACACACCATCAAAGCAGTTATGGTCGCCAGTATAGGCAATTTATAAAAGCTGAAATCAGTTCTAGGTAACGCGGAGGTCAGAAACTTTCTGAATCTCCGCGTTATTTTTGCTTATTTACATTTATTCTTCAATACTTACTTTGTGTTAGAATAGAATACGTCATATTCCTCACTAAAAAATAACAAAGCGAGGCGCTGTTGCTTGTCAATTTATAGAGACCCTCTAACAATAACAAAATATTTAACAAAATGGCTGAAGGATCATTTCGAAGCAGCGGGATCAAGTGGTGCTGTCCTTGGTATCAGCGGTGGAATTGACTCGGCTGTGCTTACAGGACTGCTCGTTAAGGCTCTTGGAAAAGAAAATGTTATAGGTGTGATAATGCCATGCCACAGCCAGCCTATAGACGAGGAATACGCTCTCGACTTGGCCAAAGTATTTGGTATAAGGACAATCAAAGTTGATCTCACAAAGACTTATGACAACATGGTCTCTTTAATAAATGCGGAAGGGCTAACCTTGGGAACTTTGCCCTCTGCAAATATAAAACCAAGGCTCAGGATGATAACGCTCTACGCGATAGCGCAGCAGAACGGTTACCTTGTATGCGGCGGAGCAAACAAAGACGAGTTCATGTATGGATATTTCACTAAGCATGGTGATTCGGGTGTAGATCTCCTCCCGATGTCTGATTTGTTAAAGGGAGAGGTATCTCTACTGGCTCTCCACTTGGGGGTGCCTCCGGACATAATCAGCAGACCTCCTACTGCCGGTCTCTGGTCGGGACAGACAGACGAAGCAGAAATGGGTCTAACCTACGAAGAACTAGATAATTACCTTGCCATAGGCAAAGCAGAAGATAGAGTCAAACAGAAGATAGAAAAAGCCATAGCTAGATCGGAACACAAAAGAAAATTTGCACCTATGGCTTTAATCCCCAAAAATATTGATTAAAAACTTCTTTCCCAATAGAAGGAGTTTAACTAGATTATTATGAGGTGATTTTTTTGTCAGGACATTCAAAATGGGCAAATATCAAACATCGGAAAGCCGCTCAGGATTCAAAAAAAGGGGTCGCTTTCCAGAAACTTGTTAAGAACGTAATCGCTGCAGCTAAGGAAGGTGGCGGCGATCCAAACACAAACTTTAGACTTAAAGTAGCAATTGATAGAGCAAGAGCAGGTAACGTTCCTGTAGACAACATCGAAAGAGGCATTAAAAGAGGATCAGGCGAGCTTGATGGTGCGATGTATGAAGAGATCCTTTATGAAGGATACGGAGCAAACGGCGTTGCTGTTATGGTTCTGGCTCTGACAGACAACCGTCATAGGACCGCGCCCGAAATGCGCACGCTCTTCACAAAAACAGGTGGAGCCATTGGAGAGCTTGGATGTGTAGCATGGAATTTTGATCGTAAGGGCTTGATTGTAATCACGGGAGATGGAATCGACGAGGAAGAACTTATGATGGCGGCTATCGAAGCAGGTGCCGATGACGTTATCTCGGAGGATGAGGGATTCGAGATTTTATGCGAGCCTTCACATCTCTCAAGCATTGCTGAAACACTTAAAAACGCCGGCTACAATGTTGAGTCAATGGAAGTTGAGATGTTGCCTCAAAACACTATTTCCATAACCAATAAAGAAGAAGCTGAAAAGCTTCTTTCTATGGTCGAACGATTCGAAGAGCACGATGACGTTCAGGCTGTCTACGCAAACTTCGACATACCGGACGATATCCTTGCTGAGATCGACGTCTGATAATAATAATAACTGTGTACGAGCCCTGGGAATAGATCCGGGGCTCGGCACTATGGGATACGGCATCGTTTCACAGTACGGTGACAAGCTCGTGTGTGAAACATACGGAGTAGTAAAGACACCACCTTCTCTCTCCCTCACAAAAAGACTTCTATTGCTCTACAACGAATTGAAGGAGAAGACAGGAGAATATTCTATCAATATTGTAGCCGTGGAAAAACTTTTTTTTGGAAGGAACATCACAACAGCTGAGATGGTTTGGCAGGCTAGGGGAGTAATACTTCTTTTTGCAGCTCAGATGGGTCTTGAACCTTACGAAATAATGCCTTCAGAGGTCAAACTAGCAGTATGTGGTTACGGTGCTGCTGAGAAGGGGCAAGTTCAGGGCATGGTCGCACAAATCCTTGGTCTAAAAAAACACCCAACTCCCGACGATGCAGCTGACGCTTTGGCAGTAGCTATTGCAGGTCTTGCTAAGTCCTCGTTCGACAGAAATATTTTGAAAGGATACTGATCATGATTAGTTCACTTCGAGGTAATGTTCTTTCAATAGGCGTGGAAAGCATCATACTTGAGGTCTCTGGATTTGGCCTTGAGATATTCGCATCTAAATCACTTTTATCTCAAGCATCTCCCTCAGAAGAACTTTTTTGTTTCACTTACATGCAGGTAAGCAGTGCAGGAGTGAGCCTTTTTGGTTTTTCAGATGAAAGAGAACGTCTTCTTTTTCTCGAACTTGTTCAGGTCAAGACTGTAGGGGGCAAGTTGGCTATAACGCTTATGCGGCATTTGGATGTAGATCAGATCCTTCAGGCAATATCTTCGGGAATCAGCGCAATCCTCACAGTACCCGGACTAGGAGCAAAGAGAGCTGAACGCATATGCTTTGAACTCAAAAATAAAATCTCTAAGAAATTTAGTGATTTGCAAGCGTTTGGCGAACAAGGGCAAAAGAATCACGTTTCAGACAGCTTTGTTATGGAAGCTTTATCAGGTCTAGGTTTTACACAGGGAGAGGCAGCCCGTGCCATTTTAAGATCTAGGGCGGAGTCGGATCCTGAAACTGCATGGACAGAAGAAGAGCTTTTAAAAACTTCGCTGAGCATGCTCCGCAGAAAGTGAATCAAAGGTAGATAAAGAGGACAAATAATGATTGATAATAACGACAAACTTATAGAAAAAATAAAAAATGAAAAAGAGGATGATGTTTTTACCCTCCGTCCACAGGAGCTTGACGATTTTATCGGTCAGAGCCTACTCAAAGACAAGCTAACAATCTTTATGACTGCGGCTCTTCAACGCAGTGAACCTCTTGACCACACTCTTTTTTACGGTCCTCCCGGCCTTGGTAAAACAACCCTTGCCGGAATAATTGCAAGAGAAATGAAGGGCAACCTGCGAATAACAACTGGACCTGCTCTCGAAAGAGCGGGCGATCTCGCTGCGATTCTTTCTAACGTGCAGCCTAATGATGTGCTTTTTATTGACGAAATACATAGGATGTCAGCTCACATCGAAGAGATCCTATACCCTGCAATGGAAGATTTTGCACTATCCATAGTGGTAGGTAAAGGACCGCTTGCAAGAAGCATAAGACTTTCTCTTCCAAAATTCACCTTAATAGGTGCCACCACAAGGTTGGGACTTCTAACATCTCCGCTCAGAGCAAGATTCGGAATTGTTGAACAGCTTCGCTTATATTCGCCTGAAGAGCTTACTGCCATTGTAAAACGCGGAGCTGATGTTCTGGGAGTAAAAATATCAGGAGATGCTGCAGTCGAAATTGGGCTTCGCTCTCGTGGAACTCCCCGCATGGCGCTCAGGCTTCTAAAAAGAGTCAGAGATGTCGCTGAAGTAAAAAAAGCCCACATAGTTGAAAGAGATCTTTCTAAATTCGCACTGGACATGCTTGGAGTTGACTCAGAAGGTCTTGACGAAGGTGACAGAAAATTTCTTACTGCATTAGTGGAGCTCTTTGACGGAGGTCCTGTCGGCCTTTCCACCCTTTCAGCTGCACTGAACGAAGATACACAGACGATTGAAGATATTTATGAGCCTTACCTGATACAAAAAGGGCTACTAGAGAGGACCCCGCGTGGTAGAAAAGCCACCAGAAACACATGGGACTACCTTAAGATACCTATGCCTTCACATTTTATACAATACGAGCAAATGCAACTGTTATCCGAGGAAGATTCCGAATGCAGCAAATAGGCAAAATGTTGATAGGAGCCGGGCTTTTAATTGCATTTTTAGGCTGTCTCTTGCTGTTAGCAGGTCGTTTCAACCTACCTTTTGGAAATCTTCCAGGCGACATCACATATCAAAAGAAAAACTTAACAGTATTTGCGCCCTTCGGTACAATGCTTCTGATAAGTGTAGTAATAACTATAATTTTTAACATATTTTCAAGGTGGAAACATTGAAAAAACTGCCCCTTTTTTTTATTCTTATTTTTTCTGCACTTTTGCTGTTTCCTTCTGAATCTTACCCCATTGTAAAAGAAGTCTCCGTTATTCTTGACCAAGGTACGACTAACGCCGCTCTTTCGGGTACTGGTATGAAATTTGTCGACGCTAGTGGAAAAGACATCATACTCTCCGGCACATATACCATTCAAAAAAAAGACAACGTGAATTTGTCAGTAGGGAAAAACCTTTTCAGGCTACCAGTAAAAGTCATTTCAGACATGCCAATAAAATATAACGAACGGGCCTATTACAGCTCATTACTAATTAAAAACTCACCCAATGGATTTAAGGTTTCAAACATAGTAGATATTGAGCTTTATCTTAGGGGCGTAATAAAACCTGAAATGAATCCAAAATGGCACATTGAAGCTCTTAAAGCTCAATGCATCCTTGCTCGTACCTTTGCGGTTAACGCCGGCAGCAGACACGGAGAAGATGAACTCTGTTCTACATACCACTGCCAGGTCTATAGAGGGATAGCTGCAGAGGACGCGACAGCAAACAGGGCTATTGAAGAAACTTCTGGTTTAATACTAAGATGGAAAGGCAGCCCAGCTAGTGTTCATTACCATTCTGACAGCGGGGGCATGGTAACTTCTTCCAAAAACGTCTGGGGTGGTGAGACTCCATATCTCATGCCAAAAGCTGAACCTTTTGCATATTCCGGACCAAATACCTTATGGGAGACTACCATCCCAACGTCGTTCATAGAATCTAAACTTTTAGGAAAGGGTATAGATATCGGAACAATAGATACTATTACACCTTTAAAAAGAGATGAGACGGGACGAGTGCTCAACATGGAAATAAAAGGAACCATCGGCAGAAAAACTATTTCCGGATACGCATTCAGAAGTCTGTTAGGTGCTGAGAAATTAAAAAGCACGCTTTTCGAATTTGGAGCACGATCTAAATACATTAACGATAAGCGCCAATCCCTATCTGCAGCAACTCATTCACCAAAAAGTGAAAAGGATATAACGAGCTCTGTTCCTGAAAAGATAGACCTCTCTGAAATGCCCTATGACAAAGAAGAAAAAATCATTTGGCTGACAAAAAAAGGGTTCTTTACAACCTTGGAGCTTATGGAAATCCTTTCAAGACCTGATGATATCGATCAATCTCTGGAAAAGGGCATTGCACGCTTAGAAGGCCGTCTGCCTATGCCAGAGAAACCAATTCATAAAGTAGAAGAAAACCCAACTGAAAAAATCAAAACCCTGACCATTAATTTCGTCCCCGACTTATCAATGTCTTCGGCATCAGGTCCGACTGTAAGAATTTTTGGGAGAGGCGCAGGTCACGGAGTAGGGTTCTCTCAGTGGGGAGCTAAGACTATGGCTGAACAAGGCTGGAGTTTCAAACAAATACTAGAATATTATTTTCCAGGAACCACAGTAGGACAGTGAGGGAAAATTTAATGGACATTACAAAAATTGATTTTCTAAAAACATCGACCTTTGATTACCTGCTCCCTAAAGAACTGATAGCTCAAGACCCAGTTGAACCAAGAGATTCATCAAGGCTTCTTGTCCTTCACAGAGATTCTGGGGTCATAGAACATGAAAGATTTAAAGATATAAAGACCCATCTAATAGAAGGGGATCTTCTTGTGCTCAACGATACCAGGGTTCTTCCCGCACGGGTCACTGGAATAAAGAAAAATGGAAATGCAAAAGTTGAAATTTTTTTTCTATCTCCATCATCAGAGCCCAGAAAATGGACTGCTCTTGTCAGACCGGGCAGAAAACTTAATGAGGGCACAAACGTCCTGCTAGGGGATGATGAGGAGGTAACAATAGGTGAAAGGCTGGATGACGGAGTGAGGAATGTATATTTTAACTCTTCCTACGACCCGTTAGAAATCATACACAAATATGGACAAACACCCTTCCCTCACTACATTACCGAGTCTCATGCAGAGCCGGAACAATACCAAACTGTCTATTCAAAACACGAAAAAGAAAATTCTGTTGCATCACCAACAGCAGGACTCCATTTTACAGAAGAACTTCTAAGAGAAATTAGATCAAAAGGTGTAGATGTCGCTTTTGTGACCCTGCAAGTGGGGCTTGGAACTTTTCGCCCGGTAAAAACAGATAATATCTGCGATCACATAATGCACAACGAAATCTGCGAAGTCTCAGAAGTAACTGCTCAAAAAATCAAAGAGGCACAAAAAAGGGCAGGCCGTGTCATAGCTGTGGGAACTACTGTCGTAAGGACTCTTGAATCATTTGCTGCACAGTATGGCGAAGTAATACCCGGAATGCTTGACACTAGACTTTTTATTACACCCGGATACAATTTCAAAGTCATTGACGCTTTGATAACAAACTACCATCTGCCTAAGAGCACTCTGTTGATGTTGGTCTCAGCCTTCGGAGGATACGATAAGGTAATGGAAGCGTACAAGGAAGCTGTAAATCTTAGATATCGTTTTTTCTCATTTGGTGACTCAATGTTTATTTGTTAAAAAATATTTGTTTTCATATAAAGAGAGTCGGGTCCTATGATTGAGGGCCCGACTCTCTTTATGTTTTTTTACTGTTTTTAAGCTACGCGCTCAGCCAGTTTGTGAACTTCAACTACAGAGGTGCTTCCTGCATGATATGCCAATGTCGTAGGAGTCTCTCCGTCAAGCAGAAGGAAGTCTGCCTGCTTTCCCGGTTCAAGACTTCCAACCTTGTGCTGCCTGTTTATCGCATATGCAGCGTTCAAGGTCGAGGCGACAAGCGCTTCCTCAATCGTCATGTTCATATTCATTACGCCAAGTCCAAATATGAATGGTACCGATTCACAGAAGCAGGAACCCGGGTTACAGTCTGTTGCTAAGGCTACAGGAACTTCCCAGTCAATCATGTCTCTGCCTCTGGCATATGGTTTTTTAAGGCTGTACGCCGTCGCAGGAAGCAAAACTGCGATAGATCCGGCTCTGCCCATTGCCCGAAGGTTCTCTTCGCTCGCAGCAAGCAGATGTTCGGCAGACCTGACTTTAAGTTCTGCAGCAAGACCAGCTCCACCAAGATCATGGACTTCGTCTGCGTGGATCTTCAATTCAAATCCTAACGCTTTGGCCGCCTTCAGTATTTTTCTGCTCTGGTCCACTGAAAAAACGCCCTCTTCACAGAATATGTCGCAGAACTCTGCTATTCCTTGATCCTTAACCTTAGGTAGCATCTCGTTGATTATCAGGTCAACAAAATCATCAGGTCTCTCTTTATATTCGGTTGGTACCGCGTGGGCTCCCATAAAAGTCGGGACGACGTCAAGAGGAGTCTCCCTTGAAATCCTTTGGATAACAGAGAGCATCTTGAGCTCAAGGTCTAGGTCAAGCCCGTATCCGCTCTTTATCTCTACGGTGGTGGTGCCTTTTTCAAGGGCAGCCATCGCCAGTTTTTTGGTATTACAGAAAAGCTGCTCTTCTGTAGCATTTTGGACAGCTTTTACGGATGAGAGTATCCCGCCTCCACGTTTTAGTATTTCAAGGTAGGGGAGACCGTCAAGTCTCATTTTAAATTCGTCTTCGCGTCTTTTTGCGAAACAGAGATGGGTGTGCGGATCCACAAATCCCGGTATCACGCATACCCCTTCCATGTCTCTTTCTTCATTTACATAAGATGCAGAAAGACCACCCAGGATGTCTTTTTCATCACCGATTTTTTCAATCAGTCCATTTACGGCAAGGATTGCTCCCCGGCTGTACTCTTTAATTTCACCCTGCTCTTTGCCTCTGAGAGGATGACCAGGATCAAGGGGAGTGAAAATCCTTGCGTTCCTGTAAAGTTTTACTGTCATTCCGCTCTCTCACCCATCAGTTCCAGAAGCTGAAGTTCCAGTATCTGCGCGGGGTCAAAGTCGTTTATCTGCATGTAGTAAGCAGCGCTTTCGATTATTGCATTTACAGGGATCATACCGTAGACTTCTGTTTCAATGATTTGGACTCCCCAACGCTTAGCTTCCATCCTTATCATTTCGACCACTCTGTAGAGTGAATTTTTTTCATAATCCACTAGGTTCATGCTAACCTGAGTGATGCCCCGTTCCTCAAGGGCGAGACCAATGCCCTTAACATGGCAGAAACCGCCGGAGGAAGCTCTTACCGTGTTTGCTATCTTCTTTGCCACATCAACATCAGCGGTGTCGAGGTTGACATTGAAAGCCACAAGAAATTTGCGGGCACCGACAACTGTAGCTCCGGCAGTAGCATGAAGTCCGGGACCTCCTACGTCGGGCATTCTCTCTTCTTTTGTCTTTGCCTCTTCCTTAAGTACCTCATACTGTCCCTTACGGATGACCTCAAGACGCTTCCTATCGGGTCTTTTTGCCGCATCCTCGTAATAATATACAGGAATGCCGCATTCTTTAAAGTAACGCTCTCCAAAACTGCGAGCCAGTTCTATACAATCTTCCATAGAAATATCTTTGATTGGAGTAAAAGGGATTACGTCTACTGCGCCTATCCTTGGATGTCCTCCCTGATGAGAGTTCATGTCAATATTCTCAAGCGCTATCTTAGCTGCAGCTATCAGAGCATCCTGTATTGGTGCCGGAGCACCGACAAGGCTTATGACAAGTCTGTTATGGTCTTCATCAGCACGATGGTCAAGAAGGTAAACACCTTTTTTGTCCTTGAAACAAGCAACTATCTTTTCAATAACTTCCGGGCGCCTACCTTCACTGAAGTTCGGCACACATTCGATCAACTGCATAGCCATATTCATTCCTCCTTGAATTTAATTAACCCGTTCTATTTTACTTCAATTCTCCGATTTCTTTCTCAACTGCATCAATTAATGTGCCGTCAATTACAAGTTTAAGAGATTTTAACATAAGAGGCTGCATGTATTGATCTTTTGCATAGAAGGGCACTTCTGTACGAAATGCTTTGTACGCAGCAGATGTCCCTAGCCCCGGTTTCAAAGGAGCTCTGAAATCGATGCCCTGAGAAGCGTTTAGCATCTCAATGGCAATTACACGAGTAACGTTGTTCAATATTGTAAGCCCTTTTTTTGCACTGAATGCCCCCATGGAGACGTGGTCTTCCTGGCCTGCTGAGGTCGGTATCGAATCTACGCACGACGGGTGTGCCAGTACTTTGTTCTCGGAAACGATCGCAGCGGCAGTATACTGAGGAATCATGAAACCACTGTTAACTCCACTTTCAGCGACAAGAAATGGAGGAAGGTCCGACATTTTGTGATCGACAAGTCGAGCCACACGCCGCTCAGAGATATTTGCGATTTCGGCAACTGCTATTCCGAAAAAATCCATTGCCATTGCTATTGGTTGTCCGTGGAAGTTGCCTCCGCTAATTGCATCTCCGTCCTCATGGAAAATGATAGGATTGTCGGTCACTGAATTTATCTCAATGTTGATAACATTTTCTACATATGCGAGAGCATCCCTGCTTGCTCCATGAACCTGCGGCAGACAACGTAGTGAGTATGCGTCTTGGACACGGTCCTTTTTGTATGTTTCTATTATTTCGCTTTTTTCAATAAGCCTTCTCATGTTTTCAGCAACTATTCCTTGACCTACTTGGGGCCGGAGATCGTGGGTTCGCTTGTCAAATGCATATGGAACTGCATGTAGTGCTTCGGCAGAAAGTCCAGCTGCAATATCGGCGTTCTTCATAAGTCTATTGGCATCGAACACGCAAAGAGATGCTATTCCCGTCATTACCGTTGTGCCGTTATTCAGTGCAAGTCCTTCTTTAGGCATGAGCCCTACCGGCTTCATTCCCACAATGTTAAGGGCTTCAAGTGTCGGCATTTTTTTTCCTTTAAATACGACATCTCCAAGTCCTATCAGGGTTATGGCAAGGTGGGAAAGCGGGCAAAGGTCTCCGCTGGCTCCTACTGAGCCCTGGCGTGGAATGACAGGATGAATGCCAAGATTAAGATAGTTCACTAGCTGGCTAAGAGTCTGTAGGCTTATCCCTGAGTAACCTCTCGTAAGTGTGTTTATCCTTAGAAGCATTATCGCTCTTACATAATCTTCTGGCAGAGCTTCGCCGAAACCGCACGCGTGGCTCATAAGCAGGTTTTCCTGAAGCTGGCGGCTCTGGTCACGAGGAATAACTACTGAGGCTAAATCTCCAAATCCGGTGGTAATACCGTAAACAACACGGCCTTCGTCTACCCATTGCTGAACTGAATCAGCACACTCTGTTATTACTTTCTTCGCGTTAGGGTCTAGCTCGACCCTATAACCATTTCTTGCTACGTTAACTATATCGCTTATTGTTAGAGATTTACCATCAAGAATAACTACATTTGAACTCATTATAAAAATCCCCTTTTTTTAGTTTAGATACCTTTCTCTAATGCCCCTGGTGCTATAATCATGATATTAAGGTAAAACATTTTACTATTAATTATTTATCACATTTCACAGCTTTAGCACTTTGCATTCCTAAATTTTTGCGTTACAATATAGTATAGTCAGATATTATTCTTAGTCAAGAATAATATCTGAAAATAATCATAAAACTTGATGAACGGAGTTGGCGCAAAATGTTTGACCCAAAGACACGAAAAGAAATTGAAATAACGCTGGGTTTCCCAGAAGGGCTTCCACCAAAAGTAGAGTTTGAACCGGGCATCAGAAGAGCTCCAAACAGAGGACAGGTATTAAACGATAAAGAGACGGTGCTTGCTCTGAAGAATGCGCTGCGTTACATACCTGAGAAGTATCATAAAGAAATAGCCCCCGAATTTCTCCAAGAATACCGTGAGCACGGCCGTATCTACGGCTATCGGTTCAGACCGCAGGGACACCTCTTCGGCAAACCGATCAATGATTACAAAGGTAAATGCACAGAAGGTAAGGCCTTCCAGGTTATGATCGACAACAACTTGGACTTTGATGTAGCCCTTTATCCATACGAATTGGTTACCTACGGAGAGACTGGGCAGGTCTGCCAGAACTGGATGCAGTACAGGCTGATAAAAAATTATCTTGAGATATTGACTTCAGACCAGACACTTGTAGTTCAGTCGGGACATCCTCTCGGCCTCTTCCGTTCTGACCCTTCGGCTCCAAGGGTAATACTTACAAACGGTCTAATGATAGGCATGTTTGACAACCCGAAAGATTTCGCAAGAGCTGCAGCTTTGGGGGTAGCCAACTACGGACAGATGACAGCGGGCGGGTGGATGTATATAGGACCTCAGGGCATAGTCCACGGAACCTACAACACTCTTCTGAACGCTGGCAGGAGTAAGTTCCATCTTCCCGAAGGCAAAGGCCTTGCTGGCCACCTCTTTGTTTCATCGGGGCTTGGTGGAATGAGCGGAGCACAGCCCAAAGCGGCTGAAATTGCCGGAGCGGTCTCTATCATAGCAGAGGTAGATCCGTCGCGCATAGAGACAAGACACAGTCAGGGATGGGTCAGCATGAAGACCCAGAATCTCTCTGAAGCCTTCAAGTGGGCAAAAGAAGCCATGAGTGAAGGCAAACCACTTTCAATCGCATATGAAGGTAATATAGTAGATCTTTTACAATATGCACTTGATAATAATGAAAAAATTGAGTTACTTTCAGACCAGACATCCTGTCACGCAGCTTACGACGGAGGATACTGTCCTCAGGGTATTTCGTTCGAAGAGAGGACGAGGCTCCTTAACGAAAACAAGGAAAAATTCCACAAGCTTGTAGACCAGACGCTTCGTAAACATTATGAACTTATCAAAGCCCTTACCGAGAAAGGCGCGTATTTCTTTGACTACGGCAATTCATTCATGAGAGCCGTATTTGACGCAGGAGTTACTGAGATCGCTAAAAACGGGGTCAATACATACGAAGGATTCATCTTCCCTTCATATGTAGAAGACATAATGGGCCCGCTTCTTTTCGACTACGGATACGGTCCTTTCCGTTGGTGCTGCCTTAGTAGAGATCCTGAAGACCTAAAAAAGACAGATAAAGCTGCGATGGACTGCATAGACCCAACCCGAAGGTTTCAGGATTATGACAACTGGGCATGGATCAGAGATGCGGAAAAGAACAAACTTGTAGTTGGTACGCAGTGCAGGATCCTTTACCAAGACGAAGAAGGAAGGATGCGTATAGCGCTCAAGTTCAATGAAATGGTACGTACCGGTGCAATAGGACCTGTAATGATCGGGAGAGACCACCACGACGTCTCAGGAACTGATTCGCCGTTCCGTGAAACTTCTAATATTAAAGACGGAAGCAACATCATGGCCGAAATGGCAATTCACTGCTTCGCCGGTAACTGTGCAAGGGGAATGAGCATGGTAGCTCTTCATAACGGCGGGGGAGTAGGAACCGGCAAATCTATCAACGGCGGATTTGGTCTCGTTCTGGATGGAAGCGATAGAATAGACAGTATTATCAAAGCCTCGATCAGCTGGGATGTTATAAGCGGCGTTGCGAGACGTGCTTGGGCAAGAAACGAAAATGCCCTTTCAACAGTTGCAGAGTTCAATTGCAAGAGGAGCGACGGACACATAACCGTTCCATTTATTGCTGACGATAAATACCTAACTAAGCTTGTAAAAGGTTAACTGGAGGGATTCCTATGAAATTTGAAAGAATGGAAATACGCGCTTTTATTGATGAACTTGCCTCTGATTCACCGGCACCGGGAGGAGGAAGCGTAGCGGCTCTCTGCGCCTCTCTGGGGTCAGCACTTGTCTCAATGGTGGCAAACCTGACGATAGGCAAAGAGAAATACAAGGATAGCTGGGATTTAATGGAGGATGTCGTAGGAAAAAGCGAGTCCTTGAGGTTTAAATTTGTAGACCTCATGAACAAAGACACCGAATCCTTCAATACCTTTATGTCTGCACTTAAAATGCCCAAGGCGACAGAGGACGAAAAGTGCTCCCGTAAAAAAGCAATGGGAGAAGCATCTAAACTTGCAACAGAAATACCACTGCTTACACTCGAATCTTGTGTTGAAATGGCAGAACTGGCATACCTAGCTGCTAAAAATGGCAACACCAACACGATAAGCGACGCAGGAAGCGCGGCACTTATAGCAGAAGCGGCGGGAAGAGCAGCAGCGTACAATGTCAAGATAAACCTCCCCGGAGTAACAGATGAGACTTTTGCCGCGGATTTCAAAGCTAGAATGGAAGATGCTCTGGATCAGCTTTCCATTAACGCAGAAAAAACTACTGACATACTGGACGCAGCTCTATAGTAATTTTACTTAAAATACAATAATTTAGGGCTGCCCTGATAATCAGCAGGCAGCCCTTTAAATTTGTGACAGTATTGACTCGAGAGACATTACTTGTTGATAAATATGAGCCCCGAAATACAAAGTATCATTCCAATTATTTTGTTTGTCGTGAGACCTTCCCTGTAAAATAAAACTCCGATCAGCACCAGCCCTATAGCAAGGCATATGTTGGCCACTAGGGAACCGATACTGATATTCCAACCGACCTTGTACATCATTATGAATCCAAGTTCGAGACATACTATAGCAAAACCCAGAACAGG
>LFRM01104860.1_pt1 | contig 17255 bp, 19 predicted proteins | sample 618341 | NCBI WGS metagenome assembly LFRM01 (sample SAMN03654438, study PRJNA283298) | anaerobic digester metagenome | isolation source: pool of bioreactors CSTR01a, CSTR02a, and CSTR03a thermophilic anaerobic... | place: Denmark: Kgs. Lyngby | collected 2014-05-21 | reverse complement strand
TAATTTAACCAACGGCTTTATTAACTTTTTGGCCCTGAAAGCCAGCCTAAACCTAGCTCGCCCATAAACACACCTAAATGCCCAACCACTTGATCGGTACTGGCACACTTTAAAACCCGTGTTAATAAGTCCCTTGCCTGATTAAGAGTTACCCGACGAATAACGGCTTTTACCCTAGGTAAGCTGGTTAAGTTCATCGAAAGGCTTTGATAACCCATGCCTAAAAGTAAAATTGCACCTGCCGGATCACCTGCCAGTTCACCACAAATACTCACCGGTAAACGGGCTGCATGGGCATCAATGGCTATTTTTGCTAACACCTGCAACATAGAAGGATGATAGCCACTGTATAACCTTGCTACACGGGGGTTATCACGGTCAACGGCCAGCATGTATTGGGTTAAATCATTACTGCCCACCGACAAATAATCTACCCTTTCAGCCAGTGCAGGTATTTGAAAAACCGCCGCAGGCACTTCGATCATCGCACCCACCAGCGGCTTAGCAATACGCAGCCCTTCATTTTGACGCAGTTCCACCCAAGCACGGCGAATTAAAGCACGGGCTTCTTCTACTTCACGCACCGAAGAAATCATCGGTAATAGAATGCGTAAATTATTCAACCCTTCACTGGCCCTTAACATCGCCCTTACTTGGGTTAGAAAAATTTCTGGGTGATCTAGCGTAAAACGTATCCCACGCCACCCTAAAACGGGGTTATCTTCTGCAATTGGAAAATAAGGCAGGGGTTTATCGCCACCAATGTCCAAGGTTCGCATGGTCACTTCACGCGGTGCAAACGCAGACAGCTGTTTGCGGTAAAGACTGACCTGCTCTTGTTCACTTGGAAAGCGTTCAGCCAGCATAAACTGCACTTCGGTGCGATACAGGCCAACGCCTTCAGCACCATAGGCCAGCGCCCGTGCATGGTCTGCTGCTAAGCCCGTGTTTAATAACAAAGGAATGCGATGCCCGTCACGGGTAATGCACGGCAAGCCTGCTTCGGCTTCTAGTGCATCCGACAGCGCCTTATCTTCTTCAATAAACACTTCGTATTGGTGGCGTATTAAGTCATCTGGGTTAGAAATAACATGCCCACGGTAGCCGTCTAAAATTAACTGCTGGCCTTCTAATTGTGCAAAGGGTAAATCCGTTAGCCCCATGACCACTGGAATCCCCATTGCACGGGCTAAAATGGCAAGGTGAGAATTACTAGACCCTTTAACGCTAATTAAGCCAGCCAGTTTTTCTTTGGGCACCTCGCCTAATAATGCAGGCGATAATTCCTCGCCCACCAGCAAAGTATTGTCTTCATATTCGCGTGGCGCTTCACCACCGGCCTGCAAATAAGACAACACACGGCGACCTAAATCACGTATGTCTGCAGCGCGTTCACGCAGGTAAGAATCTTCTACTTTTTCTAAGTATTTAACGTGCCGCCGCACCACAAAAGCTAAAGCACCCTGCGCCCACTGGCCTTCGTCAATGTGTTTTAACACCTCAGCGCCCAATGATTCTTCATCAAGCATTTGAATGTAGGCATCAAACAAGGCTTGCTCTTGCACACTCACCCGATTAGCAAGCTTTAAACCCACCGCACGAATGTCGTCTCTCACCGATTTAAGGGCAGCTAAAAAGACAACCCGTTCCTCTTCAATGGATTCGCATTCACGGTCTGGCACGCTGTCTAAATCGGCCGGTGGCATAATCACCCTTGCCTTGCCAATGGCCGCACCAGGGGAAGCTGGCAAACCCTCAAAGCGCACCATTTCTTGGCGCTGACCGGGAATGATTTTTAAACTACCGCTTAACTGGGCATGGGCAAGTACCGCCGCTAACTGGGCGGCAATGGTGACTAAAAAAGCCTCTTCACCTTCATCAAACTTGCGCTTAGCAGTGTGTTGCACCACTAACACACCCATAGCACGGCGCTGGTGAATAATGGGCACACCTAAAAAGCTGTGGTAGCGTTCTTCGCCTGTTTCTGGCAAATAACAATAACGAGGATGAAGCGGCGCATCGTCAAGATTAATGGGCTCTTCACGTTGCCCCACATAGCCCACTAAGCNNTAAGCCCTCAGAAGGCGCAAGGCTAACCACCCCCACCGCCGTAGCATTTAAGCCTAAAGTGTTCATTAGCACGTAACGGTTTTGACGTGTATCCATTAAATAAACTGAACACACATCCGTATTCATGGCTTTACGAACCCTACGCACCACAATGGACAACGCCGTTTGTAAATCTCTGGCAGCACTGACTTCTTGCACAATTTTACGCAGCACATCCAGCATGTTTAGAGTGGTTGGTGTAGTTGGTGTATCAGTCATGAGTTTTCACGTAGCATCCGTTGAAGTCTGGGGCCTAATTCTAAAAGAGCACGGCGATACACATCGCGCTTAAAAGGCACCACCTGACCTAACGGGTACCAATAACTAACCCAGCGCCAGTTATCAAATTCTGGTTTAGGTGAACAATCGAAACACACTTTTGAATCGGCACAACGAATTTGCAGCAAAAACCATTTTTGTTTTTGCCCTATACACAAGGGTCGACTATTACGGCGCACCATACGTTTAGGCAGGCGATAGCGCAGCCAGCCGCGCGTAGCACCTAGCAATTCAACCTGATCTGGCGACAAGCCTATCTCTTCTTTTAATTCGCGATACAATGCCTGTTCAGGTGTTTCATCATTTTTTATACCACCCTGAGGAAACTGCCAAGCATCTTGACCATAGCGCCTAGCCCAAAGCAGCTGGCCATCACTATTGGTAATAATAATTCCAACGTTAGGGCGATACCCATCCTCATCTATCAACACTACGCCCTCAAAAAGTTTTTTAACCATTGTTCCATTAAGAATGAAAAGTATTCAATTTAACACTGATGTAAAATGTAATAAACCATATAAATTTAAATGCAAGGAAACCTAATAAAGTGAGCTTAGCCCTGTTTGACCTCGACAACACACTAATTGCTGGTGACAGCGACCATGCTTGGGGTGAATTTTTGGTAAATAAAGAATTGGTTGATGCCGCTGAATATAAAAAAGCCAACGACCATTATTACCTTGCCTACCAACAAGGCACTTTAGATATACATGATTACTTAACTTTTTCACTTAAACCTTTAACCCACTACTCTACCCAAGAAATGCTAACTTGGCGTGAAGTTTTTATTGAAGAATGTATCCGCCCGTTACTTTTACCCGCAGCAACCGAGCTTTTAAATAAGCACCGTGAACAAGGGCACCACATTTTAATTATTACTGCCACCAACCGTTTTATTACCGAACCCATCGCAAGGTTGTTAGGTGTACAAGAACTGATAGCGCCTGAACCTGAATTTATTAACGGCAGCTACACAGGGAAAATAGTAGGAACGCCCAGCTTTCGTGAAGGGAAAATTACCCGCCTAAATGAATGGCTCGCCCAAAAAGACCTTAGCTTAGAAAATAGCTGGTTTTATAGTGATTCACACAATGATTTACCGCTACTAGAAGTGGTGGATAACCCCATAGCGGTTGACCCTGATGATGCGCTGCGCCAACGGGCGGTTCAGGCAGGCTGGCCTATTATCAGCCTGCGTGGTTAGTTAATATGCGCTGGTCACTGGAAACGCTAGGCATCATGCATTCTTGCTACCAAGAAAAATTTGCCGTGCCACGCCAACCGGGGCTGGCTCCTAGCGCCTATGCAACCCTTGAGCTGCTGCCGCCTTATAATCTGCCAGAATGCGTTGATGGGCTGGAAGGTTTTTCGCACCTGTGGATAAGTTTTATTTTTCATCAAAACCTAGCACAAGGCTGGAAACCCAAAGTGCGTCCACCCCGATTAGGCGGCAATAAAAAAGTAGGGGTGTTTGCTAGTCGCTCTACTTTTCGCCCCAATGGTTTGGGTTTATCGGTGGTAAAGCTGGAAGGGATAGATTTAAACGAAGGGGTAAAGCTGCATTTATCGGGTGCCGATTTAATTGATGGCACACCCGTGGTGGATATTAAGCCTTACATTCCTTGGGTGGATGGTAAGCCTGAAGCCTTGGCAGCTTGGGTAGCCGCACCACCTGAATTACTCAAGGTTAGCTTTCAAAATACAGCAGAATTACAGCTAGCTGCCCATTCGCAAGGTAAACGCCTTAAACAACTTATTAGTGAAGTCTTGGCACAAAACCCACGCCCAGCCTATCAAAAAACAGACCTTGCAAGGGTTTATGGCGTAAAGCTAGCCGATTTAAACGTGCAGTTTTGTTACTTGGCTGACACGAGTATAGAAGTGGTAGCGATTCACTAACCGCTACCACTTCTAAACTAGAGCCTAATACATCAAAGAACCTAATGCATCAAAAAAACCTAATCGAAGTTAATGCCTAAACGGCGACCCACTTCTTCATACGCTTCAACCACGCCACCCAAACCTTGACGGAAACGGTCTTTGTCTAGTTTTTCACGGGTGGTTTTATCCCACAAGCGGCAACCATCAGGCGAAAACTCATCGCCTAGAAAAACTTCGCCTTTGAACACGCCAAACTCTAGCTTGTAATCAACTAGCAACATGCCGGCATCATCAAACAGCTGTTTTAAAATGCCATTCACCTTATAGGTTAGCGTTTTCATTTCAGCCAGCTGTGCTTCGGTTGCCCAGCCAAAAGTAAGGCACAAGGATTCGTTAATCATTGGGTCGCCCTGTGCATCATTCTTTAAGAACAATTCATAGGTTGGCGGATTAAGTTCTAAACCTTCTTCCACACCTAAACGGCGCACCAAACTGCCCGCGCTAATATTACGCACCACGCATTCAACCGGCATCATCTTCATGCATTTAACCAATGATTCACGGTCGCTTAAACGTTCTTCAAAGTGAGTAGGAATGCCTGCTGCTTTTAGCTTTTCCATAATAAAAGCATTAAAAATATTGTTAACCTTGCCTTTACGTTCTAACTGTTCCAGCTTCTTGCCATCAAAAGCACTGGTATCATCACGAAAATGCATAATTAATAAATCAGGATCATCAGTTTTATAAACAGATTTGGCTTTACCTGCATAAAGTTCTTCGCGCTTTTCCACAAATGTCTCCGGGAAGGTAGGTTGTTAATAGATTAAGAATAACAGAGCAAAATAAAAACGCTAAGCTTGAATATCACGCCAACCAAAACCTTCATCTTGGCTAGCTAAGGTTATCCAGTCTGGCGTGGTGTTAATGGCTTCGGCTAGCGTAAAACAAGCCAAATTTGGCTCATTGTTTTGTTCACTTAAATGAGAGGCCACTAGATGAGTCAAATTTTTCACATCCATTTGAGTTAAGAAATCTGCCGCTTGTTGATTACTTAAATGGCCAAAATCGCCACCCACTCGGCGCTTTAACGAAGCAGGGTAGGGGCCGTGAGCCAACATTTCTGGGTCATGATTCGCTTCTAATACTAAGGCTTGGCAAGGTTTATAATGACGCACCACATGGGGTGTAATGCTGCCTAAATCGGTCAATATTCCTAAGCTATTAGCACCGTCACTAATCACAAACTGCACAGGTTCGCGGGCATCGTGTGGCACAGTAACCGGCAAGACTTCCAAATCATTCACCGCAAACGAATGTTCAGGATTAATAGGCCGCCAGTCAGGCACTTCACCCTTAATACGCCCCGAAATTTTAGTACCGCTGGTGGTATAAAGTGGCAGCTGGTAACGCCGCGTTAATGCGCCAGCGCCAGCAATATGGTCACCGTGTTCATGAGTAATCAGCACCGCTGTCAACTGTTCAGGCTCTAACCCAAGGCGTTGCAAACGGCGCGTGGTTTCTTTCATGGCAAAGCCACAGTCAATTAACAAGTGTGTGCTGCCACAACTCACCAAGGTGGCATTGCCCTTACTACCACTACCTAAAGAAGCAAACTGAATGCGTTGACTTTTTCTCAACGCAACTGCCGCTCCAGCCAAGTTAATAGCTCAAGTTCAATAGCTGCAGGGGCTGCTTGATTGGTCAGGCTTTCCAGCACCAAATCTAATTCTTGACCATACTCAGTTAAATGCAGCTGATAATGGTGTTCTTCTGGTTTAGGGCCACGGCTAAATAAGCGCGCAAAAAAACCAGAAGGACGTGCATCTTTTGGCACATAGCGAATATAAAAACGCCCTTCACTGCGGTTTAAATCTTCTAGTTTTTGCCAATCATCAGTGAATTTGTCTTCAAAAAGATTAACTAGCTCGGCCCAAGCACGCTCATATTCAAGCTGCATAACCAACACTTGGCGTTCATCACGATCAACCAAACGCACCAGCTGGTTGTCTTGTAATGATTGCGCCTGCAAAGAAACACTGTGGCCAGCTTGGCTTAGGCTAGCGGTTAAAAACTCAGCCAAGGATTTAACTCGGCTGCGGTCGTAATCACTCCAAGGCAAATCTTGCCCTACTTCATAGGAACGTAAACGAATTTCAGAGGTGCCTCGACGCACGCCTTGGCGCAGGTCAATGCGCTGAGCTGGCAACCTGCTAGCAGGGTCTGCAGCAAGGGCTAGCTCACCCCGCCTAGGGCTGGCTGAAACCAGTGCTACATCACGGCTTTCTGCAAAAGCACGCAGGCTAGTCCAAACTTCACTGGGGCTACGCAACACCAACAACCATGCACCCTGCTCATCTACCCGTTCGGTTACCAAACCTTCTGCTTCATCCATAACCCTTAAAGGTTCAGGACGTGGCGCTTTAAGCTTAGGTTCGTTAAAGCTGCGTTCGGCCTTGGCAATCGGCATAGCGTCTTGGTTAGGGTAGCTTCTAGGCAAGTCGTTACTTGCTTCGTGAGCTTGATAATAGTCGGTGTTGCGGTCTTGGTATTCACTGCTGCTGCAACCTGCCATTAAGCCAACCAGCAAAATTAAAGGCAGCGGCAGCTTTCCTAACTTCATTTTTTTAAAACCCCAGCCAGCTGCAAAGCTTCATGAATGGTGGTGTGATATTTGGTTGATAAAGGTGTTAACGGCAAGCGTATGCCTAAATCAATTAGCCCCATATCATACAAGGCCCACTTAGCAGGAATGGGGTTAGATTCCACAAACAAACCAGTATTTAAAGGCATTAAACGCGTATTTAACTGGTGTGCTTTAGTGCTGTCTCCGGCTAAAGCTGCCTCGCACATATCGCGCATTTGCTTAGGTGCTACGTTAGCTGTCACTGAAATATTACCGCTACCACCCATCAGCATTAGCTCACAAGCCGTAGCATCATCGCCTGAAAAAATTTGGAAATCTGTGCCTGCCACAGCATCAATTAACACCTTGCCGCGTTCTAAATCACCCGTTGCATCTTTTAAAGCAACAATTTTATCTAGCTTAGCTAAGCGCAACACGGTTTCATTGTGCATATCCACCGCAGTACGGCCCGGTACGTTATACAAAATAATGGGTAAATCGCTGGCTTCGGCAATGGCTTTATAATGCAGGTACAAACCTTCTTGGGTGGGCTTGTTATAATAGGGTGTGTTAATTAGGCAATAATCGACACCCACCTTGTTGGCATAACGTGTTAACTCAATCGCTTCTTTGGTTGAGTTAGAACCCGTGCCAGCAATGACTGGAATCTTACCTGCAACACGGGCTACAACCTTACGAATCACTTCAAAGTGTTCATCAAAGCTTAGTGTGGAAGGCTCACCCGTTGTACCAGCTGCAACTATGCCGTCGGTGCCATTTTCTAGGTGGAAATCGACCAAACGATCCAATGCAGGCCAGTCGACTTCACCTTGCGCTGTCATGGGAGTTACCAAAGCTACTAGACTGCCTTTAATCATGCCGCTTCTCCAAAATTTTAAAAAATACTTCACTATTGTTACGCTTCAGACGTTTTGTCTCAAGCAGAAAATTATGCCTATGTTACATTTAAAATAGGCATAACCCTTTTACTTGTTAATTTACTAAATTACGGAGTTATAAAATGAGCTTAACCCTAGGCCAAACTTTACCTAACTTTACCGCAGAAGCCACCAGCAATTTGCAAGTTACCTTGCCTGCCCTTAAAGGTAAAAAAATTGTGCTGTATTTTTACCCTAAAGACAGCACCCCAGGCTGCACCACCCAAGGTGGCGACTTTCGTGATTTGTACAGCGACTTTCAAGCAGCCAATACTGAAATTTTTGGCATTTCACGTGACAGCCTTAAAAGCCATGAAAACTTCAAAGCAAAACAAAACTTCCCTTTTGAACTGCTTAGCGATGCAGACGAAACCCTGTGCAAACTATTTGATGTGCTTAAGCTAAAAATGATGTTTGGCAAAGAACACCTAGGCATCGAACGCAGTACCTTCTTAATTGATGAAGACGGCAAGCTAATTAAAGAATGGCGCAAGGTTAAAGTGCCAGGCCATGTACAAGAAGTGCTAGAAGCCGTTAAAGCCTGCTAAGTAATCTGACCTAAAACATCAAAATCAGTTACATATCCATTAGGCTGCGTAGGGATTCTAATTCCCTGCGCCGCTCTCTAATGGACGATTGCACTACCCAAGGTTGGTTTTGTAAACGGGCTTGTTCTTGGGCTAAATCTAACTGCTGAAATGCCTGTTTAAACCGTCCATTCAACTGAAAATATTCTGCACGAGCACGATGTAATTGAATTTGTGCATCAACCTTCCCCGCAGCTTCTGCAAGCTGAAACCAAACCATTGGGTCTTTGGGTCTGCTTTGGCTTAACTGCTGTAAGCTGCGCCTTGCTTTATCCCACGCTTGTTGCTGTCTAAAAATATCAGCCTGCAACTGTTGGGCAGGGTAATAGTTGGGCGCATAAAGCAATAAGTCATCTAGCTGTTTTGTAGCCTCTTCCCAACGCTCTTGCTCTGCTAAGGCTTCGGCAAGTAAATAGTGTGAAAGCAGCCAACTGGGTTCTTTGTTGGCTAGCTTAGTTAATAATTCTAGGCTGGCTGCCTTGTCACCCTTGGCCTTGGCTAGCAAAGCTTTGGCATAGTGTAAAGATTCACTAGAGCTTTGTTCTCTAGAAAACAAACTATAAGCATCTTCAGGGTTAGCGTATTGAGCAAAAATAACCCGCGCACGAATCATTTCATAATCGCGCCCTGCCACTCTAGGCACTTGCTTTGTTAGCTGATCTGCTCTTGCTTGGGCATCGGCAATGCGTGATTCAGTTAAAGGGTGGGTTAATAAAAACTCAGGTGGCCTGCCACTTAAACTGGCAATGCGCTGCATTTGGCTAAACATTTGTGGCATTGCTTCAGCAGCATAACCAGCAGCCATAAGCGTTTCCATACCAATACGGTCGGCCTCTTGCTCATAACCGCGGCTCCAAGCTAACTGGTTTTGAATAGCCGCCGCCTGTGTTCCAGCAATGGCTGCTATGCCTGCATCGGCATGGCCTTGGCTAGCAGCTAAAACCCCTGCCAGTAAACCCGCCATAGTTTTCCATTGAATGTCTTGTGCCGCCTGCACACGGCGTGCAAAGTGGCGTTGACTAATGTGGGCTAATTCATGCGCCACCACTGAAGCAAATTCATCTTCGTAGGGTGCAAAGGTAAACAGGCCGGTATTAATTCCAACCACACCACCGGGCACAGCAAAAGCATTTAACTGGCGTTGATCAACCAATAAAACATCTAAATCTTTTTGCTCTAAGTGGCGGTTCCAAGTGGCTAGGCGTTGAATTAAACGCTCGGTATAGTCTTGCGTTAAAGGGTCGTCATAAAGCTTAGTTTGCGAACTAAACTGCCTTAGCCAGCCCTGCCCCAACAGCTTTTCTTGATTCAAGCTAATGTCATAGGTGCTGGATAAACCCAGACTAGGTAATTCAAGGGCTTCTGCTGTTATACTTTGGCGCGGCATGAATAAGAATAAAATAAAGATGAAACTAATTAACCAATTATTTTGATGCATCGTTAGCTTTTCTGGTAATGATTGGAGTGTCAAAGCACTTTTATACGACAAGGTAACGCCTCTTGAATTCAGAAAATAATCCAACTCTACCCAATAATAACTCAAGCCTAAGCTATGACCAGCACTTAGATGCTCGCGGCCTTAGCTGTCCCCTACCCCTACTTAAAGCCAAACAATGCCTTAATAAACTTAATGCAGGCCAAGTCTTGTTTATTCAAGCAACAGATCCTGGTGCTTGGAACGATTTTGCAAGCTATGCCAAGTTAAGTAAGCACCTGCTGGTAAGCCGTGAAAAACAGGGTAATCACTTCCACTTTTTATTACTAAAAGGAGAATAAAATGTCTTTTCGTGATGTAACACTAAATTGGCTGCACCGTTATTTTTCTGATGAAGAAGCCGTTATTTTTGCACTACTCATTGTTTTTTTCTTTACATCTTTGTTCTTTTTTGGCGCTATGCTATTGCCTTTTTTAAGTGCCGTTGTATTTGCCTATCTACTACAGGGCATAGTAACGCCTTTAAAGCAGCACTTAAAATTACCGAACTTTTTAGCTGTGCTATTTGCTTTTAGTTTGTTTATGAGCATTTTGCTAACGCTTATTTTTTGGCTGTTTCCGCTGCTGTGGAATCAGCTACTTAGCCTAGCGCGTGAACTGCCGGTAATGGCTAAAGCCATGCAGGTGTGGATAGACCAATTACACGAAGCCTACCCCCAGCTAATTACCCAGCAGCAAGCCAGCAGCCTGCTCAATGAAGTAGTTAATGATATGCGTATGCTGGGGCAAACCCTAGTATCGTTTTCGCTTTCCAGCATCCCCAACCTAATCGCTTGGCTTATTTACTTAATTCTAGTGCCTATTTTAGTGTTTTTTATGCTAAAGGATCAGCGCCAGCTAGTCGGCTTTATTACTTCACTTATGCCTAAAAAAAGAACCCTAATGACTCGCGTTTGGTATGAAATTGACGCACAAATTGCCAACTACATTCGTGGCAAGGTGCTAGAAATCATTATCATTGCAACCGTTAGCTGGGTAAGCTTTATATTTCTAGGCTTAAACTACGCTGAATTGCTTGCCCTGCTGGTTGGCTTGTCGGTACTAGTACCCTACATAGGCGCAACCGTTGCAACCCTGCCTGTGGCCTTGGTGGCCTTCTTTCAGTTTGGGTTGAGTAGTGATTTTATGTGGGTTATTGGTGTTTATGGTGTTATACAAGCACTTGACGGTAATGTGCTAGTTCCGCTGCTCTTTTCTGAGGCAGTAAACCTACACCCAGTGTCCATTATTCTTGCAGTGCTATTCTTTGGTGGCCTGTGGGGCTTTTGGGGCGTGTTCTTTGCTATTCCTTTAGCAACCATGTTTAAAGCAATTTTCTATGCTTGGCCAACGGCTTTTTACCCAGAAGGTGAAGAGCAAATACAACTAACCCAACTAGACTAGCCAAATTATTAGCAACCCATAATTAACTAGCACAATAAAAAGGCTGCCAATTGGCAGCCTTTTTATTGTTATTTTTTAGGGAAGTCGAGCATCTTTTGCAAAGGCACCAGTGCCTTTTGAATTAACTCAGGGGTTACCTTAATTTCATCACTGCCTTCACGCAAAGACCTTGCCATGCGCTCTAAGCTGTTCATTGCCATCCAAGGGCAATGAGCGCAACTACGGCAAGTTGCACCCTGTCCACCCGTAGGTGCTTCAAGAAAACGCTTGTTCGGGTTCTGTTGCTGCATCTTATAAAAAATGCCACGGTCGGTTGCCACAATTAAAGTGTCATTGGGCAACTCACCGGCTGCTTTAAGTAACTGGCTGGTTGAACCCGTTACATCGGCAACATCCACAACGCTTGCCGGCGATTCAGGGTGAACCAATACAGCGGCGGTAGGGTGAATTTTCTTTAAATCTAAAATGCCTTTGGCTTTAAATTCTTCATGCACTATGCAAGCGCCGTCCCACAACAACATTTCTGCACCTGTTTGGCGGCAAATGTAGTCGCCTAGGTGTTTGTCGGGCGCCCAAAGAATTTTTTTACCCTGCTCATGTAAATGGGAAACTACCTGCAAGGCAATGCTTGAAGTAACAACCCAGTCAGCACGGGCTTTAACGGCTGCTGAAGTATTGGCATAAACCACCACAGTATGATCAGGGTGTTCATCACAGAACTGGCTGAATTCATCTGCATCACAACCTATGTCTAAGGAACAGGTTGCTTCTAGGGTGGGCATTAATACACGTTTTTCAGGCGATAAAATTTTGGCAGTTTCACCCATAAAGCGCACCCCAGCAACCACTAAGGTTTGTGCTGAATGACGAGCGCCAAAACGGGCCATTTCTAGGGAATCACCAATAAAACCACCGGTTTCTTCTGCTAAAGCTTGAATGACTGGGCTGGTATAATAATGAGCAATCAGCACAGCCTTGTGTTCGACAAGCAGTTGCTTCACCTGCTCACGCAGTGCATCTTCTTCTACTTCAGAAAGATTGGCAGAAGGGGTGGCACGAGAAAGGTGCTCGCGCACCAATAACTGATCATAAACACTGTTCATTTTAGGCGAATATCATTGTTCTTAGTGATGGGTTGACGACGAATGATAACATAATGCCAAAGTCGTCACCCAATACAAAGTTTATTCGCGACCTAAAATAAATTAAAAATAAAGAATAAAAAAAACCGCCCTATAATAAGGCGGTTTTTTAAAATTTGGTGGGTCGTGAGGGATTCGAACCTTCGACCAATTGGTTAAAAGCCAACTGCTCTACCACTGAGCTAACGACCCTTGAACGCGGCGCATATAGTAACTTTTTTTGAGATAGTTGCAACCCCTAAATCAAAAATAATTACTATTTATTTAGTTCGGCGGCCAATTGCGTGTACAGGTTTGCGTGAATTACCACGGTTTTTCTTCCCAGGACGCCCAGTAGGTATGGCTTCTACCGATTTCTTAGCCAAGCCACCCAAAGCAGAAAGATCATCCACTTCAGCTTGGGTTAATTCTATCCATTCACCCATTTTGGTGCGCTTGTCTAAATAAATATTGCCATAACGAACGCGCTTTAAACGGCTTACAGTTACGCCTTGCGATTCCCACAAACGACGCACTTCACGATTACGGCCTTCGTTTATCACCACATGGTACCAAACGTTAATGCCTTCACCGCCAACCAGTTCAATGGCTGAAAAACTGCCTAAGCCATCTTCCAACATTACGCCTTCTTTCATGGCCTCTAGCATGTCATCGGTCACTTCGCCCATCACACGCACCGCATATTCACGCTCAACCTGATGTGAAGGGTGCATAAGGCGGTTAGCTAGTTCGCCATCGTTAGTAAATAACAGCAAACCTGCCGTGTTAATATCTAAGCGGCCAATGGCTATCCAACGCTCGCCACGCAAGCGGGGCAGGTGGTCAAAGACAGTGCGGCGGCCTTCAGGGTCTTTACGGGTCACCAGCTCGCCTTCAGGCTTGTTATACATGATTACCCTACGGGGTAGCTCATCTTCCGTCTTTAACTGCACTAGGCGCCCTTTCACGGTCACACGGTCTTGTTCAGATATCCTATCGCCTAATACTGCCGTGCGACCATTAATGGTTACTAAACCGGCATCAATCACTGTTTCCATTTCACGGCGCGAACCCATACCGGAACGGGCTAAAACTTTTTGTAGCTTTTCAGTTTTTTCAACAGCAACTTCAGTTTTTTCTATTTTAGAAGGATTAAAATATTGTTTATTTTTCATAAGTTAGGTGTTCACACACTGGTAAGTAAATATGGGTGGAGAATTATTCTCCATCGGATTCAAAGCGTTGTGCTAAATCAGCAAAAGTAAGCTCTTTAACATCGGGTAAACTCTTATCAAGCAAATCACCCAAACTTTCAGGATCAGCCGCTTGGTCTTGTGCCTCGTCTTCTGCTTCATCTTCAGTTAAATCAAGCAAAGGTGAAAGGGGTATTTGGTCTAAATCATCTTGCCATTCTTGTTGCTCATTTTCTGCTAGCTCACGCAAAGCTTCAAGTGGTGGTAAATCATTTAAACTCTTTAAATTAAAGTAGTCTAAAAAATGCCGTGTGGTGGCATAAAGTGCAGGGCGGCCCGGCACTTCACGGTGGCCAACAACACGTATCCACTCCCTATCTTCAAGTGTGCGGATAATTTGCGAACCCACGCTTACCCCACGTACATCTTCAATTTCACCACGCGTAACAGGCTGACGGTAAGCAATTAAAGACAGTGTTTCTAATAACGCACGGGAATAACGGGGTGGCTTTTCATCCCATAAACGACTAACCCAAGGCGCATAATCGGCCTTAATTTGGTAACGAAAACCACCGGCAACCTCAACTAGTTCTTGGCTAGTACTGGCGGTTTCTTGTTGCAAAACAACCAACACTTCCCTTAATTTAGCCAATTCTGGGCGCTGGTATTCATCAAAAATTGCCGCCAGCTGTTGAAGCGTCAAAGGCCCTTTAGCAGCTAATAATAAAGCTTCAACTATGCGTATTAATTGCTGTAAAGAAAGTCCGTTCATTCCAAAACTTCATCAAATACTTCTTGGCCTTCCGCGCCAGCAACTTTAATTCTTACATAAATCATGGCAAATAACTGGGTTTGCACTAGCTCTACTAGCTGTTCTTTTACCAGTTCTAATAAGGCAATAAAAGTAACCACCCAGCCTTGGCGACCTTCGGTTAAATCAAACAGAGCATCAAAGGCTAGGTAATTCGAGGCTTCTTTTAAATGGTCTAATACCTGCGACATGCGTTCACGAATTGAAAGAGGTTCACGGCTAACTTGGTGGTGTGCCAGCATAGATGAACGTTTCATTAAGCGTGCAAAAGCAAGTAAAACGTCTTGCAATTCAACTTCAGGATGCAACACACGGCTTTCTAAGTTAGGCAAGGCAGAATTAACAGGAAAAACATCACGCTCTTGCCGTGGCAGGGCATCTAACTGTTCGGCCGCTGTTTTAAACCGTTCATATTCAAGCAGGCGGCTAATTAGTTGTGCGCGGGGGTCTGTTTCATCTTCCTCGTCTAGTGCAGCATGACGTGGTAGCAAACTGCGTGATTTTATTTCAGCTAAAAGCGCAGCCATAACAAGGTATTCAGCGGCCAGTTCTATTTGTAAATCCTGCATTAAATCTAAATAGCCTATGTACTGGCGCGTAATTTCAGCCACATTAATGGTTAAAATATCAAAGTTATGCTTACGAATTAAGTAAAGCAGCAAATCTAGTGGGCCTTCAAAGGTTTCTAAAAAAACCCTTAATGCTTCTGGCGGAATAAATAACCCTTCCGGCAGTTGTGTAAAGGGTTCACCATCAACCCTTGCTAGAAGTTCTAGCTGTACAGGCCCTGCTAGGGTCTGTGGCATGAATTAGCTGCCAAAAATCGATAAATCACCACGGCCTTCACGGGTTATTTCTGGCACACCCGTACACAGGTTAATAACCGAGGTGGGTTCAATAGAGCAAGCACCACCATCAATCACTAGATCAACCAGTTTATCTAAACGTTCTTGAATGGTTTCAGCATCAAATAAGGGCAGTTCTTCATCAGGCATAATTAGCGTTACACTCATCATGGCCGTGCCTAGTTCAGCTAGTAAAGCACGGGTTAACGTGTGGTCTGGCACCCGCAAACCTATGGTGCGACGCTTAGGGTGAAGCAATAAACGCGGCACTTCACTGGTGGCATTTAAAATGAAAGTATAAGGGCCTGGGGTCGCATTTTTTAGCATCCGAAAAACAGTGTTATCAACCTTGGCATAAACAGACAAGTCGGATAAATCGGCACACATTAAAGTAAAGTTGTGCTTGTCGTCTAGGTTACGAATGCGCTTAATGCGCTCCACTGCTTTTTTTTCACCCACACAACAACCTAGGGCATAGGCAGAGTCGGTTGGGTAAGCAATTACGCCGCCATTACGCAAAATAGTAACAGCCTGCTGAATAAGCCTTTGCTGGGGGTTATCTGGGTGTATTTCAAAAAATTGGCTCATAATAATCACTCTAAAGGTTGAATACTTGACTTAAAGGAACACAAGCTTCAGGTAAGGCAGCATAACGACCCGGTGCAGGGCAAATAATACCGGGGCTATGAAAGTCACTACCCCAAGTTACTTTAAGCTGCAGCTCTTTAATTAAGCACAATAAACTTTGGGTTTGCTGGGGGTCTTGCTGACCGCTAACCACTTCAACCGCTTGACCACCCACTTCAGCAAAGGCTGTCACTAAACGATTACGTTTAGTGCGCGTTAATTTGTAGTAGTGAGGGTGTGCCAAGCTAACAAAAGCACCCGTTTCAATTAACCAAGGTACCGCTTCGTCTAGTGGCTTCCAGTGGTTTTTAATGTCGCCTAGTTTACCGCTACCTAACCATTTGCGAAACGCTTGGCTGTGGTTAGTTACATAGCCAGCAGCTACCATAGCTTCGGCAAAATGCGGACGACCCGGCACACCGCCGTTAGAATATTGTAGGACGGTTTCTAGTTCAAGCGGGGCAGAAGTTTTAGCTAAGCGTTCAATAATTTGTTCGGCTCGGCTCCAACGTGCTTTAGCCTGTAAAGCAGCCAAATTGTGTGCAGCTGGGGTTAAACCTTGCGGCCACAAAGCCACTAGGTGAATAGTTATACCCAACCAGCTGCAAGAAAACTCCATTGCAGGCAACAGGCGTATTCCCTGCTGCTTTGCTTCTAAACTGGCTTCTGCTAATCCACCAAAGGTATCATGATCGGTTAGTGCCAACTCTTTAATGCCTTGCTTGGCAGCAAAAGCCATTAAGGCGGCTGGGCTTAATGAACCGTCGGATGCGGTAGAGTGCATGTGATAATCACATTCTTGATTCAATAAAGAAGACATAACGACCACTGATTACTTTTAAGGCAATCAGATTAACATTTTTGTAAGGAGAAAAGTTGAATGTTTTACGCGCTTATTTGTACTGATAAACCCAACACACTAGAACAAAGAATGCAGGCAAGACCCGAACACCTAGCCCGTTTAGAAGCCTTGCGTGATGAAGGGCGCTTATTGATTGCAGGCCCTAACCCTGCCATTGACAGCGAAAACCCAGGGGATGCAGGTTTTACAGGCAGCTTAGTGGTAGCAGAGTTTGCAAGCCTTGAAAAAGCCCAAGCTTGGGCAGATGCAGACCCCTATGTTTTGGCAGGGGTTTATCAGCAGGTCAGCATCAAACCCTTTAAAAAAGTATTGCCTTAATATTAACCAACCGCTACTGACGGGTTTTTACCTGCCCGTCTTGTAAATAAAAAGTAATTTTATCCAGCTCTTTATTCACATCAAAAGGTGCACCAGCCAGCATAATGTAAGTCCCAGGATAAGCGCGACGATTCACCACCACCTTGGCTGCATAAAAACGCTTCAACTGGTCTTCAACAACTG
>LFRM01299356.1_pt1 | contig 17262 bp, 15 predicted proteins | sample 618341 | NCBI WGS metagenome assembly LFRM01 (sample SAMN03654438, study PRJNA283298) | anaerobic digester metagenome | isolation source: pool of bioreactors CSTR01a, CSTR02a, and CSTR03a thermophilic anaerobic... | place: Denmark: Kgs. Lyngby | collected 2014-05-21 | reverse complement strand
CCAGGGAGAAGCTGCCGGAAGTTGACCGATACATCCTTGCCCAGTTCTATCGCTTGACAGAGAGGGTTATCAAGGCGTACGGCGATTACGAGTTCCACACAGTGTACCATGGAGTGCACAATTTCTGTACCGTGGATTTGGGCAGCTTCTATCTTGATATAATTAAGGATCGGCTGTACTGCGATGCTCCCGATTCCCTCAGCCGGCGGGCTGCGCAGACCGTCATCTGCGAAATCCTGGCTGGCTTGGTGCGGTTGATTGCACCGATACTGGTGCACACAGCGGAGGAAGCCTGGGAGCACCTGCCGGAAGAGCTGCGGGACGTACCCAGTGTTCACTTCAGCACCTGGCCGACAGTGGAAAAGGGTATACTAGACGAAAATGCGGAGGACAAGTGGGCAGAGTTCATGGCTATTCGCCGGGAGGTGGCCAAGGCTTTAGAACTGGCTAGGACGGAAAAGGCCATCGGTAGTTCCAATGATGCCGGTGTGACCCTGTATCCCGATGCTGAGCTGTGTCAGATCCTAAGCCAGTTCGATACTCCGGAACTAGAGGCCCTGTTCATCGTTTCTGAGGTTGAGATCGCTGATCCCCAGGCTGCGGCACCTGACGGCGCTTGGAGCGGCCTAGATGGGCGCCTGCGGGTACTGGTCCGGGCACCTAAAGGGGAAAAATGTGTGCGGTGCTGGCGCTATTCTCCCTTTGTCGGCACTGCCGAGGAGCATCCCAGTTTGTGCCAGCGATGCTATGAGGTAGTTGCGGAGCATGTCAGCGCCAACTAAATGGGAGTGATGGAAAACTGATAGAATCCTTGACTGCACCCATCAGCAAGCAGGCCGCTTGCGCTGGGTGCAGTTTGCTGTCTCCTGCCAAAGGTGGTGAACTCATCAAGGTGATTTAGCCCTCTGCTGGGGAAGGCTAAATACTGATAACGCCGGACAGTGCAGCGGGAGTCCAGTAAAATGGTGGAAGCAAGTCACAAGGTCTTTGCGACACTGTTGAAAAAGCTGAACCAGCTGAATGAGGCCTTGGAAAAAGCCAGCATCGCGGAGTACGTGGCGCTTTTTCAGAACCCCAAGCGGCTGTTGTATCTCAACTTCTTAGCCGGCATCTCCCGGGGATTCGGCATCGCAGTTGGGTTTACAGCTGTGGGTGCTGTCTTTCTCTATCTTCTGGGAAAGGCAGCCTCGTTAAACCTCCCGGTGATTGGTCATTTCATCGCAGAAATAGCCCGCATTGTCGAAAGGGAGCTGCGCCGCTTTCCATAGTGTGAGTGGGAAAGGGTCAAGGCCGCCGAGGAATCCCGATGCGGCTTCTCCCGTTGGACGAACCTAGCTGCCCGGCAGGTGGAGAATGGGATATCCTGCGGGAGTAATGGGATATCTTGCGAGAGTAATGTGCAAGGAGGCTTTAGTTGATGGGTGACGGCTTTTATGGTGAGCTGAGGAGGCGGCTTCAGTGGGAAAAAGAGGAGCTGGAGAAAACCCTTGCTTCCCTCAACAGCGGCCTGGAAGAACGGCTCACCGATTCTGTAGGTGAGCTATCTGCTTATGACCAGCACGCGGCGGATTTGGGTCAGGAGACCTTTGACAGGGCAAAGGACTTAGGGCTCAGGGACAACACCCAGCGCCTGCTGGAAGACACAGAGGCAGCACTGGAATTGATGGATAGGGGCGAATACGGCATCTGCCAAGCTTGCGGACAGCCCATCGATGAGCGCCGCCTCCGGGCAATGCCAGCGGCAGTACTTTGCTTTGCCTGCAAGGATGCCGAGGAGAGCACGAGGGATGATTGGGTGCGCCCGGTGGAAGAGCGGGTGATTCCCTTTGAGTTGACATCTGAAGATAATGTTGGCTTTGATGCTGAAGATACTTGGCAGGCACTGGCCCGCTGGGGAACAGCCAACACCCCTCAAGACATCCCCGGTGCAGTGGATGTTGATGACGCGTATATCAATGCCGATGACGATCTGGGCATCGTGACTCCCTTAGAAGGAATCGAGAGCGATGACCGTTTGGCTGCCGACTGGGACGAGATATATCCCAGGCCTAGAGAGCAGACCGGCCATGACTTTCTAAAGGAGCCTTAACTTGTTCCCGCTGCATTGATATGTTAATATGGGCGGAGAGTCAACTCGCATTGGGGGTTTAGGGATTTGCGCTTCCTGGGAGTGGGCCTAGCGGTCCTTTTGGCAGATCAGATCACCAAGCACCTGGCAGCAGCTTATCTGCCGCCGGGGAAGTCGGTGGCTTTGCCGGGCCACTTGCTCTATTTGACTTTAGTCAGGAATCCCGGTGCCGCCTTCGGCCTTTTTCCCAACGGGACCCCTTTCCTGATACTTCTAACCTGCGGTGTGCTGGGGTGGGTTTGGTTTCATCGGCGGGCCTTTGCTGATCAACCCTTCCTTCTTAAACTAGGACTGACATTGGCTTTAGCCGGTGGTGTAGGCAACCTCATCGATCGCCTGCGCTGGGGCTCTGTCATCGATTTTCTAGATGTTCGATTTTGGCCTGTTTTCAATGTTGCCGATATGGCCATTGTTGCTGGGGTCATTTTGATATTCTGGCTGATCATCCGTGGAGATAAAAGCAGAAGCGGCAGTTGATGCCGCTTTCGATTTGACTGCCAAAGCCTATGGTGCATGTGGGGGAGCGAGATGGAGCAGCAGGGGAGAGTTATACAGCTGATGGTTGAAGAGCAGGAGGCCGGCATCCGCCTGGATCGGTACTTGACAGAAAAGATCGAGGGGCGGTCCCGTTCGTTTCTTCGGAGACTAATAGATCAAGGATCGGTACTGGTCAATGGCCGACAGGTCAAAGCCGGCTATTCCATTACTGCTGGAGATGCTGTATTGGTACAGATACCGGCGCCAGAGCCTCTGGAAGTTGCTCCTGAGCCTATCCCATTAGACATCCTCTATGAGGATCGTGATATTATTGTCATCAACAAGCCGCCGGGGATGGTGGTTCACCCGGCTGCCGGAAACTACCAGGGGACACTGGTTAATGCCCTCTTGGCCCACTGCCGGGACCTTTCGGGGATCGGTGGGAAGCTGCGCCCTGGTATCGTCCATCGATTGGACAAGGACACTTCGGGAGTGCTGGTGGCGGTCAAAAACGACTATGCCCACAAGTCCCTGGCAGCCCAACTAAAACTGCGGACTGTCCAGCGATGGTATCTGGCTTTGGCAAAGGGGAATTTCAGTGAGGATCAGGGCGTAATCGACGCGCCCATCGGCAGGCACCCGGTGAAGCGGAAGCAGATGGCTGTAGTGGGTAAGGGCCGTCCTGCCCGGACATGGTACTGGGTACGGGAACGCTTTGAGCAATCTGCCTTGGTGGAGTGCCGGTTGGAGACAGGGCGCACTCACCAGATCCGGGTGCATCTGGCGCATATTCACCACCCACTGGTGGGGGACCAGGTATACGGCGGCAAACAGAACCATCTGGGGATGACCCGTCAGGCTCTCCATGCTTATCACCTGGGGTTTGATCACCCCCGCACCGGGGAGCCGCTGACCTTCTCGGCGCCCCTCCCCCATGATATGGCTGAAGTCGTAGAGAAGCTGCGAAGGCAGAGGGTCCGTTGACAAACTAGCCTATAGAATGGTAAACTTGCCCTGAATTGACGACTTAAGCCTCAGTGGCGGCAAGACCTTAAACCTCAAGAAGGGGGCTTCGTGTGACTCCCATGGTAAAAGCCCAGATCATGGATAAAACTGCTATTGCCAGGGCTCTGACCCGCATCGCCCATGAGATTCTTGAACGGAACAAAGGTGTGAAGGACCTGGTACTGGTTGGTATACGTACACGGGGAATACCCCTTTCCCGCCGGCTGGTGCAGCGGATTGAAGAGATCGAAGGTGTGGCTGTGCCGGCGGGTGAGTTGGATATTACCCTCTACCGCGATGACTTGAGCACCATCGCAGAGCATCCGGTGGTGGAGGAAACCAAACTGCCGGTGGACATCAACGGGAAGATCATTGTCCTGGTGGATGATGTGCTGTTTACTGGCAGGACAACCAGGGCGGCTATGGACGCCTTAATACATCATGGCCGGCCCCGGCAGATCCAGCTGGCGGTGCTGGTGGATCGGGGACACAGGGAGCTGCCCATCAGAGCCGACTATGTCGGCAAGAATGTACCCACCTCTCTGCGGGAGATCATCAGCGTTAGATTGATGGAGACCGACGGAGAAGAGCGGGTAGTGATTGAAGAACTTGAGCAGCGAGGAGACTAGATCTGCACCGCCCGGTCGGGATCGTGGCGGGGCGATTCATTTACTCTGTCAATGGCAGCCAGGATGGCTTGGAGAATATCCAACTGAGCCTGTTTTGACTGAAGCTCAAACCCGATGAGGGCCCGTCCGGTAAAGGTTGTTGTATATCTAGTAGGCAGCCGACTGGCAGCCAAGGCCACTACATCATCACGGCACCGCTGGCATGTACAGGAAAGGGCATCGGGATGAGTTGCGAGGTACTTATTGACCTGATATTGGACTTCCTCCAGAACGGAGTTGTGTACAGGCATTGTCAAGCCTCCTTTGCCAGGACTGGGACGTTTTACACATTATTTCGGTGTGTATAGTGCTGATTCCTCTTCGGCCGGTTTGGTTTGATGCAGGTTTGGGAAAAATATGAGAAAAAACACAATGTGACAGTCACTGGAGTCTTGACAGCTGCCATATAAGCAAGCTAGAATTTAGAAAAAGGTCGCCTGCGACTGGCGGATTTAGGTGGATAGACCACCGGGGAGCAGGGTAGCGACGATCAGCCGACCGCCTGGGCATTGGAGCTCAGGCGGTTTTTGCCGCTTATGGGCTCAGAAGTGAGAACTTCCTTGAAAGGAGAATGGGGACATGCGAATCCAGCGAGCATTGCTCAGCGTATCCGACAAACAGGGCATAGTCGAGTTTGCCCAGGGCCTCGTGGACATGGGTGTGGAGATCATCTCAACGGGAGGTACCTTTGCTGCTTTACGGAATGTAGGCATCGATGTCATTCCCATGCAGGATGTGACCAGCTTCCCCCCGCTTCTCGGCGGCCGGGTAAAGACACTGCATCCCGCTGTCCATGGGGGCATCCTGGCCAGAAGGGATGTTCCGGAGCAGATGGAGGAGCTGCAGTCTCTAGGCATTCAACCTATTGACCTAGTGGTGGTCAATTTGTATCCCTTCGCCGCGGCGGTCGCGAAGGAAGGTGCCACTCTAGGGGATGCTTTGGAGAATATCGATATCGGCGGGCCGACCATGATCCGAGCCGCGGCCAAGAACTTCCCGTCAGTCGCGGTAGTGGTAAATCCCCGGCGCTACCCCGAGATCCTGAAGGCTTTGCAGGACGGTGGAGGCAATCTGTCCTTGGAGCTCCGGCGGGAGCTAGCTCTGGAAGCCTTTGGCCATACGGCCCAGTACGATTCATTGATCTACAGCTACCTAGCCCGGGAAAGCGGCCTCTTGGATATGGCCCTGGGTTCAGACCAACCGGGGGAAGTGTTTCCCGTTCAGGGGTTTCTTCCCATGGTTAAGCAGCAGGAACTCCGTTATGGAGAGAATCCCCATCAGAAGGCTGCCTTCTACAGAGACATATATCCTCCGGCCGACTCCCTCTGCCAGGCGGAACAGCTTCACGGCAAGGAATTATCCTTTAACAACATCAATGATGCCGCTGCCGCGGTGGAGATGGCCAAAGTCTTTGCACAGCCGGCAGTTGTTGCGGTAAAGCATGCCAATCCCTGCGGATGGGCTGTGGGCAGCACCCTGACAGAAGCCTATCGTAAGGCCTATGAGGGTGATCCGGTGAGTATCTTTGGAGGGATTGTCGCCTGTAGCCGGCCGGTTGATGGAGAGACAGCCAGGTTGATGGCAGAGATCTTCCTAGAGGTCATCATCGCTCCGGATTTCACCGATGAGGCCTTGGAGGTCTTGACCGAGAAAAAGAATCTGCGCTTGCTGCGGCTGGGCGCGCTGGCCGATCCTCCCCAGGACCGGTGGTGGGATTGGAAACGGGTTAAGGGCGGCTGGCTGGTTCAGGAAGCAGACATTTCGAGAGACAGCAGAGATGAATGGCAGGTGGTCACCGAGACGGCCCCGGACGAGAAGGCCTGGGCAGATCTGGAGTTTGGCTGGAAGACTGTCAAGTATGTCAAGTCCAACGCGATTGTGGTGGCCAAAGACGGCATGACGTTGGGGGTGGGAGCCGGTCAGATGAATCGCTTGGAGGCAGCCAGCATAGCCCTCAGACAAGCCAAGGAAAAGGCTGAAGGCGCTATCTTAGCATCTGATGCCTTCTTCCCCTTCGATGATGTGGTGAAGCTGGCGGCCCAGTACAAGATCAAAGCGATTATCCAGCCGGGAGGTTCCATTAGGGACAAGGACTCAATTGCGGCAGCCAATGAGGCCGGGATCGCCATGGTGTTTACCGGCCGCCGCCATTTCCGGCATTGAGGCCCCTTTAACGATATATTAACCACCATATGGCAGGAGACAAAAGGCTGTTGAGCGAACAATAACCCTCGAAGAGCACAGCCTAGAGCGCTGGGCAAAACCTCAAAGACGGAGGGTGGGTGCAGACAGCCGGGTATTATCATAGGCGCGGTAAGCATCGGAGAACTCGCCCATTTTCTGTCACTTATAGCGGGACCCCGCCGGTCAGGCAGGGTCCTTCGTTGTTGTTAGGCTAAAGCCATTGTCAGGTGATAGTCATTGTCAGGTTACCGGCCGCCGCCAGAAGCGGCCTCTGTCTGCCTGGCCAAGAGGGGTTTGATCACCTCCGCCAGGGGTGAAACAAACAGGGTACGTTGGTGGTCGTAGATCACCATCCCCGGCTTTGCTCCCCGGGGTTTGCGAACGTGTTTCCTAAATGTGTAATCCACTGCCACATTGCGACCTGTGCGGCCTTTGCTATAGTAGGCGGCCAGTAAGGCTGCCTCCTCAAGGGTGGCAGGCGGCAGCTCAGTACCCTGTGTCTTGATAATCACATGGGAGCCCGCCATATCCTTGACATGCAGCCATATGTCATTGGGGCTGCCTGCTCTGAAGGTGACGTATTCGTTTTGGCGGTTGTTTCTACCCACCAGGATCTCCAGGCCGTCACTGGATCTAAACCGAAAAGGCTGGGGCCTTGTGCTCTTCGAATCTTTGGGCCTTTTCTCTTTGAGGGAACGGGTGGGGCGGATATACCCTTCTTCAATCAGTTCCCTTTGAATTTCCGATAGATCTGCTGCATCTGCAGCCAACTCCAGGCTAGTCCTCACCTGTTCCAGGTACTCCTGCTCGTCTAAGGACCGCTGATAATGGTATGCTCCTTCCGCCAGGGTCTTCTTGGCCTTGGTATATCGGCGGAAGTACGCCTGGGCGTTCTCCGACGGGGTCAGTCTATGATCCAGGGGGATGGTGACTCTCTTCAAGTCAGGATCATAGAAATTCTCCACTGTCACCGACTGCATACCCCTTTTCAGCTGGTAAAGGCTGGCAGTGAGCAGTTCGCCGTATATCCGGTAGGTGTCAGCATCCTCCGCTGCTGCCAGTTCAGCTGCTTGGGCCTTCAGCTTCTTAGCCAAGCGGCCTTGGTGCTTTTCTACCACTTGGATTAGATTGCGGCGTAAATTAGCAGTCTCCTGTCTAGCCAGCTTAGAGGCATAGTAGGTCTCCAGGGCTCTAGATATGGATGTAAACTCCCAAGCAGCCGCAGACGGGGAAGCCGGCTGGAATGCAGACACGCCGCAGGGTTCGCCACGGGCATCCAGTAGAACGCGGGGTGCAAAGCGCCTCTCTTTGATCCTATCAGCTAATTGCTCTAGGGCTAGGTAAAGGCCTTTGAGCCCGTCTTGACCGACATCCTGCCGCACCGCATCTAGGTCAAAACCTGCCCGCTGTACTAGCTCCTCAGCGGTACGGGGACCGATGCCGGTAAAGCTGTCCCGGATCAGCGTGGAGAGAAGGGCTTTCGGGGAGGCGGGAGCCATTCTGTCAAGAAAAGATGGCCAATCTAAGGCCAGGAGGGAAAGCTTTACCTGATCAGGAGGCGGGATGTAGATGGCTCCCGGAACAATTTCACGGTGGCGGTTGACTAGGCTGTCTATCCGGACAACTGCATCCAGCACCTGACCGGCAGCGTCTAGGAGGATGATATTGCTGTGCCGCCCCATTGTTTCGGCAATCAGACGGTAATGGGCCGGCTCGCCTCCGCAACCGGTATTTTCCACTGTTACCTCCAAGATCCGTTCCAAATCAGGCTGCTCTACCTTCAGGATCTTGCCGCCCTCCAGGTACTTTCGCAGCAGCATACAGAAGGAAGGAGGGCTGGGGGGATTGACCGGAACATCCTCTGCCAGGAAAACCCTGGGGTTCTGGGGATCTGCCGATAAGACAACCGCCCAGCCGCTCCCCGGACGGCGGCAGTGGACAACAATGTCCCGCTTGCCCGGCTGGTATATCTTGGTAATCCGGCAGCCTAAGAGCTGCTGCATTTCCTCTTTGACAGCTGCTAGAATGATCCCGTCAATTGCCATATCCTCACACATCCTCACACTTAACCATGAGCCGATTGTATCGGGTTGGAATTCCCTATAAGTATAGCACAACAATAAGAGGAAGTCCCTTTCCCAATGCCGAAGTACATGAAGACATGTGCTCCTCAGAGCTTGCACCGCTGTCTGAGATACTGCGGCGGGAAGCTCCAGGTGCAAGGCTGATTTATTCTAGCTCTTGGCCGCTTTTAAGAGCCTTTGCGGGGTGTTGCATTTGCGAAGACATATTTTGCTGCTCTTAGCCGGGGTGCTGGTTTGTGCCGTAACAGTTGCTCCGATCTCCAGCGCCAACCGGACCAGTGCAGATATTCATTTTACCAACGGCCTCATTTACTATGCTTTAGGCTTCCATGATATGGCCATCAAGGAGCTGCAGCAAGCCGCTGCGTCGGACCTAGGGGACACCGAGGTGCGGGTGGCCCTGGGAATGGCATACCATGCCAAGGGTGACTGGCAAGCAGCTCTGGGGGCCTATGGTGAAGCTTTGCGAATCGATGACAGTCTGCTCCACGTCCATGGACTGATGGGTGATATCTACCGGGCTCAGGGCGACAGAGAGAATGCCCGGGCTCATTACCTCATGGCATTGGAGGACCCGGAGCTTGTGGCAGTACCCTGCTATGGGCTGGGGATTCTGGCTGAGGAGGCCGGGGATCGGAAGGCTGCTGTTGAGAGGTACCGGCAAGTCTTGGACAGCGCGCCGGGCCATGCCGAATCCGCGGCCAGGCTTGCTGTGCTCTTGCATGAAGATGGTGCGGTAGATGAGGCATTGGAAGTGATAGAAAATGCCCAAAGGTATAGTCCCCGGTCTGCAGAGCTCCATTACCTAGGGGGAGTGCTTTACATGGAGATGGAAGACTATGATAAGGCGGAACATGCCTTTGACCGGGCCGTGCAGCTGGACGGAAGCCATGACGGTGCCCGCCGGGCTCTTCGACAGCTGGAAAGCCAGCGGGATAAATAGATGAGCGCGACAGCTCATTGATGGTGAAACAGGAGATGGCCTGTCCATAGGGCAGGTCATTCTTTTTGCTCTCATAGGCTTTTGTCCCCTTCGGTGCTCCTTTAGGCCCGTGCCGCTGCTAAGGCTGTTTGCCCACGACGAATGTTTCCCTGCCCCGGGGAATATGGATTATGGGAATGAGATTCTTGAGGTCCTGTGATTCCCAAAAGGCGTGGGAGGAGCTGAGGGATGTCCACTGGTCAGTATTGCCAATTACCGCTGGCAGCAGTTTTGAACGAGCTCGGTACCGACTGGGCCTCCGGCCTTACTGCCAAGGAGGCCGCCAGGCGGGCCCGTAAGTTTGGTCCCAACCGCTTGGCGAAGCCGTCCCGCCCTTCGCCGCTGCTGAGTTTTTTCCGGCAGTTCCAGGATTTCATGGTCATGGTGCTTGTTGCTGCCACCGTGATCTCGGCTTTGCTTGGCGAAACCGCAGATGCCTTGGCGATCTTGGCCATCATACTATGCAATGCCTTGTTGGGGTTCATCCAAGAACATAAGGCGGAGCGCTCCTTGGAGGCTCTGCAGGAGTTGGCGGCTCCCACCTGTATTGTCCTTAGGGAAGGCAGGGAGCAGGAGATAGAGGCGTCAGCGCTGGTGCCGGGAGACATTGCCTTTCTCACCAGCGGACAGCGGATTCCCGCCGACGGCCGCCTCTTGGAAAGCAGCCTATTGGCTGTTGAAGAGGCGATCTTGACCGGTGAATCCCATCCAGTGACAAAGGACTGGGAATACATGCCGCCAGCCGGCACATCTCTAGGAGACCGGCGAAACAGTGTATTTATGGGTACTACAGTTGTCCGGGGGAAAGGGCGGTTTGTCGTCACCCACATTGGCATGGATACCGAGATCGGCAAAATAGCAGCCATGATCCAGGAGACACCCATTGAATCAACTCCCCTTCAGAGGCGGTTGGAGCAGCTGGGCAAGTGGCTGGTAGCCGGCTGCCTGCTGTTAGTGGGCATTGTGTTTGCCATCGGCATCCTCCAAGGGAGGCCCTTCTACCAGATGTTCCTCACGGGGGTAAGCCTGGCTGTAGCTGCTATTCCCGAAGGGCTGCCCGCGGTAGTCACCATTGCACTGGCCATCGGAGTACAGCGTATGAGCCGCCGAAATGCCATTGTCCGCCATCTGCCTGCGGTGGAGACATTGGGATGCGCCACAGTGATCTGTTCTGATAAGACCGGCACCCTTACCCAAAATGTGATGACCGTCAGGGAGATTCACCTGCCCCTTAGATCCTATCGTGTGACAGGTACAGGCTATCAGCGGGAAGGGCGCCTTCTGGGACCTGGTGAGGAATCCATTTCAAGACCGGATCATGACTTGAAACAGCTGTTGATGTGCAGTACCATCTGTAATAATGCCCGCATCTATCCCCAACGGCAAGGGGAAGGGGGGCTAACGGGCCTTTGGAGGCGGTTGAAGCCGGCATCCAGCGGCAGCAACGGGGGAGAGTGGACCCTGATCGGTGATCCTACGGAAGGGGCCTTGCTGGTGGCCTCCGCCAAAGCCGGCATTTACAGGGAAGAGCTGGATGCGGAGTTGAAACCCATTATCGAACTTCCCTTTGATTCCAGCCGCAAGCGGATGACGGTAATCACCGAAGGTCCCGGCAGGGGGCGGGCTGCTTGGACTAAGGGTGCACCAGATGTCATCCTGGAGCTCTGTACCCATGTCTTGAAAGACGGAAATGCTGTTCCCCTGTCGGCCTGGGACAGACAGCGAATTAGGCGGCAGTATGAGGCCATGTCCAGCTCCGCCTTGAGGGTCTTGGCCTTTGCCAAACGGACCAGCCTTCCCAGACTAGAGAAAGCCGGCATCAGCCGGCTGAGGGAAACCGAGATCGAGCGGGATCTAGTTTTCTTGGGGCTGATGGGAATGCTCGATCCGCCCCGGCCGGAGGCGGTCAGGGCAGCGGCTGCCGCCCGACGGGCTGGAATCAGGACTATTATGGTAACAGGAGACCATGCCAATACTGCTGTGGCTGTGGCCAGAGAACTGGGCCTAGCGATGGGAGGAAGGGGCGCGCTCACTGGAACACAGCTGGATAAGATGGGCGATGCGGAGCTGGAGCAGGCTGTTGGTGAGGTCAATGTCTTCGCCCGTGTGCAGCCGGAGCACAAGGTGCGGATTGTGCGGGCCCTCAAGGCTCGAGGTGAAATCGCGGCCATGACAGGCGATGGAGTAAATGACGGCCCAGCCGTTAAGGAAGCGGACATCGGTATTGCGATGGGCAGGAACGGGACAGATGTAACTAAAGAGGCTGCAGATATAGTCCTGGCCGACGACAACTATGCCACCATCGTGGCCGCCATCGAAGAGGGCAGGGTCATCTATGACAATATCCGGAAGTTCATCAGGTACCTTTTGGGATGCAATGCCGGCGAGGTCTTGACCATGCTCCTGGCCGCTGCTCTAGGTTTACCTTTGCCATTGGTGCCGATCCAGATCCTGTGGATGAATTTAGTCACCGATGGGCTGCCTGCCGTTGCCCTGAGTGTGGATCCAGGAGACCCGGATATCATGGAGCGGGATCCTAGGTCCCCCAGGGAGGGAGTCTTTGCCCGGGGCCTGCACTTGCGGATCGCTTTTCAGGGACTTTTGATCGGGCTCAGTACCTTGACGGTGTTTGCCTTGGAACTCTTCTTAGGCAGCGGCATGCTGAATGCGGCACAGACCATGGCTTTCACCACCTTGGTTATGTCTCAGCTGCTGTATGTGTTTCAATGCCGCTCGGAGCAGCATCGGGTCTGGGAGCTAGATGTCTTGGGCAACCCCTGGCTTCTGGGAGCCGTGGCGGTATCAACCTTGATGCAGCTGGGGGTTCTTTACATACCTTTGCTTCAGCCGATTTTTAAAACGGTGCCGCTGGCTGCCGGCCAGTGGGCGGTTGTGCTGTTCTTCTCCGGGATCTCCGCGGTATCGGCGGATATACTGGCAGCTGTTCATGGCAAGCTAAAGGCGCGGCTGGCTGTGGTGCGGGTGTGAGCAGGACTTGCGGCAGGCGGCAAGAAACTACGTATAGAAACCGGTAGCCGGCTTTTGTCAAATGACATTGTATTTGCAGAAATGGGGCTGGGAAATGGCTGTTTACAGTATGACTGGCTATGGTTATGGACAAGCAGGGGACCAGATAGTGGTCACGGTGGAGATGCGTTCTGTCAACCAGCGTTACAGCGATTTCCATATTCGCCTTCCCCGGGAGTACAGCTTCCTGGAAGAGGCGGTCCGCCGGGTGGCAGCTAGCAAGGTGCGGCGGGGCAGGGTGGAAATCTCAGTAACTATAGAGGATTTTCGAGAAAAGGCAAGAACGGTAAAGATCGATTGGGGATTGCTTAAGGGTTTCGACCAGGCAATCTCCCAAATCGCCCAGCGCCTTGAGCTGGAACCCACCAATCGGGTGGATTTTTTGCTGTCTCTGCCGGGGGTACTGGAGCCGGTGGCAGTGGATGAGCAGGATGAGCAGCTGCTTAAGTCCTTGGTGGAAGCAGCTGCTCAGGAAGCAGTTGATGCCCTAGTGGAGATGCGCAGGTCCGAGGGCGAAAGGCTGACTGCGGCCTTCCTGGACCACCTCGCGTTCCTGGAGACAAGCCTTGAGGAAATCAGGGCCTTGGCAGAAAGGCTGCCGGAGGAGGCTCGGGACCGTTTGGAGGTGCGGATTGCTGAGCTGACGGGAGATCTGCCCATAGACCCTAGCCGCCTGGCGGCAGAAGCGGCTATCATAGCTGAACGGGCCAATATCGATGAAGAACTTGTACGCCTGGCCAGTCACCTGGCAGAGTTTCGCTCTACCTTAGGGAAGGACGAGCCTATGGGCCGCAAGCTGGATTTCCTGATCCAGGAGATGAACCGGGAGGTCAATACCATTGGGTCCAAATCCAACAATACGGCAGTATCCCGGTGGGTGGTAGAAGCCAAGACGGTGGTTGAGAAACTGCGGGAGCAAGTGCAGAATGTGGAGTGAGTGCTGAAGGGGGTAAAGGTGTGTCACTACCCAAACTAACTGCAAAAGAGAAGCTGCAGGCCCTGGAGAAGGCCCAGGAAATGAGAAAACAGCGGGCACAGATCCGGGAACAGTTGAAGTCAGGACAGATGGCTCTGGAGGATGTGTTAAGTCAAGCAAATGATGATGTGATAGGCCGCATGCGGGTTTCATATCTCTTGCAATCCCTGCCCCAAATTGGTAAAGTAACTAGTAGACGCATCATGGAGGAGATCGGCATCCACGAGAATCGGCGTGTTCGGGGCCTCGGCAAACGCCAGGTGGAAGCCCTGTTGAAGAAACTGGGGTAGGGCAGTTGGGGGGACCAGATCTTGAATATCAAACTCGCGAACATAGGATTTGGTAATATCGTTGCCGCAAATCGGATTGTTGCCATTGTCAGCCCGGAATCGGCGCCGATTAAGCGAATCATCCAGGAAGCCAGGGAAAACGGCATGTTGGTGGATGCTACATATGGAAGGCGTACCCGCGCAGTGATTATCACCGACAGCGATCATGTCATCCTGTCAGCAGTGCAGCCGGAGACCGTTGCCCACCGTTTGACAAACAGGGATAAAGAGGCGTCGGGTGAATCGCTGGACTAGTTGTATTATGGAGGGCTTGCGGTGCAGCAGGGTTTTCTCTTGATCCTCTCCGGTCCTTCTGGAGCCGGTAAGAATACAGTATTGGATGCGGTGCGGAGGCGCTGCCCTGATGTGGTATACTCTATCTCGGCGACAACCCGTCCCCGGCGGCCGATGGAAGAGGAAGGCCGGAATTATTTCTTCTTGACCAGGGAAGAGTTCGAAAGACGCATTACCGCCGGCGAGTTCCTGGAGTGGGCCGAGTTTTGCGGGAATTATTACGGTACACCTATTGGCTTTATCTGTGAATCCCTGGCCCGGGGTGAAGTGGTGGTTATGGATATTGATATTCAAGGGGCCCGCCAAGTCAGGGATAAAATGCCCGAAGCCATACTGGTTTTCTTACTGCCGCCTACCATGGCGGAATTGGAGAAGCGGCTGCGGGGCCGATCTTCTGACAGCGATGCTGCAATCAAGCGGAGGCTGGAGACAGCTCTGGATGAACTGAAGGCAGGCATCGAGTATGATTATGTGGTCTGCAATGATAAAGTGGAGCGGGCAGCGGCCAAGCTGGAAGCGATTATCACTGCTGAGCGCTGCCGGGTGCGGCGCAGCGAATATTTTCAGGTGGTCAAGGATATAGTGGGGGAACAGGGAGTGATGAGGCAAGATGATGAATCAGCCGCCCATTGAGCAGTTGCTCGATAGAGTTGACAGCCGATACACCCTGGTGGTGGCCGCGGCTAAACGGGCACGGCAGGTACTGGATGGAAGTCTCCAGCTGGTAGAGGCAGATTCCACCAAACCGGTAACCATCGCCCTTTGGGAGATTGGGGAAGGGAAAATCACCCCCTTCCATGAAAAACGAAAGAGCCAGTAGACTACGGCCCCAGCCGCAAGGCTAGGGGCTTCTTCATAGTAGACGCATTGTTAGGGCAAGGACAGCCGGGAGAAATTCCCCGGGGGGGAGGCTTTGTTCGTGGAGAAATACGGGGAGGTAATCGTCGATATTCCAAGCCAAGCGGTAGATAGGCCTTTCCACTATCTGATTCCGCCTGGACTGCAGTCCAGCCTCCAGCCTGGCCACAGGGTGATCGTCCCCTTCGGTGCCCAGAAAGTAGTGGGCTATGTCATGAAGATTGTCGATGATTGCCCGGTTGATCAGGTCAAACCTATTTTGAGGGTTCTAGATGAGGAGCCCCTGCTTACCAGGGAAATGGTGGATCTAGCCTTGTGGCTTGCAGATCATACCTACTCCCGGCTGGCAGATACCCTGCGCTGCCTCCTGCCCCCGGGAATCCACATCAAGTCTGAAAAATATGTGGAGCTTGCCCAAGTAAATGCTGCCGAGCTCATCGATGAGCTTAAGGAGAGAGCTCCAAAACAATGGGCAATCCTAAGCTATCTAGAAGCCGCAGGCGGTGAGGCACTGTGGGATGACATTAGGAAAGGCGTCCAATGTCAAGGTGCCGCCATCAACGCATTGGCTGAGAAGGGATATGTAGCCGTCAAGCATCGATGGACGAGCCCCGCGGTAAGGACGAAGCGGGTACCGTTCTGCCGATTGAATGTCACACAGGAGGCGGCTATTGAGTGGATTGAAGCCAACAGCAGGCGGGCGCCGAAACAGGCGGAGCTAGTCAGATGCTTGCTGGAGATGGGGCAGCACCTTGCAGCCTCGGCTTTAGCTGCCAAGGCCGGAACCACCTTGAGCACCGTGAGGGCTTTGGAGGAAAAGGGCCTGATCAAGCGTTACTGGCAGGAGGTTTATCGGGACCCCTATGGGAAGGGCGCAGCTGTAAGCGGGCCGCTGACACCAAACCCTGCCCAGAAGGAAGCACTGGCAGCCATCATCAGAGCCTTGGATCAGAAGGCAAAGGCTGTGTTTCTCTTAAGGGGAGTTACCGGCAGCGGGAAGACGGAAGTATATCTTCAAGCTATGGCGAGAGCCTTGGAACGGGGAAAACAAGCCATTGTCCTGGTCCCGGAGATTTCCCTCACTCCCCAGACAGTACGGAGGTTTAAGTCTAGATTCGGACAGAGGGTGGCGGTGCTCCACAGCGCGTTGAGCGCCGGCGAACGGTTTGATGAATGGCGCCGCATACGCAGCGGCGATGCGGATATCGTTGTGGGTGCCCGCTCCGCGGTTTTTGCTCCCTTTACCCGCCTGGGGTTAATAGTCATTGACGAAGAGCATGAACAGAGTTACAAACAGGAAGAAATGCCCCGGTACCATGCCCGGGATGTGGCGATGTGGCGGGCAGACCGCCATGGTGCTGTTGTCATCTTGGGGAGTGCCACTCCCTCTGTAGAATCAGCTTACCTGGCGGAGGCCGGAGTGTATCGTCAGCTGCTTTTGCCGGATAGAATCGAGACCCGGCCGCTGCCGCCGGTGGAGATTGTAGATATGCGGGCGGAACTAAAGCGGGGCAACAGGACCATCTTGAGTCATAAGCTGCGGCATGCCATCAGGGAGCGGCTCGGGAAAAAGGAACAGATGATCATCTTGCTGAACCGGCGGGGATATGCCACCTGCGTCTTGTGCCGGGAGTGTGGTCACGTTCTGCAGTGCACTAACTGCCGGGTTACCCTCACATACCACGAGCCTGACCAGAGCGTCAGGTGTCATTACTGTGGATGGCAGATGGCGTTACCGCGGCTGTGCCCCGAATGCCGCAGTGATCTGCTGAGGCGCTTTGGCGTGGGAACCCAGCGGGTGGAGGAGGCCCTGCTGCGGGAGTTTCCGGGGGCAAGGGTACTCAGGATGGATCTGGATACCACCAGGCGTAAAGGGGCCCATGGGGTAATCCTCAGCACCTTTGAGCGGGGAGATGCTGACATCCTCTTGGGGACCCAGATGATAGCCAAGGGCCTGGATTTTCCCAATGTCACTTTGGTGGGGGTTATTACTGCCGATACAGCCCTCAACATCCCGGATTTCCGGGCAGGAGAGCGGACCTTCCAGCTGCTAACCCAGGTAGCAGGCCGTGCCGGGCGGGGAGATAAGGGCGGGGAAGTGATTATTCAGACCTACACGCCGGAGCATTACAGCATCCAGGCAGCCGGGGCCCATGACTATCCAGCATTCTATCGGGAGGAGCTGGCTTTCCGCCGGGAGATGGATTATCCTCCGTACACGTTCCTAGCCAGGGTCTTGGTCTCGGGTCC
>LFRM01241718.1_pt1 | contig 17266 bp, 15 predicted proteins | sample 618341 | NCBI WGS metagenome assembly LFRM01 (sample SAMN03654438, study PRJNA283298) | anaerobic digester metagenome | isolation source: pool of bioreactors CSTR01a, CSTR02a, and CSTR03a thermophilic anaerobic... | place: Denmark: Kgs. Lyngby | collected 2014-05-21 | reverse complement strand
AAGAAAAAAGAAGGGGTCGCCCCCTTCACCGTGTTGCCTATCCCAACCATTCACAGGATGCCGTGTTCCTCTGGACACGCTTTGATCCGAAGCCCCAACCGGTTGCATCTTGTTCGCGGCTCATTACAGATCCGCAGCTGCCACATAAAAGACCAATCCTGCCCTTTATTGCTATCCCAACCCCATAGCAAGGCCAGCTGGACAGGAAATCCTCCCGATCCACTGATAGCAATCGTCTCCTTGACGTTGTGACCCCCTATGCCTCCGGTTAAAGGATCCGTGTGCCTCCTGGCACAACAAATTGCCTTACCCCTTAGTCCGTGTTATCATAATAACACTAGGGGTAGCTAGGAGGTTTAAAGATGATCACCCTGGACGACGTACGCCGAAACGAAAACTTCAGGCTGATGATCCACAAGGCCAACGCTTATCTGGCGGCTCGGGGCTACACCGAACACGGGCCTCGGCACGTTAATTACGTAGCTAAGACCACCGCTTACATCCTCGAGACCTTAGGTTACGATGAGCGCCTGGTGAACCTGGGTGCGATCGCCGGCTACCTCCATGACATCGGGAATATGCATAACCGCAAGTTCCACGGACCCACCGGTGCGAACATCGTTTTTTGCGAACTCCGCCTGTTAGGAGTACCCGTGGAAGACATTGTCGAGATCACCACCGCCATCGCCAATCACGAAGAGGAAACCGGCCTGCCCGTCACCCCCATCACCGCGGCATTGATCTTGGCCGACAAGAGCGACGCCCATCGAACCCGGGCCAGGAGGCGAAAGCCCAACCCCGATATCCACGACCGGGTCAACCTGGCCATCACCGATTCGGCCCTTACGGTCGACCCGGAGGAGCGGACCATCACCCTGGATATAACCTTCGACACCTCCCAATGCCAGGTGATGGACTTTTTTGAGATCTACCTCACCCGGATGGAAATGTCCAAACAGGCTGCGGAGATGCTAAACTGCCGCTTCCGCCTGGTCATCAACGGATTGGAGATGCTGGGCAAGATCCGGCCCGCCGAACGGCAAGCCAAAGCCGCCGGTGCTTAGAACTTCTCCCAGTGAAGCACATCCTCCAGGGAGCGCTTGCGGGGCTTGGGAGCCATATCGCTGTAGCCGATGGGAATGAGCGCGACTAGCTTCATGTCATCGGGTGCGCCAAGGAGGCTCCCCACTTCCCTGGCATAGTGCTTTTTGTCACCCGCCACCCAACAGGCGGCAAGGCCCAGCGCGTGCGCGGCCAGGAGGATGCTCATCGTTGCTGCACTGCCATCTTCAATGTAGTACTTGCAATCCCGGCAAAAGACAGCAACACAGACCGGCGCTTCGGCGATGAAGCGGCCAAAGTCGGTAAGGTCAGCTATCCCGCGGCGACTTTGCTCCTCGGTCACCACCACAAACTCCCACGGCTGTGCATTGCGGGCCGTTGGCGAAAGCCTAGCGCAGTCGATGATCTTTTCGATCAGCTCCCTCGGCACCGGCTCCGGCCGGAATGTCCGGATGCTCCGTCGACTCTGCAACGCGGCAATCGCGTCCATGCATCATACCTCCTTTTGTGCCGGACCCCGGCAAGCCGCCAGGAAGTTGGCGACCAATCCGGGCTCCTGGGCAAAATGGATATGTATTTGACTCGCTAACAGATTTCCCTGAACATAGCCCTCCATCCTTCCCCCTGGCAGTTCATAAGCATAGGGGAAAGGCTCTTCCTCGGGCAGGAGGTAGGAATACCGGAATTCATGGCCCCGGACCCGCTCACCCTGCCTAAGGAGCAAGCTGTCCCGCCGGGCAACAGGCTCCACATACCCCAAGGCCGCGAGCCTATCCCCAAAGCAGGCTTGCGCGGGAATGAGTCCCACTCCAGGGTGTTCTTGGCCATCGGCCCCGATCATCTGGCGGCAAAGATAAACGCAGCCCCCATCCTCGGCGTAAATCGGCATCCCCCTGGCGAAGGCCTCCCGTATTGCCTCGTACATAGCCCCATTGGCACTTAGCTCATCCACGTAAAGCTCCGGACGTCCCCCGCCGATGTAGAGGCCCTCGGCCCCAGGGGGCAGCCCCTTGTCGCGCAGGGGGCTGAAATACTCTAGTCTCGCTCCGGCCGACTCTAGCAGATCGAGATTGTCTTGATAGTAGTAGCAGAAAGCCTCATCCTTCGCTACCGCCAGACAAACCTGGTGGGGCTCCTTCGCCAATGGGGCGGCCTTCGGCAAAGCAGGGGCTCTGTTGGCTAAAGCGATCAGCCCATCCAAGTCCAGGCCTTCGGCCATCACTAGGCCCAGCTCTTCGTAGAGGGCTTCTTCCACCTCAGCCAGCCCCAACTGACGTTCCGGTATCCGGATGCTTTCCCTCTGCCCTAGCCAGCCCAAACTCTTGACCCCTGCTTCCTTTTCCACCGCGTCCTTGAGGAGCTGGTAGTGCCCCGGGCCTCCCACCCGATTGAAGATCACGCCGCCCAAGGAGCATCCTTTGTCGAAGGTGTTGAACCCATGGACCAGGGCCCCAATGCTGCGAGCGCATCCTGCAGCATCGACCACCAGCAGGATCGGCGCCTTAATGAGGCCAGCAACTTGCGCGGTGCTGCTATCCTTGCCGGACGGTCCCCCGCCGTCGAAGAGCCCCATCACCCCTTCGATAACGGCGATATCGGCGCCTGCCGACCCTCGAACGAAGGAGCTGATAGTCTCTCTTGGGGACATCAAATAGGGATCGAGATTGCGGGCCAATCGACCGGTAACTATCGTATGGTGTCCCGTGTCGATGTAGTCGGGCCCGACTTTGAACCCCTGTACGACTAAGCCCCGCTTCTTGAAGGCAGCCATGAGGCCCAAAGTCACCGAGGTCTTGCCAACACCACTGTGGGTCCCGGCAATGACCAGCCGGGGAATGGTCACCAAGTCACCCACCTCCTTGCAAGCAAGAGGGAGAAAACAACCAGGCCCGCAACACGAAAAAGCAAAGCAACTGTCTTGTCTAAGGAATCTGTATCCATTGGCCGCAGGTCCTTACCCATGTAGGGGCGGAAGGAGGGAATGCCGCCATAATAGTTGACTCCCCCTAGCTGGATGCCTAAGGCCCCCGCCACCCCGGCCTCGCTGATGCCGCTGTTGGGGCTTGGGTGAGTGCGGGCATCAGTCAAGATCGCCCCCCAAGCACCTTTCCCATCCAGCCTCAAGGACCAGGCCGCAATGGGCAAGAGGAGGCCCGTCAATCGGGCGGGAAGGTAGTTGACCAGATCGTCAAACCGCGCCGCAGCCCAGCCGAAATGGCGGTAGCGGTGGTTCTTGTAGCCGACCATGGAATCTAAGGTGTTGGCCGCCCGGTAAGCCATAGCCAGGGGCGCACCGCCAAGGAAGCCATAGAACAAAGGCGCGACCACCCCATCCACCATGTTCTCCGCGACCGTCTCAATGGTCGCCCGCAGCAGTTCCCTTCGGTCTAACTGGGCCGTATCCCTGCCGACGATCTGACCAACGGCCATCCTCGCTCCCTCCAGGTCATCTCTCACCAGCAGCCTTTTTATTTTCCCCGCTTCCCGGGCAAGTCCCCGGGCCGAGATGGTGGTGGAAATGAGCCAGATCTCCATGATGGCCCCCAGATGGAAGGCGGCAAAGATCCGAAGAAGTACATAGGAGGCCCAGTAGGTGATGGCAATGACCCCGGCGGTAAGGATGATCCCAGCAAGGCGCAGCCTGCCCGGGGTCTTTCCCCAAGGATAAAGGAGCTTCTCACCCCAACTGATCAAGTGCCCCATCCCTACTACTGGATGGGGCAGAAAGGGAGGATCCCCAACCACCAGATCGACCAAATAGGCAAGTAAAATGGACACTAGCTTCCGCCCCCCACCAGGCGGCTGATGGCCTCCATATCCAAGGCCCTCTCCAAGGCATCGGCCAAGGCGTCATAGGGATCCTCCTGGAGGATATGAGAGACGGGCTCCAAGCCCTTTCGCCTCCTTAGATAATTAATGAATGCTAAGCCAACCTGTTCATTATCAAATAGTCCATGCAGGCTAGTTCCCCACACCCCGGGAGCAGCGGCTCCTTCTGCTTCTTCGCCGATTAGGCAGAAAGGATCGTTTTGTCCCCTCATTCCCTGAACTTGATAGCCCTCGACGACCAGGCCCTCAATGCCCGCCAGCCATTCGTTGCTCCCAACGATGCGGGCGGAAGATCGTCTGGGGGGCAAGGGGAAAAGCTCAACGGCGCCATCGATGAGACCCAGGCCGGGGATTTTCTCTCCCTGATCGAGCACTTCCCGGGCGAGCATGGCATAGCCCTCGCCGATCCCAACCACCGGGGCTCCCAGGGACTTGATGGCATCTTTGCTTGTCTGGAGCAGGGACAAATCCGCCGCGATGTTTTTGCTCCCCGGGATGATCAAAGCGTCGAGGCGCCCTAAGGGCTGCCCCGGGCGAATGTAGCGAAGCTTAACGCCAGTGATCCTTCTTAAGGGATCGAAGTCGGTGAAGTTGCTGATATGGGGAAGATAGATGATGCCTATCTCCACATCCCCAGGGGCGGCAGGGATGGTCGAGACACTGTCTTCCTCCGGAATATCCAGGGACAAGTAGGGGACGACCCCCATGACGGGAACGCCGGTGATCTTTTCGAGCTCGTCCAGGCCGGGCTTTAACAGGTCTATATCCCCCCGGAACTTGTTGATGATCAGGCCCTTAATCCGGGCCCGCTCCTCGGGGGTGAGGAGCTCTAACGTCCCGACGATGTAAGCGAATACCCCGCCAGGATCGATGTCGCCAACCAGCAGCACCGGAGCGTCGGCCAGGTGGGCGACGGTCATGTTGACGATGTCTTCTGCCCTGAGGTTGACCTCAGCTGGGCTGCCCGCCCCTTCGATGATCAGGAGATCGAATTGCTCCCGGAGGCGGTCCAGGGCCTCTTTGACCACCGACAGCCCCATTTGCCCTTTGAACTCCTGGTACTCCTTGGCCGTGAGCCTTCCCAGGGACTTCCCCATGACGATTACTTCCGCCGCCGTATCCGTCACGGGCTTGAGCAGAATCGGGTTCATCTCAACTAACGGCTCCGTCAATGCACCTTGGGCCTGGATAGCTTGGGCGTTTCCCAGTTCTCCGCCATCAACGGTGATGTAGCTGTTGGGAGCCATGTTTTGCGCTTTGAAAGGGGCGACTTTCAGGCCTCGCCGGGCGAAAACCCGGCACAGGCCGGTTACGAGGACGCTCTTGCCCACATGGGAGCTGGTGCCTTGAATCATCAATGTCGAAGCTAATCTCACCCGCGGCCGCTCCTTTCCACAAGATCGAGGATCGCAGGAATGTCGAGGGACTCCCGGAGCTGCTCGGCTAATCGATCGTACGCTTCCTGCCGCAGCTGGCCCCCCTGGAGGATGGGCCCGGTCAAAGGCGGAAGATTCTTGCGCTCCCTCAGGTAGTTGATGAAGGCTCGGCGAAGGCGCCCATCCTCAAAGAGTCCGTGGAGGGAGGTGCCAAGGATGGATCCTAGCTGGATGCCCTCGGGCTCCCCATCGAGGGTGAAGGCACGCGCCGCCCCTTCGGTTCTTGCTTCATGGACTAGGTACCCCTGCACCTGGCTGCCGGAGATTCGCCCCAGCCACCCCTCTTTAGCTGCAACCTGAACCCGGACTGCTCTAGCTTGCCCGGGGGAGCAACTTTCGATCTGCAAGGGGAGGAGGCCGAGATTACCCTGGCCCAGCATGATGAAGCCACTGCCGATGCCGATTGTAGGCATTCCCGCCTGAATGAGGAGCGCCATTTGAGCTCGGTAGCCTTGGGTCTCAAGGAACTCTAAGCCTTCCCTTAAGTTTTCCGTGTCGGGAATAATCAGCGCATCAAAGGGGCTGAGGTCCTCTTTTCGATCGATGTAATGGACCGCGACCCCTTCTTCCCTAGCCAGGGAAGTAAAGTCGGTGTAATTGGACATGTATGGGAGGCAGAACACCCCGATGTTGATGGCGCCTGGGCCCCGGGAGATCCTTTCTAGCCCAAGGGAGTCTTCTTCATCGATGAGGAGATCATGGCGGTAGGGCACAACGCCGAGGACCGGCCGGCCGCCCCTTTCCTCGAGGATCGTTAGGGCCGGCTGGAGGATCTCCGCATCGCCGCGAAACTTGTTGAGGATAAATCCGCCCACTAAAGCCCTCTCCTTAGGCCTGAAGAGGCGCATGGTCCCAACTAAGGCCGCTAGGGCGCCTCCCCGGTCAATATCGGCAACGAGCATGACCGGAGCCTGGACCATAAGGGCAGTCCCCATGTTGGCCACATCCCGGTGCCGCAAGTTGATCTCAACTGGGCTTCCGGCACCTTCCATGATGATCAGCTCATACTCCCTGCTCAGACGCTCGAGGCTTTCTTGGACGATGGGCATGGCTGCCTCCGCCAAGGGCTCTCCTAGCTTCAGGTCTTCCCGGACCCGCCCTTGGACCACCACTTGGGACTCACCTGCCCCCGTTGGTTTGATGAGCAGGGGATTCATGTCGGCAGTCGGGAGCACCCCCGCCGCCTCCGCTTGGATTCCCTGGGAGCGGCCGATTTCCCCTGTAGGAGTCATGTAGGAATTAAGGGCCATATTCCACGCCTTAAAAGGCGCGACCTTGTATCCTTCTTGATGGAAAAGGCGGCACAGGCCAGCGGCCAGGAGGCTCTTGCCTACATTAGATGCGACGCCCTGGAGCATCAAGTATTTGGCCACCTCAGCCCCCCCTTGTTTAGTTGTGGGCCAATCGCCGGCCCCATTTGCGGGCAAGCTGCAGGGAAGGTCCATGGATTTCACCATGGCCGACGATTGGCCTTGGAACAAAAAATCCTCAAGCCCATGAGGAATTGAGGAAAGATGCTACACCCCTCCCCTATCCCGCGAGGGCCTCTGGGTGTTTGTGATTAGGCAGGTCTCCTGGCTTCCGGTGCACTCCATCCTCCGCCTTCCCCGGCAGGGCCGAGTGGTTCTTCGAAGGATGACTTCCCGGTTACAGTGGCGCGACCGCTCGGGCCTTTCACCCGATTCCCTATTATCCCCGAGGGGACCTAATCACCCCGTATGTCGTTGCTCTTGTAATCTTCACCATCCCTCCCCCTAATCCCTCGGTACTATGTTGCTCTTTCCGGCAAAAAATTGTCTTTGCTCACCGATTGGCCTTGCCGGTAATCTCGTCGATCTTGATCCGGATGACGCCGGTGTCCGCCACAATCCGTTCATCACAGGTGAACTCAGCCCCGGGAGCGAGGCTCTCCGTCATGCGCCGGAGAAGCTCACGTTTAACCTCCAGGTCCTCAACGAGCTCGGCCCGGCCCATAACCACAACGCTGATGTATTTGGTCGTCAGCTTTTCGGGACAGATGTGAGCCATGTGATAAGTCGTGTAGCAGATCCGGTTATCGTTTCTTAGGCAGTCGATCTTGCGACCGACCTTAGCGCAGTGGATGATGAGATCGCCGTCGATGAGGGCGTGATTGACCGGAATGGCATAGGGCGCACCGCAGGCGTCCACCATAGCCAGCACCCCTGCCTTAGTTTCGGTCAGAAGCGCCAAAGCTTCAGACCGGGATATCTCGCGGTCGACCCGTCTCATAGTCCCCTCCGTCCTTCAATTGAATACCGGGAAGGGCCGTCGCCCTTCCCGGTGCTTCTAGCGGAAAGACTGCTCCGTACGAACGATGATCGAATCCTCGACTTCGTTGGTACAATTCAACGAAGAAGGCGCTGCATCCTGCAACCCGAACCGTACGGCGATAGACTCCTTCCCTGTCCACGTCAACCCAATCTCAGGGTCTGACTAGTTTACCCTACTCCATGCTGCACCCTTTTTCCCGGAGAATCTTGTCGATCCAAGGCCTGTTGGTCGACCAAGGAAGATGGGCATTTTCATCTATTTCTATTGTGCTCATCTTCTCTTGTTCAACGATGTCCTTGACTTTAGCCAGGACATTCTCCGCTTCTTCCAAGGGAATGACGGCAACCCCGTCCCTGTCACCAACCACGATATCCCCGGGCTTGACGACTACGCCGCCGCAACAGATGGGTACGTTGATTTCGCCAGGCCCGTCTTTGTAGGGCCCTCGCGGACTTACCCCTTTAGCAAAGACGGGAAAGTCCATCGTTTCAATGGTTTCAACATCGCGGATGCACCCGTTTACTACATAACCTGCCAAGCCTCTAAGCATGGCGGCAGTAGTCATATGATCGCCGAAAATGGCCACGTTCATGTCCCCTTCGGCATCGATGACGATCACATCTCCTGGCTTGGCCAAATCCAAGGCTTTATGAACCATCAGGTTGTCAGCTATCCTCGTTCGTACAGTAAAGGCACTACCAACCATCCTGAGATTGCCCTTATTGACCAGCTTGATCCTCGAATCAACGCAGAAGAAACGATTGACCGCATCCCCAATGAACGCTGTTTGAACGCCGCGAAATGCCTCCAACAATTCCTTGCTCGGCCTGTTGATGTCTTGAATAATTCGAAATCCCAAGTTTGACATGTGCTCTTCCTCCTCGATTTGTGATCCTACTGGGCTGGGGACGTGTTCCCGTTCTTAGCGATATCCTGTCGGACAGCTGATGCCAATGATAGTGCGCAGGCCACAAGAAACAGCAGCGAGATGGGACGCTGGACGAAGGTTAACCAGTTGCCTCGAGAAATCATCAGTGCTTGTCTTAGTCCGTACTCGCCCATTTGGGCCAAGATCATACCGATAACCATGGGAGCAACTGGAAAACCGAACTTCTGCAGCAGATAGCCAAACAAGCCGAACACAAACATGAGTCCGACATCAAACATACTGTTGCCTAAGGAATAAGAGCCGATCACGCTCAGGACGATGATAAAGGGGGCAAGGATCTTCACGCTGATTTTCGCGATCTTCATACCAGCCCGCGCCGACACCATGCCCAACAGCAGCATGACGATATTGGCGACGAATATCGATAAGATTATGGTGTAGGTAAGACCGCCGTATTCAGTGATAAATCTAGGGCCCGTTCGGATGCCGTGGAAAATGAGTCCGCTCAGGAGAACAGCTGTAACCGAACTTCCCGGTATTCCCAGAGCCAACGCAGGTATCAGAGCGCTTCCCGTGACTGCGTTATTGGCCGTCTCAGGGGCCAAGACTCCCTCGGGGATGCCCGTTCCAAACAACTCTGGGTTATCTGATTTGCGCCGTGCTTCGTTATAGGCCAGCCAACAGGCAATGTCTCCCCCAGTCCCAGGAATCATACCCACAAATGAACCGATAAGGCACGACCGGATGATCGTGTTCTTGTACTGGACAATCTCCGACCATGTTGGCAGAATTCTCCCGGAGATGCTAAGCTCCTGTTCCACTTGGTCGTCAGCCTTGGCATCCTCTTCCATGCCTTCCTCGATCATAACTAGAGCTTGGGCAACGGAGAAGACTCCGATCAACATCACTACCAGGGACATTCCATCCAACAACTGCATCTGACCGAAAGTAAATCGGGAGACCGAGGACATGACATCAAGGCCAACCGTCGAAAACAAAATCCCCAAGAATCCAGATATCAGGCCTTTAATCCACGATCCCGAGGATAGCGAAGCGATCAATGTCAGTCCTAGCAGAGCCATGGTAAAGTACTCGGCCGGACCAAACAACAGACTCACATTGGCTAGCGGCGGTGCCAGAAACAACAGCAAGAAAGCACTAAAAATCCCTCCGATGAAGGAGCCGACGAGAGAGAATCCGATCGCCAAGCCAGCTTGGCCCTTTCTTGCCATTGGGTAGCCATCAACACAGGTGGCAGCTGCCGCCGATGTCCCTGGGGTATGCAACAGGACCGCGGATATGGACCCACCGTACATGGCGCCGCAATACAAACCGATTAACATCGGTATCCCCGACTCCGGCCTCAGTCCAAAAGTCAAAGGCAACAGCAAGGCCACTCCCATTGTCGCCGAGAGCCCCGGTAAAGCCCCAATCAGAATTCCTGCGGCCACGCCAAACACGATCAAGATGAGATTAAAAACATTGAAAATGTTCCCCAGCGCATAGATAAAAAAGTCCGTGTTGAACACCCTGCACCCTCCCTATAGGGTTGTCAGAACATGCCTGTCGGGACATTTACTCTTAGGAAAAGTCCAAACACAACGTACAGACTTATCGTAAACACCAGCGGGATGCCAACTGTGAGCATTAGACCTTTTGCCCCCACGAAAAACATCATCCCGGTCAGAAACAATAGGGAGCTAAGGTAAAAACCCAATACCTTGATGGAGGCAATATAGATGGCCGTTATCAGAATCGCCATCAGCAAACGCCCCAAGGAGCGCTTGGAAAAAGTCATGTTCTTGGTATCGCCTCGCCTGCGCATCTCCTGTACGATAGCTAACACATTTAATAATATGATCATCGTCAGGGACAGCCTCGGCAAGGTAGCGTGGGTGCCGGGTTTCCACCGGAAGGTAATCGAATATAAATATATTGCCCCCACTATGAAGCAGAGGGACAAAACAATACTCGCCTTCCGATATGACAAGGTAATCGTGTCCCGTTTCAAGTTCCCCTGTCCCCCTCCCATGTGTTAGGCGATTTGATGGAGGAGGTTGCCCCCTTCATCAAATCGCCTGATCATGTCTATTGGGCTTCGATCTCAGCGAAGATCTCCTTGAGGATTTCCAGTTCCCTGTTCATAAACTCGGCATATTCCTCGCTGTTCATCGTCGCGATGTTGATGCCGGCCCTGGCAGCTTTCTCCCTATACTCCGGATCGTTAGCCGCCTTGTGAAGGGCATCCTCCATGATTGCCTTGATCTCAGGCGGTGTACCTTTCAGGAACGAAAAGCCTCGCGATGAGCTGTTTGTAACATCGTAGCCCAGCTCAACGGCAGTTGGGACCTCCGGCAAAAAGTCGACTCGCTGGTTGTCGAGGACGCACAAAGCACGGACTCTGCCATCTTCGATCAAGTCAAATACCCCACCAACGTTCATCATTGCACCATCGATGTGTCCACCCAACAGGGCTTGCAAAACAAGGTTGTCGGACACCATGGACACATACGTTGCCTCGAAATCGGGATAAGTCTTTCTGACTGCTCTTTGCAGCTTCATGTTGGCAATCCAGTCATCGCCATAGATGCCCGTATCGGCCACAACTACGTTCCCCGGGTTCTGATGGGCATACGCAATGTAGTCCTCAAGGGTCTGGAAGGGACTATCCGCCCTGACAACGAGCACGTTAGGGTCAACGACGATGTTATACAAGGGATCGATATCATCCCACTCATGCTGTTTTTCTTCCTTGAGGGTTATCTCCGTAGCTGGCAGATGAGGGACTTTGGACATGGGCAGAGTGTACCCATCAGGTTTTGTACTGTGCTTCACATAACCCCAGGCCACCGTCATGCCGGCGCCAGGTTTGTACTCACAAATGATGCGTTGTCCCAAGTACTTTTCCAGATAAGGTATGAGCATCTGAACGATGGCATCATCTCCGCCCCCGGCATTGGAGGCGACTATCAGCCTGATTTCCCGCGAGGGATAGTCGGCTGCCGAGACGGGACTTGCTGGCAATTGACAGAAGATCAAAGCGGCAAGCACACAAAGACTAAATAACCTTTTGAAGGACATTTTCGCACCTCCGGCTGGATAAGTTTGCTAAGACCTCTCCTTCATCTACCGACGAAGTCACCTGGCGCAGCGTTTTGTTTTACACCTCCATATTCTTGTTGTTTTCTGTCTAATTCGACAGCATAGGCTCGAATTATGTCGCTGTCGCCATTTTCTTCTCGCCCCAACTTGTTTTTCCTCCCTGGCCCACATGTCCGCAAGAATAATAATTCATGGATCCTAACTGGGACTTTAACGCGTCTCCAGTCCGTTATTCTAGGCAGCCTACTTCCTTTGGGATGTTGTCTCGGTAGGTTTGAGGAGAGAATGGCCGTGAGGCACAAATGCCCCGGACCGGTCGTCCTTTACGACGTTCGGGGCGGCGGTGAACCTTGCCGTGGAATGCATTGCGGGCAAGCCCCGGGAACATTTCTTAGCTAGTCGGTTTTATGACCAGCCCTTCTCCAGTGATGCAACCCGCGGCCTGACGCGAATACCGGGAAGGGCCGTCGCCCTTCCCGGTGCTTCTAGCGGAAAGACTGCTCTGTACGAGCGATGATCGAATCCTGGACTTCTTTGCACAACTCAACGAAGAAGGCGCTGTATCCTGCAACCCGAACAACCAGCCCCCGATGGGCTTCGGGATTTCGCTGGGCTTCTTTGAGGGTCTCGGTGGAGATGATGTTGAACTGGATGTGGAAGCCCCCCAGATCAACGAAGGTGCGCAGGAACTGGGCGATCTTATTGAGGCCGTCGCCATCGCTCAGGACAGAGGGACTGAATCGGAGGTTGAAAATGACGCCGTTTGTCGCCCGAATCAGGTCAACTTTGCAGACGGATTTCAACGCGGCTGTAGGCCCGGCCAGGTCCATCCCATTGGAGGGAGAGATGCCATCGGACAGGGGCGTCCTTTCCCGACGGCCGTCGGGGGTGGCTGCGGAAAGCCGCCCAAGGCCCGCCTGGGCCGTCACTGAGTATAGGGCGGGAATGAAGGGGCCGCCCCTGGGATTCGTATGCTTTTCCACCTGGTCAAAGAAATCCTTGGTGATCTCGATCACCAGATCGTCGACGTAATCCTCATCACAGCCGAACTTGGGGGCCCGGTTGATGAGCATTTGCCGCAGGGGCTCATGGCCGACGAAGTCCTGCCGGACAGCCTGGATGATGTCTTCGAGGGAGATAGCCTTTGACTCGTAGACCAGCTTCTTGATGGCGGCCAGGGAGTCGCCGACGGTGGCCGAGCCCACACCGACAGGTCCGGTGAAGTTGTAGCGGGCTCCCCCGTGGGTGGCATCCCGGCCGTTTTCGATGCAACCCGTAACTAGGATCGATACCGTCGGGCAGGGAGCAAGCTCCGCGTGGATTAGGTCGGTGATGTTGGCGGCTGCCGCCTGGATGCCGACGGCATGCTCCAACTGCCGATGGTACGCACCCATCAGCTCCGAGAAGGTTTGGAAGCCGGCCGGGTCCCCCGTCTCCAGGCCTAGTTTTTCCCCGGTGAGGAGGCAGCGGCCATTATTCAGGGTCAGCTCCAAGACCTTGGCGAAGTTGAGATAGCCCCCGTTGCACCTGCCCCAGGTCCCGTCAACGGTGATCTCATCGCAGCCGACGGGGATGTAGTCCCTTGCTTCCTCGATGGGGATGCCCCTCTGCACCAGGGACGGGATGATGAGCTCATCGTTTAATAGCTGGGGCATGCCGTTGCCCAGGGAGATCACTCTAACGGCTGCCTTGAGGAAATCATCGGGAGTGCCTGCGTGGAGCCTCACCGTCAAGTTGGGCTGGAGGAGCCTGATATGGGCCTGGGCCTCAAGGCACATGAAAGAAAGCTCATTTGTGCCGTCGGTGCCATCGGGGAGCACTCCGCCGAGGGCCACGTTCTGCCCCAGGGGATAGCCGCTAGAGATCTCGGCCACCGCCTTATCGTCCACCCGGAGGACCTCGCTGAATTTGACCCAGAGGCACTCCAACAGCTCCTGCAGCTCCTCTTTGGATACGCCCCTTTCCCGATCGGACCGGTAATATGGGTAAAGATATTGGTCCAGCCTCCCCGGAGTGATAGAGTAGCCGTTGGCTTCAATCCAGGGGATGAGGTGGGCAAACCAAAAGGCCTGCAAAGCCTCATGGAAGGTCCGGGGCGGGTTGGCGGGCACATGGGCGCAGATCTCGCTGATCGTTAAGAGCTCCTGCCGCCGCACCGGATCGGATTCTTCCTCGGCCATCTCCCGAGCAAGCTTCGCATAACGCCCGGCAAAGTCCATGATGGCATCACAAACAATCGATGCTGCCTGGAGGAACTCATACTTGGGCAAATAGTCGGGGCTGGCTATGTCCAGCTGGGACAAAGCATCTTCTATTTCTTCTTTGATGCCCCGGAAGCCCTTCGCCAATACTTTCTTGTAATTGAGGGCCACGTGGCCGAGGGCATTTTTCTCATGGGTGTTGGCAATGAGCCCAAAGCTTACCGCCTTGGCGACAGACTCGGGGCGCATGGCCAGGAACCGATCATAAACCGTCTTGCCCTTCCAATAAGGAAGGATGCTCCTCAGGGCCCTTTTCGTCTCCTCGCTGACTTTGAGACGGTTGTGCTTCCTTGTTTCAAACTCGTCAAGCTCAGTCTCGATCCATTCCACACACAACTCGGGAAAGACCGGAGGGCTTCTCCTCTTGCTTGACTGGTGCCCCACGATCAGCTCATCCGGATGGATGAATATGGTCATTTCAGCCAGGACCTTGGCTAGGGCCTTCGCGCGTTTGATCAGGATGGGCAGGCCCTCGTTCTCCTGGTAGCTTTCTGTGACGAGGAGCGCCCGCTCATGACAAATCTCCGACTCCGTCGCCAGGAGGGAATCCCTCAGTCTTTCCACCCTGGGAAAGGTCCTTGTAACTACGGGCATCTAATCACTCCCCCCTAGTATTATAAGAACTGAGGTATCAATAGTTTCGGGACGAACATCACCACTTCCGGCAAGTAAGTGGCCACAAGCAAGGTGCCGATCATGATGATGAAGAAGGGCACCAATGCCGGCAGGGCTTGCTTGACCGGTATCCTGGCAATTGTACAGGCCAGCAGCAGGCACAGTCCATAGGGCGGCGTCATCAGGCCAATGGCCAGGTTCATAACGATGACTACGCCTAAATGGATCGGGTGGATGCCCGCCGCATGGGCTATCGGTCCGATGACCGGAGCCAGGATCATGATAGCCGGTATCGCGTCCATGAACGTGCCCACCATCAAGAAGACGATGTTGATGATCGCCATGATGAGGATAGGGCTCTCGGCAAATCGGCCGAGAAAGGCAGATACCGCATCGGGTACGTGGTAATAGGCAAGGAGCCAGCCGAACACCGACGCGGTGGCCACGCAGAAAAGGGAGATAGAGCTAAAGACGGCGGTATCCATGAAGATCTTGGGCAAATCCGATAGCTTCAGGGTCCTGTAGATGACAAGACCAACGAACAGACTATAGACCGAAGCGACGACGGCAGCTTCCGTCGCGGTGAAGACGCCGCTGATGATCCCCCCGATGATCAGGATTGGGGTCCCTAGAGCCCAAAAAGCATCCAGGAAGCTGGCGAATAGTTCCTGGAAGGAAAAAGGTTTGCCTTTGCGCCTGATATCATACTCCTTAAGGAGAGCAATGATCAACATCTGCCCTAGACCCACCAGGATGCCGGGAATGAGTCCCCCGAGGAAAAGGCCGGCGATGGATACGCCCATGGTGGAGCCGTAGACAACCATGGGAATGCTGGGGGGGATGACTACCCCGATGGTGGATGATGCCGCCGTTACAGCCACGCTCGCTTCCTTGCTGTAGCCATCGGCTTCCATGGCGGGGATCAAGACTGAACCGATGCCCGCGGTGTCAGCCTGGGAAGAGCCGGATATGCCGGCGAAGATCATGCTGACGATGACGTTGACATGGGCCAGGCTAGACCTGACGTTCCCTACTAAGGCTTGGGAAAACCTAATCAGCTTGTTGGAGATGCCCGCGTTGTTCATCAGGTTGGCGGCCAACATGAAAAAGGGCACCGCCAGCAGGGTGAATGAGTTGAGGCCCACGAACATCCGCTGGATGACCAGCACTAAAGGAAGGGGGCTTTGGGACTTAATGGTCGCCACCGAGGTAACCCCAAGGACAAAGGAGATGGGGACGCCGATGACCATCAATATCATGAGTCCGAGGAAAAGAAGGACGAGAGCCACCTTACACATCCTTTCTGTCTTGGACTGATACACCTACGGATAGCAGCTCGATCACATGACCGAGGATGTAGACCATCATGCACACCCCGGAGGTGGGAATGGCAAGATAAACCCAGAACATGGGCATCTCGATGGTTGGGGAAAGCCTCTTCAGACCCGATACGGCAAAGGCCCACCCGTGGTAAACGAGGACGTAGGCCATCCAAAACATGAAAAGGTAAGATAGCAGCGCTAGGATCTTGCGGGTCTGTTCGGAAGTACCCGATGGGAGCACATCTAAAACGAAATGGCCCTTTCTGTTCACCGCGATCGCGGCGCCTTGGAAGACTGTCCACACAAGGCAAAAGCGGGCTACCTCCTCGGTCCACACGAAGGGCCGATAGCTCACAAAGCGGGTCCACACCTGCATTGACACAACTACCAGCAAGACGGCGAGGAGGATGCCAACCAAGACAGTTTGTATCTTGTCTAACCTACTAGTGAAAGACCTCACCTATGATCATTCCTCCAGGCTTCCAAAGAGACGGCCAGGATCCCGGTCCATCGGATCCTGGCCTTTGGACTATTTTGTTTCCAGGATGGCCTTGTACATATCTTCAAGGCCCAGCTTGGCCGCCGTATCCTGTCTTACAGCTTCGGTGAGCTCGATGAATTTAGCCTTGTCCACCTGATTGATCTTGGCTCCATACTGCTCCTCCAGGATTGCCAGCCCCTCTTCAACAGACAGGGCGTCGACTTCCCGCTGATAAAGCGTTGCTTCCGCGGCTGCCTTGACGATGATCTCTTGGATGTCCTCAGGCAGCCTATCCCAGGTAAGCTTGGACAGGAGGAAGAGCCGGACAGCGATCTGGTGATCGGTCAGGGAGATATAGGGACAGGGCTCATAGAACTTCTGCTGAATGATGTTGGCCGGATCGTTCTCGGCGCCGTCAACCACTCCCTGTTTCAAAGCAGAGTACAGCTCCGGCCACGCCACCGGCGTGGGGATAGCCCCGAGGTCTTCCCAGGTCTGGATATCCACCGGGCCGGGCATCGTCCTGATCTTCAACCCGCGCAGGTCATCGGGGGTGACAACCGGCTTCTGGGAGTTAAACAGCATCCTGGTTCCGCATCCCCAATAGCCCAGCAGGATGAGATCGCTCTTAGACTCGATGATCTCCTTCATGCGGGCGCCTTGGGGTCCATCCAAGACCTTTGCCCAGTGATCATAATCCCTGAACAGGAAAGGCAGGCTGAACAGGTCCGCCTCGGGAACGAAACTCGACAGCTTCGCCGTTGCCGCAACGGCCATGTCGATAGTGCCCAAAAGCATCCCTTCGACCAAGTCGTCTTCATCGCCGAGGATGGAGTTGGGGTACACCTCGACTTTGACCTGACCGCCCGTCTCCCTCTCCACGATCTCGGCAAAATACTTGACACCAAGGTTGTACGAGTGTTCGGGAGCCGTGACCGTTCCGCACTTCAGCGTCCATTTGGGGGCAGCAAATCCGG
>LFRM01138462.1_pt2 | contig 17279 bp, 14 predicted proteins | sample 618341 | NCBI WGS metagenome assembly LFRM01 (sample SAMN03654438, study PRJNA283298) | anaerobic digester metagenome | isolation source: pool of bioreactors CSTR01a, CSTR02a, and CSTR03a thermophilic anaerobic... | place: Denmark: Kgs. Lyngby | collected 2014-05-21 | reverse complement strand
TATAATAAGTAGATTATGACAAAAAAGGAAATTATTGAAAATATAAAACTTCTAAGAAAAGAAAAAAATGCTATTATACTTGCACATTACTATCAAGATGCAGATATACAAGATATTGCAGATTTTGTTGGTGATAGTTTAGCACTTGCTCAATGGGCTGCAAAAACTACTGCCGATATTATAGTTTTATGTGGGGTACATTTTATGGGCGAAACAGCAAAAATATTAAGTCCCACAAAACGAGTTTTTATACCAGATATGATGGCAGGATGCTCTTTAGCCGACAGTTGTCCGGCTGATGAATTCGAACAGTTTATTAAGAATCATCCTAACCATAAAGTTTTATCTTATGTAAATACAACAGCTGCAGTTAAGGCATTAACAGATATAGTTGTAACATCAACCAATGCAAAACAAATAGTCGACTCTCTTCCTATAGATGAAAAAATTATATTCGGTCCTGATAAAAATTTAGGTGATTATATAAATAAACTTACTGGTAGAAATATGTTATTATGGCAGGGTGTTTGTCATGTTCATGAACAATTCTCACTAGAAAGAATTCTTGAAATAAAAAAACAATATCCCGATGCTTTAATTTTAGCACATCCCGAATGTCCAAAATATCTATTAGAAGTTGCAGATCATGTTGGTTCTACCTCATCAATACTAAAATATGCTACAACTTCTGATAATAAACGTTTTATTGTCGCAACAGAAGCAGGTATCTTGCATCAAATGCAGAAAGAAAATCCAGATAAGGAATTTATTCCAGCACCGCCTGAAGACTCAACATGTGCGTGCAATGAGTGTTTTTATATGAAAATGAATACTTTAAATAAACTATACTTATGTTTGAAAAATGAACGACCAGAAATTATAGTTGATGAATCTACCAGAATTAAAGCAGTAAAGCCAATTGAGAAAATGTTAGAAATATCTGCAAAATATGGTTTATAAAACAAAGTACTGAACTATAATAAATTTTTGTAACTTTGCACCCGCAAAATTTATTTGCAACATATTGTTATTAGGTTTCTGTTGTAAATCATATTTAAAGTTTTAATATAATGGCTCTTCAATGTGGTATAGTAGGATTACCAAATGTAGGTAAATCCACTCTTTTTAATTGTTTATCAAATGCTAAAGCTCAAGCTGCTAACTTTCCTTTTTGTACCATTGAGCCTAATATAGGTGTTATTACCGTTCCCGACGAGAGACTAAATAAATTAGCTGAATTAGTAAAACCAAATAGAATTATTCCAACTACAGTTGAAATTGTTGATATAGCCGGATTAGTAAAAGGAGCTAGTAAAGGTGAGGGATTGGGAAATAAGTTTTTAGCTAACATTAGAGAAACAGATGCCATTTTACATGTTTTACGTTGTTTTGACGATGAAAATGTTACTCACGTAGATGGAGAAATAAATCCTGTAAGAGATAAAGAAATAATTGATGCAGAACTTCAATTAAAAGATATTGAAACAGTTGATGCAAGAATTAGTAAAGTAGAAAAACAATCTAAAACAGGAGGAGATAAAGAAGCTAAATTAGCTTTCGAAGTTTACTCTAAAATAAGAGAAGCTCTTTTGCGAGGTGAGTCTGCCAGAACAGTGTCTTTTGATACGAAAGACGAAATTAAAGTATCTAATGAGCTATATTTATTGACAGCAAAACCTGTAATGTATGTATGTAATGTTGATGAATCTAGTGCGGTTAAAGGTAACAAATATGTAGAAGCTGTTAGAAAAGCAATAGAAAATGAGAATGCCCAAATATTGATTGTTGCAGCAAAAATTGAATCTGAAATTGCTGAGTTTGATACCTATGAAGAGAGAGAATTATTTTTAACCGAAATTGGATTGGAGGAATCTGGCGTAAATAGATTAATAAAATCAGCATATAAATTATTAGACCTAGAAACATATATAACCTCCGGTGTTCAGGAAGTACGAGCATGGACATTTGTTAAAGGATGGAAAGCACCCCAATGTGCAGGTGTAATTCATACAGATTTTGAAAAAGGTTTTATACGAGCGGAAGTTATAAAATATGATGATTTTATTAGATATGGATCTGAAAATGCAGTTAAAGAAGTTGGTAAAATGAGTGTTGAAGGAAAAGAATATATTGTGCAGGATGGAGATATAATGCATTTTCGTTTTAACGTTTAAGCTACTTGATTTATAACCAACCCAAAACCAAGTCAACTACTTACATACTTTTTACTTAAAATCATACCAACTCCATAGCAATATTGTAGTTTATTATAATTTATGTTATATAACATATTGATATTTTTGTAATTAAACTATTAACGATTTACTTTGCATTAGTTTAATTTAATTATGTTTCTTTACCATCGCAATATGTTGGTTAAAGGAATAACATTTGATTGGTTATTCTGCTATTGAATTATAGAAAATTGTTAGAGCAAAAAACCAATACTCAAAACAACCAAAATCCTCTATCAATCATACGGATAAACACAGGCAAAGAGATGCTGGGAAGCACCTAAATGTATTTTAGAAAGAATAGAAAGATTTTTTTATAAAAAATAGAATTATAAATTTAAATAGATCTTAACATTATGACTTTTAAAATAAGATTATTAACAGCAGTAATACTTCTTTTCTCAATAGGAGCATTTGCACAAAATCGCTCTTTTGATGGCTTAGAAATGAATATGGGAAACCTTCACCGACTTTCTAATGCAGAAACCCGTTCAATTAGTCCCGAAAACTTTACAGGAGAGAAGGGAAAAGGGGGAATGGCTATTCCGGACTCAAATGCACCACGCAACAGTGCTAATGCTACTGAACCTGCAAGAGATTTAGGGCAAGGATGGAAAGTGAATCCCTATGTTACACTAGAACCAGGCGAGACATTTACCATGGCAGAAATTGATGGACCAGGTGCAATTCAACATATTTGGATGACACCTACAGGAAATTGGAGATTTTCAATTATTAGGATTTATTGGGATGATGAAACAGAGCCATCTGTAGAGGCTCCTATAGGACATTTCTTTGGTATGGGATGGAATGAGTATTCACATCTTAATTCGTTACCGGTAACAGTTAATCCAGGAAGCGCATTTAATAGCTATTGGGTTATGCCTTTTAGAAAAAAAGCACGTATAACTATGACAAATATAAATGATTCTCAACCTATGAATCTTTATTACCAAATTGATTATACACTTACAGATGTGCCTGATGATGCGGCTTATTTTCATGCTCAGTATCGCCGTACAAAAGTAAATGAAACTTCAGATTATACAATAGTTGATGGTATAAGAGGAGAGGGTCATTATGTAGGTGTTTACATGGCATGGCAGGTAAACAATAATGGATGGTGGGGTGAAGGAGAAATAAAGTTTTTTATGGATGGAGACAAACAGTTTCCAACAATTATAGGAACAGGTACGGAAGATTATTTTTTAGGTTCGTATAATTTTGACAGGAATGGTAAATATGTAACCTATACCACACCATATGCCGGATTGGTTCAAGTATTACCTCCCGATCAGACTTATAAAGCAGGACAACGATTTGGTTTGTATCGATGGCATATAATGGATCCGATTAGATTTAAAAAAGATTTAAGAATAACTATACAAGATTTAGGATGGAGGCATGGACACCGATATCTTCCACAGCAGTCTGATATTTCTTCCGTAATATTCTGGTATCAGGCAGAACCTCATGCAAAATTCCCTACATTACCTTCATGGGAAGAATTAGAGTTGAATTGATAAATAGTTGTATATTTTGAACTCCAGCTAATCAAATTAAAAAGAATTTAATAATAATAACTTCTTAAGTCTTTAAATCAAAAATTTCAAGCTAAAGATAATATGAGCAATAACAACTTTTTGGAACGATATATTCAATTTATATTTAGTACTGTTGTAATTGGTTTATTTGCATCATTCACTTCATTATTAGGTAATAACAATGCTGTAGTATCTACTAAAATCAAACAGAATATTGAATTACCAACTGCATTTGATAATGTGGTACACCAAATTCAATATGATTTATTGGGCAATACAAAGGGTGTAAGTAGTGTAACAGTTTTAGATGCAAATACCATTCATATAAAAATTGTATTTTCTTTAAATAGTGAAATTAAACAAGATGATTGGCAAGTTGTGATAACCCCCAATTTTATTCCCAATTTTAACTGGTCTCCGCACCTCACGCCAACAGATAATCATGTTATTGATCAGCATGTATTTCGCTCTCCTGCACTTATAGCCTCTGATGACCACCAAATGTTTATGTTAATTCCAGATCTTGATATCATGATACAGGGAACTCCTGTCAGATGGTACATGGATATGGATGCTACGGTTAATAGGTTTGTTATTGGAATGAGTAATACTACTGTCGACAATCATATACTTTTTAAACGTGAAATTGGGGCAACATATCCGAAAGGAGAAGTAGAAATAGGGTTTTATTTAATTCAATATAATGATGAAGCATCCATAAATAATCCTTTTCGAAAAGCTTTACAGCTCTTTTGGAGCAATTGGGGACATGATTTATATAAATTGGGTAATCCTGTAAACGAAGATCTAGAACGATATGTTGAACATACTTACAATTGGGCATTTAATAGCTGGTCAGAAAGTGTATGGCAGGAGTTTGAATTGAATGGAAAAAGAGTAGGGGCTCCTGTGTTTATAGTTAATGTAACTCAAAGCCCAAACTATAAGGGAGAAGTAAATGAGCGTGAGTTTAGATCAGTTTGGAATCAAGCATGGTTTAGTTCACTTCGTTCAGCTAGTGGTTTATATCGTTATGCCCGACGCACCAAAGACAATGATCTAATGCAAAAAGCATTGCTTACCAAAGAGCTTGCACTATCCTATCCCAAAAAAAATGGCTTCTTTTATGGGCTAATAGGAACAGAAATGCATCAATTAGAGGTTGATGGACAGCATTTCAACCGCAGTAACGGGTGGAATACTCACTACTGGGGTAACTCTAACCGTAACCCTTACACATGGAATCCGGCTGAATCCCCTTTCCATATACTAGATATGAGTTGGACAGCTCTTCTTATGCTTCGTTGGTATGATGAGTTGGAGAAAGACGAAAGATTAATTGAATATGCAAAAGAATATGCTGAGTCACTTATAGCAATTCAGTCTGACGAAGGTTTCTTTCCTGGATGGTTAGATATGAACACACTTAAACCCATGAATCTTTTAAACAGATCTCCAGAAACATCAATGTCGGTTACATTTTTATTAAAGCTTTATGAACTAACAAGAGAAGAAAAATATCGCAACTCAGCCATAAAAGCAATGGATGTTGTTGTTAAAGAGATTATACCTGCCGGACGTTGGGAAGATTTCGAAACGTATTGGTCTTGCTCTCGATATGGTTCAGACCATTTGGTAGGTAATAAGGTTCAAAGAAACAATATGTTTAAACACAACAATTTCTCAATGTTCTGGACTGCCGAAGCGTTATTTGAGTCTTACAAAACAACAGGAGATAAAAAATATTTGAAACAAGGACAAAGAACGCTTGATGAATTGTTGATGACACAAGCTTCTTGGCAACCTCCATATATGTACGTAAATGTTCTTGGTGGATTTGGAGTTCTTAATGCAGATGCTGAATGGAATGACTCCAGGCAAAGTCTTTTTGCTGAATTAATCCTTCAGTATGGCAAATTGCTTGATATAGACGAATATACCGAAAGAGGACATTCTGCTTTAAAGGCTTCATTTGTGATGATGTATAGTCCCGAAAACCCTGAGACGAAAGAACAATGGGAAAAAGTATATCCTTTCTTTGGTAAAGAAGACTATGGTTTTATGATGGAGAATTATGGGCATGGAGGGAGAACAAGTGCGGAAGGAGAGGGGATGGGTGAATTTACAATTTATGACTGGGGCAATGGAGCTGCTGCTGAAGCTTACAATAGAATATTTGACAAGTTTGGATCACTAAAATGAATACACAAATGAAACAATTAATTTTAAATAATGTAATTGCTGCCCTATTAATGGGACTCGTAATGATATCATGTACAGGCAATAGAAAAACATCAGAAAATATGGAAAATGATTATGAAAAAGGAACATTTGGATACGATCTAAATTATCTATCGAAGAAAGATAGCCTCATTTTGCTTAAATCAAACGATGAGCAATCACAGATTATACTTTCTGCCAAATATCAGGCAAAAGTTTTCACATCAACAGCAAATGGGTTGGTGGGTAACAGTCACGGATTTGTTAACTACAATTTCTTTGATGCAGGTGTTGCAGATGAACATATGAATGGATTTGGTGGAGAGAATAGATTTTGGCTTGGTCCTGAAGGTGGTGGCTATTCGATATATTTTGAGCCCGAAACCGAGCAGATATATAACAATTGGCACACACCCAAAGCTATAGATATAGAGGAGTGGGTTGTTAAAAATACAACTAATAAAGAAGCTACATTCATTAAGGATATGGTTTTAAATAACTATAAAGGAATTCAATTAGATTTGTCGGTTGAGCGTACAATATCGTTGTTAACTGAAAATGATATAAATAGCAAGCTAAATATTAATATTCCCGAAGCTGTAAATACTGTTGCTTATTCCACACTAAATACAATAACAAATAACAATGATTTTGCGTGGAATAGCGAAACTGGTACTGTTTGTATATGGATGCTTGACATGTACAATCCTTCAGACTCTGCAGTTACAGTAATTCCTTATAATGAGGGTGATGAAAGCGAAGTGGGACCGATAGTTAAATCTGATTATTTTGGAGAGATTCCTTCAGAGAGACTCATTAGTGATAATGGTGTTATATACTTTAAAACAGATGGTGAATCAAGAGGAAAACTGGGTATGAATGCTTTTAGAACAACAGGATTAGCAGGTAACTACGATCCTATATCTAAAAGACTTACAATAGTTACTTTTGATGTAAATCCAAATGCTGTGTACTTAAATCAGGAATGGAATCCTAAAAGTGACCCTTTGACCGGAGATGCACTAAACGCATATAACGATGGTCCCTTAGAAGACGGTAGTATTATGGGGCCGTTTCTTGAACTTGAAAGTAGTTCTCCCGCTGCTTTTTTAGAACCCAATCAATCATTGTCACATAACCATAATGTATTTCATTTTGTAGGAGAGGAGTCCGACCTCGCCCCTATTGCCGAAAAATTATTAGGAGTGAGTTTACTAAAAGTAAAAACTGCATTTTGAATCTAATGTTATATTATTTTTAAATATATAATCAATTAATTAAATATATAAACATGAGCAAAAACATAGAAAAGCATCGTCTAGTACCAAGCGGGATTGTATTCCCTTTTATCCTTCTAACCTCACTGTTTTTTATTTGGGCAGTTCCAAATAATATGACTGACACAATGTTAGCGGCTTTTAAACGAATAATGAGCCTTACAGATACACAAACTGCATGGATTCAACTAGTTTGCTATCTATTGGGATATGGTTTTTTTGCCCTTCCCGGTGCCATTTATATTAAAAAACATACATTTAAGTCGGGAGTACTTTTAGGATTAGGAATGTGTGTTTTGGGTACGCTACTTTTTTATCCTGCAATGTTAGTCAATACTATAAGCTCTCCTCTAAGTTTTGCGACTTACCTATTTGCAATTTTTGTTTTATTTGCAGGACTTTCGGTTCTCGAAACCTCAACAAATGCTTATGTTTATACTCTAGGAGATCCAGTTACAGCAACACGCAGACTTAACTTCGCACAATCGTTTAACCCTTTTGGTGCGCTTACTGGTGTTTTAGTGAGTCAAATTTTTGTTCTTTCTCAATTAAACACAATGACTGCAACCGAAAGGACTTCACTTACATCCTCAGAGCTCAATTCAATTCAGTTTGGAGAATTAAATGCTGTAACTACAGCTTATATGATTTTGGGTGTAATAATGCTTCTGGTTTTTATAATAATCTTTTTAACCAAAATGCCTAAAGCACAGGACAACGATAAAAGCCTCAATTTGAGAGCCACGTGGGGTAGGCTTAAAAAGAACAAAAATTATGTTTGGGGAGTAATTGCTCAGTTTTTTTATGTTGGTGCACAGATAGCAGTATGGTCATTTATTATCAGATATGTTATGCAAACTCTCTCATTAGACTCCGTTATAGCCGGATTAGGTGTAAGCCCCTCGCAAGATGCTGTAATTGAAGCTTTGAGAGGGGTTGAACCGATTGCAGGTGGCTTCTATAATTTTGCAGAATGGTTAGGTATAGACGCCCTGTTGCCAAGAACAGCTGAGCAGGCTGGTGCAACCTATTATGTTTTATCTTTAGTTCTTTTTGTAATTGGAAGATTTGTTTGCACTTGGTTAATGAAGTACACTAAGCCCGTTAATATATTATCTGGATTAAGTATCTTGGCTATAATTGCAACTCTTATAACTATATACAGTAATGGTTTTATTGGTGTTTATGCATTAATTTCAATTTCTGGATTTATGTCGGCTATGTTCCCAACTATTTATGGTTTAGGCATGAGAAATTTAGGAGAGGATACAAAAATTGCAGGATCAGGAATGGTAATGGCAATAGCCGGGGCTGCAATACTTACGCAGTTACAAGGTATACTTTCAGATCAAGCAGGTGGAATTGCTTTTGCTTATTGGGTTCCTGCTATTGCTTTCATAGTTATTGGAATTTATAGCTTCACTATTGCACGAAAAGTAGATGTAGAACCTGAAATATTTGAGTAGTATTATTAAGATAAATTTATTGAATATGGAAAAACTTGTTATTGGAATAGATTTTGGTACTGACTCGTGCAGAGCAATAGTTGTAAATAGTTCTAACGGAAATGAATTAGTATCTTCTACAGCTTTTTATCCTAGATGGAAGCAAGAGCTTTATTGCGATCCTTTATTAAATCAATACAGACAACATCCTCAAGATTATATCGATTCACTTGTAGAGTCAATTAGTGGATTACTGAAACAACTTTCATCAGAAGATATAAGTAGAATTGCTTCAATTGGAATAGATACAACTGGTAGTACACCTGCTCTAACCGATATTAATGGCACTCCTCTTGCATTATTACCTGAGTTCGCAGAAGATCCTGATGCAATGTTTATTCTTTGGAAAGACCATAGTTCAATTAAAGAAGCCAATGATATAAACAGTCTTGCAAGGAGATGGGATGTTGATTTCACTGCTCGATCAGGTGGAATTTATTCATCTGAATGGTTTTGGGCAAAAGCCTTGCATGTGTTACGCATAAATCAAAATGTTAGATCAAAAGCATATTCTATTATTGAACATTGCGACTGGATGCCTGCTCTTTTAACCGGTAATCTTAAACCTGAAATGGTCAAAAGAAGCAGATGTGCTGCTGGGCATAAAGGTATGTGGGCAGAAGAGTGGGGTGGATATCCTTCACAAGAGTTTCTTTCAAAACTTGACTCGCTATTAAATGGATTTAGAGAGCGTTTAAACAGTCAAACGTATACAAGTGACGTATCTGCAGGCAAGCTGTCCGTAGAGTGGGCAAAGCGCCTTAAATTACCTAAGGATGTACATGTGACGGTAGGTCTCATCGACGCACACGCTGGTGCAATTGGTGCAGGCATAAGTTCTAATAAGATGGTTAAGATTGTAGGAACATCAACTTGCGACATCATTGTAACACCTGATGATGAAATCAAAGAAAAACAAATTCCTGGTATAAGCGGACAAGTTAATGGTTCTGTTATCCCCGGATTAATTGGTCTTGAAGCAGGGCAATCTGCATTTGGAGATATTTTTGCCTGGTTTAAAAATCTTCTAACATGGCCAATTACTACTCTTGATAGTTTTAAATCACTCACTGAAATTCAAAAAGAGTCATTATTTGACGAAATATTGCCTCAACTTAATGTAGAAGCTGAAGCTCTGCCAATAGAGCTAACAGATCTAATTGCAAGCGATTGGTTAAATGGGCGCAGAACACCATTTGCAGATCAGACTCTGAAGGGAGGTTTCACAGGAATTACGCTTGCAACAACACCCGCACAAATATTCAAGAGTTTGGTTGAATCAACAGCATTTGGATCAAGAGCAATAATGGAGCACCTCGAGCATGAAGGTGTGAAAGTAACAGAGGTTATTGGGGTAGGGGGTATATCACTAAAATCGCCTTATGTAATGCAAACTCTTTCAAATATTATGGGTGTACCAATAAAAGTAGCAGCTGCTCAGCAAGCTGGAGCTTTGGGTGTAGCAATGTGTGCTGCTGTGGTAGCTGGTATCTTTGATACTTTAGAGTATGCTCAGCAAGCTATGGGAAAGGGGGTGCTTGCTGAATACAAACCCAATGAAGCTAACCTAGAAAAATATAATATACTCTATAACCGATATAAAAAATTAAGTGATTTTTTAGAAACGGAATAATTTGAAACCAAATATTAAGATGTCTATTTTTCGCGATCCATATTTAAAACTTTCAATACGAATATAGATTCGGGTAATTCAAAAGCATCTTTTATGCATTTGGTTACAGTTGACATCACCTCATCAAATTCACCAAAAATATGAGTTGAAAGACTATTTGGTTTAACAGTTATATTTTCATTCTTTTTTAAAGCCTCGATAAATGTTTTAATGGGGGCTTTAAAATTTTCATTTAAAGGGTAGTAGCTAATTTCAATTGAAGTTTTCATAATAGTTGAATAATTAATAACTTAGTAATCAATCTTTAATTTATAACCAAAGTATTTGAATATTGTTCAATTATCATTACCCTGCAACATTTGTTTTAATTCCAAGGTTCTCTACTCTTTTTGCAATCTTTTGCAACTCTCCCATTGAGGCCTTTTCAAGTCCTTTTACAGGGGTTTCTCTGTCGATGGTATAAATCATAACTTCTCTTGGCTTTAGGCCAGAAACAAGCTTTAACCATGCAGAAACTTCTTTTTCTGTTGTGTTGTCTATTTTATTTCCTTCAAAGCTCCCTTTTATAAACATTGTTTGTAATATAAAATCACCATTAAATTGTTTATAACGCTCCACCTGTCTGGCAACACGGTATTCTGATGAGTTGGGACGATCTATTAACCTTATTGTAGTATCAAAGGCTGAATCTAGCTTTAAAACAGGATTGTCGGTCTTTTTTAAAGCTTCTACAACATTTGCTTTATCTAAATGCATTCCATTAGTGAGTACACTAATTTTGCTATTTGGATAATATCGATCTCTTAACTCAATTGTATCATCAATTATAGTATGAAAATCAGGATGCATAGTAGGTTCACCATTACCTGCAAATGTAATTACATCTAATTCTATGCCTTCTGTTTTAAGTGAGTTCAATTTATCACTCAAAGCTAACCTTACATTTTCCCTGTTCGGTAATTTTGTTTTAGTTCTGAAATCTTTATTCAGACCGCATTCACAATAAATACAATCAAATGAGCATAATTTACCATCGTATGGTAATAAATTTATTCCTAAAGATGTTCCTAAGCGACGGCTATGAACCGGTCCGAACACTATTTCACTGAATAATATAGTTGACATAAAATTATTGAATTCCGTATTTTCTATTTATACTGCAAAAATAAACGATTTTAAAACCAATTAAAAATTTCTCCTGCACCGCATCCTATTATTATATATCTTGCAAACTTACCTATTGTCATGCTTATCATAACCAAATATGCGTTTGCACGCATATAGCCCAATGCTACGAGTATTACATCTCCCACTGCAGGGAGAAAGCCAAAAAATCCCATAAGTGCACTTTTTCCCTGTAATCGGTTTATTGTTTTTGAAATCTTTTCATCACTTATTTTAAACCATTTTTTTAACCATTCGGTCTTGCCCAATCTTCCAAGATAATAACAGGTAACTCCTCCCAAAGAATTGCCAATGGTTGCATAAATAATAAGTGTCCAGATATCCAAACCAGCCATTATTAAAGCTGCAAATACCACTTCAGAGCTAAATGGTAATATTGTTGCTGCCAAAAATGATGCAAGAAGTAATCCCCAATAACCATATTCAACAAATCCGTCAAGCATATATTCTTAAATAAAAATGATTTCTTGTTTTAATGTGCAACTAACCAATTCGCACCTACACCTATTTCTGTTTTTAGTGTTACAACTAACTCAGCAGCATTTTCCATCTCTTCAACCACCATTTCCTTCATATAGTCCAACTCGTTAGGAACTACATTAAAGTTCAATTCATCATGCACCTGAAGTATCATTTTCGACTTTTTATTATCTTTCTTAAGTCGCTCAAATATACGTACCATTGCTACTTTAATGATATCTGCAGCACTGCCTTGTATGGGAGCATTAATTGCATTTCTTTCTGCAAATCCTCTTACTGTAGCATTTCTTGAAGTTATATCTGGCAGGAATCGTTTACGTCCAAAAATTGTTTCTACATACCCGTTTGATCTTCCCTTTTCAATACTTTCATCCATATATTTTTTGACACCTGCAAATGTAAAGAAGTACTCATCTATAAGCTCTTTTGCTTCTGAGCGAGGAATAGTAAGTCGCTCCGATAAGCCAAACGGTGTAATGCCATATATAATTCCAAAGTTTGCAGTTTTAGCTTTCCTTCTCATATCACTGTCAACCTCATCAATAGATGTTTTATAAATTTTTGAAGCTGTAGCAGCATGAATATCTTGTCCCTTATTAAATGCATCCATCATGTTTATATCTCCACTTAAGTGAGCCATAATTCTAAGTTCAATTTGAGAGTAGTCTGATGACAAAAACAAATCACCTTCATCTGGAATAAAAACTCTTCTAAGTTCTTTTCCACGTGCATCACGAATGGGAATATTCTGTAGGTTGGGGTTTGTACTACTTAATCGACCTGTGGCAGCAACTGTCTGATTAAAAGATGTATGTATTTTACCTGTCCTGGAGTTAATCAAAAGAGGAAATGCATTTATGTAAGTGCTGAGTAGCTTTTTTAGACCCCTTTGTTCAAGCACCTTACCAATGATTGGGTGTTTTGATCTTATCTTTTCAAGTTCTTCCTCACCAGTTTTATATTGACCAGTTTTTGTTTTCTTTGCTTTATCAATAATCTTGAGCCTGTCAAAAAGTATTTCTCCAGTCTGCTTTGGAGAATTTACATTAAACTCTATTCCTGCCATTTCAATAATCTCATTCTCCACCTCTTTAAGTTCACTTGTATAAAGTTCAGATAGATCATTTAAGGCTTTTAAGTCTAATCTCACTCCGGTCCACTCCATATCAGCAAGAACATATATTAGAGGTGCTTCTATTTCATAAAATAATTTTTCAAGTCCATTAGTTATTATATCTTTCTCTAATATCTTTTTCAATTTTAATGTAATATCAGCATCTTCTGAGGCGTATTTAGACACAGTTTCAATATTTATATCACGCATACTCTTCTGATTTTTACCTTTCGGACCAATCAGTTCTTCAATAGGCATGGTTTTATACCTTAGATATATTTCTGCCATATAATCCATTCCGTGGCGTAATTCAGGATTTAAAAGATAGTGAGCAACCATAGTATCAAAAAGAGGCCCTTTAACTTGAATACCATAATTACGGAGTACCAGAATGTCATATTTTATATTTTGACCCGACTTCTCAATCTGTTCATCTTCGAAAAACTGCCTGAAAATATTAACTTGTCTTATTGCTACATCCTTATCATCAGAAATAGGAACATAGTACGCTTCACCTTCTTTAAATGCAAATGATAAACCTACTAATTCACTTAAAAGTGGATCCAACCCTGTTGTTTCAGTATCAAAACAAACAGATTTGCGTTTTAGAAGCTCTATACTGAGTGCTGTCATTCCCTTTTCAGTATCTACTGTTTTGTAATTGTGTTGAGTGGTGTGAATATCAGCAAGTTCCGAGGATGGATATGGTTTAGCTTCATGAGATTTTTCAATAATATTTTCTAATGCAAATAGATCTCCTTGTATAGGTTTATTTGCGGGGGTAGGGGTTGCCTCTTGTTTGAAAATTCGTGTTATAAGTGATCTAAATTCCAAATCTTCGAAAATACGTTTAAGCTCATCTTCATTTATTTCTTTCAGAATAAGTTCTTTTTCATTAATTTCTATAGGTACATCAGTCTTAATTGTAGCTAAGTATTTTGAAAATAATATCTGTTCTCTATTTTCTTCAATTCTTATTTTTTGAGCACCTTTAAGCTTATCTGTGTTTTCAAGTAAGTTTTCAATTGTCTCAAACTGATTAAGTAGTTTTATAGCTGTTTTTTCTCCTATTCCAGGGCAACCAGGTATGTTATCTGAACTATCACCCATTAGACCCAATAGATCTATAACTTGACTTGGGTTTTTTATGCCATATTTCTCAACAACGTTTTTATCATTAAGAATTTCATAATCATTTCCTCCGTATTTTGGTCGGTAAATATAAATAGTGGGCTCCGTAAGTTGACCATAATCCTTATCAGAGGTCATCATATAAACATCAAATCTCTCTCTGTTTATTTTCTTTGCCAAAGTACCAATAACGTCGTCTGCTTCGTATCCTTGCACTTCTAAAATAGGTATGTTGTAAGCATTAAGAATTTCTTTTATATATGGAACAGATGCTTTAATATCTTCAGGCGTAGCCTCACGTTGTGCCTTATATGCCTCATATTCTTTGTGGCGAAAAGTAGGTCCTTCTGGGTCAAATCCTACTGCTATGTGCGTTGGATTTGCATTTCGTAAAACATCTTCCAGAGTATTCACAAACCCAAATATTGCCGATGTATTCCTCCCTTTTGAGTCAATCCTCGGAAATCGAATAAATGCATAATAGGCTCTATAGATTAATGCATAAGCATCTAGAAGGAAAAGTCTGTTTTTGGTCATAATTTTATGTCAAATATTGAGTTTAGATTGGTAAAGTTACAAATATTTGTTGCTATGAGGATAATTATCTTTACTTTTGTGTACAACTAATTTGTGTGTGATGGATCAAAGTCAACATATAAAAGAATACCTTCAGGAAGAATTAATTATTTTTGAACAGTATTTAATGGAATCGGTGAAAAGTACTAATCCATATATCATCGACATGAGTTCTTATGTACTTAACTCTAATGGCAAACGACTTAGACCTACACTTGTTCTTCTAACTGCAAGAGCTTTTGGTAAAATAATTCCTGAAACGTATCACGGAGCAGCTACAGTTGAATTACTGCATACTGCAACTCTCATACATGATGATGTTATAGATAAGTCAGATTTTAGACGTGGAAAACATTCATTAAACGCTATTTATGATAATACACAGGCTGTACTAGTTGGAGATTTTCTTCTTTCGTCTGCTCTTGCTGAAAGTGTTAAAACAAAAGATCTTAGAATCGTAAAAATTATATCAAAACTTGGGCAAAATTTAGCAGAAGGAGAATTAATTCAATTTAATCTAGCAAGTAAAATTATAATTAATGAAGAAAATTACTTTAATGTAATTGACAAAAAAACAGCCTCTCTATTACGCGCTAGCCTAGCTATTGGAGCCATAACAGGTGGTGCTGATGAGGAGCTAATTTCTCGTTTCAAGAAGATAGGTAGCATACTAGGTATATGCTTTCAAATTAAAGATGATATTTTTGACTATTACAATGATGATGTTGGCAAACCTACGGGCAATGATATTAGAGAAGGAAAAATTACTCTTCCCTTAATTTATGCATTAAGAAAAGCTCCAAATCATGTTTCAGAAAAAATAATGCAGATAATTCAATCGCGTGATTACATTGAGGATAATATCGATAAAATACTCTCTTTTGCCAAGGACTACAAGGGTATTGACTATGCATATAAAAAGATGGATCTCTTACTTTCTGAAGCAGAAGAAATTATATTAGATTTTAAATTTGATGCCGAGATTATCGAATACATGATGCTATTTCTTTCCTATTTAAGAAACCGTTCTTATTAATTTGAAATTAATTGTATGTTAAAAATATCATAATCGAGTAGGAGTAAAACGAAAGTTTCTCCTGTGTATGCAATTGGGTGGGGTAAAGAAGATTACCTATTGGGTATTATATAAGCAAACACAACGAATGAAAAAACTTTCATTTATCATCTTTCTTTTTGGCTGTAAAGTACAGGATAGCCATAGAGGTACTTCATATGATTTTGTTTTAGGAGATAGGAATCCACATGAGCTGTTTCTGAACAGTTCACCCGAAAAAAGGTGATCTTAGATGTTGATATGTGCACCGATGTAGATGATGTATGCGCCGTGAGAATCGCTACAGCATTTGACGACGAGGGCATTTATGTTAAAGCAAAGTTGCTGCTTTTATTGAGGCAAAAAAAAGAGGCTATCTCTTAATTTGAGACAGCCTCTTTCTAATAAATTCAGTTACTTAATTTCAATCAATTTTTCTTTAGGTAATTTATTTTCCTTAAGTGTTGGAATTTCTACTGTTAATACTCCATTGTTTACTTCAGCAGATATTTTCTCTTTATCAATATTATCAGGTAGAATCATCGTTTTTTGAAATTGTGAATAAGAAAATTCACGTCTTAGATATGATCCATTACTACCTTTATCTTCTTTTTCTGATTTCTTTTCAAACGAAACTACTAGATTGTTTTTATCATCTAGCCTCACCACACAATCCTCTTTAGTCATTCCTGGTGCTGCTACTTCTACCTTAAATCCATTTTCATTTTGAAAAATGTTTATTGCAGGAGATGATTTCACGCTACTCTCCATCCATTCATTACCAAAATATTCATTAAATACGCTAGGTAACCAATTGTTTGTACTTCTAATAATTGCCATATTTTATTCCTTTCTTTTTAATTGTTTTTAATATTGTTACACCAATATATTTGCAAATTATATACCGATTGACATTCAAACAATATATTCGCAGAAAAGAGACATAGTGGCAGCTTAATGAAGCTATGGCTTCGGTTTAACGAAATAAAGCAGACATAATGGCATGCTTTATTGGTTATTTAAAATTGTATATGTTCTTGTGCCTGTATGAGTTTTACCATATCTATCTTTTGCTCGTACTTCAATGGTATGCTCTCCAACAGGAAGATCAAGATTTAAAGAACCGGTCCATAAATGAGTACTGACAACCGCATTAGATGGTCTTCTGCCCGGGAGCAATTCTTCAGTAAAATCCCATTCCATTAATTTTATGTTATAATTTGGATCAATTCCTTGAAGATATCTCATTTTACGCCATTCATTATTATCAATGCGATATTCAACCACATCTTGTGCACTACCCATAAAGAAATTTACAACAATCTG
>LFRM01120014.1_pt1 | contig 17288 bp, 17 predicted proteins | sample 618341 | NCBI WGS metagenome assembly LFRM01 (sample SAMN03654438, study PRJNA283298) | anaerobic digester metagenome | isolation source: pool of bioreactors CSTR01a, CSTR02a, and CSTR03a thermophilic anaerobic... | place: Denmark: Kgs. Lyngby | collected 2014-05-21 | reverse complement strand
GTTTTTAATTCATCAGCTGAATTAACTACTCCAAATCAGCAAATAGCTAAATTTATATTTAATGCTGAAAGTTTAAAAAATTTAGATTTACCATTAACTGATTTAAAACCAGGTGATAAAAATAGTTATGTATTCTCTGTTACAAATACTGAAGAAGAAATTCATAGTAATGTTAATATTAAATACCAAATTATATTAAAAACATATCATTTCATTCCTTTAGAAATTAATTTATATCAAGTTAATTCTGAAGAAGATATATTATTATTTGGGACTTGTGATGAAACATCATCACGCAATGAATTAAATGAATTGGTTTGCAATATGCCTATTTCTGAATTAAATCATATTGAAGGAACTGTAACAAATTATAAATTAGATATTGAATTTCCAGAAGAATATAATGCTGAAAACTATTCTGGTTTAGTAGATTTTTTAAACATAGAATTAAAGTCATGGCAAAGTATATAAAAAGAGGTTAAAATGAAAAAAATAAAAAAATATATAATTTTATTATTTATTGTATCGTTATTAGGTATTACTTTAAGCCTTACTATGACGTTTGCAAAATATGTTAAAGATATAGTTTGGGATTATCATTTGAAATCTCAAGGTTTTTATTTTTCTAGTTTAGAATTAAACTCTGATGGTAAAGAAAACATTATAAATGATTGGGATGGGGGCAGTATTAGTTTTAATTTAAGTAATAGCGTAAACCCTAACTTAATTACTAATTATGATATTTTATATAATGTGAATTGTCGTGTAATTGGAGAAGCAGCACTTTATGCAAACTGCTATTTAAACGACCAAGAAGTTTCAGAAGTTACTGGTACACTTACCGCTTATGAAACATGCGTTAATAATACTTTAGATGGTATTGACACAACACTTTATAATAAAACTGAGTGTGAGTTAGGTAATTATTTATGGCAATATCAAACTGCAACTTCCATATTATCTTTTAATATTGTAACCCAGGATCCAGAATATGATTTAGATAACATTACTGTTAGTATTGAAGCTAGTAGTACTTCACCTTATGTCAAAACTTTAAAAGGTAATTTTGTGCTTTATAAAAATAAGAGTGAAGAACTTATTATTAAATATTCAGATTTTCAAGATTATGGTAAATTAATATTTTCTAACTTTCTTGATAATGAAAAATGTTTAAATATTAAATGGGATACTAGTGATCTTATTATAGAAGAAAATATTGAATTATATAACTCTTATTTGCTAGATGAGGGCGGTTATATAAATGAAATAAATATTGATTTTTCACCAAAAACGGCATTAGAATTAACTTTTCATAAAAGAAGTTCTAATGATATAAGTATTGAAAGTTTCATTATTAGTAATTGTATATAAAATTTGTAAATATTTGTGCATAAAACGACAAATATAGACAAAAAAAAATTGATATCCAAAAACAAGTGTGATATCATTAAAATAGGTGGTAATATGAAAGTAATAAAAAAAATAGTAATCGGCATCATAGCATTTGTTTATTTTGTATTTGTAATTATAAATACAATCCTAATGCTTAATATTTCTAAATATGGATCAACACAATTTGATGATAAAACAGTTGTTATTATTAATAGTGAAATTAGTTCAGATAAATATCAAAAAGGAGATTTATTAATTGTCCAAAAACCTAAATTAGCAGATATTAAAATAGGTGATGAGATGTTTATTTACAAAATCAAAAGTGATGGCTCACCTGTAATTGATTTAGGTATTGTTGGAGATTTACATCCTGAAAATAATGCTTTATCTTTTGAAAATGGCGCATCATATGAAATGGATTATGTAATTGGTAAAACAACCAATCAGTATAATGAATTTGGAACATATTATGGATTAGTTCAATCACAATGGGGATTCTTATTTATAATATTAGTACCAAGCTTCTTAATATTTATATATGAATTATATGCAATTATAGTTGAAATAAAATATGGTAAACCTGAATTAGATAATAAGTAGATAAATCTACTTTTTTTCTTGAATAAATATATATTCGCCAAAATGTCTCAATAATCGACAAATAGATTTACAAAACAGCCTTTTTCATGGTAAAATAATATATAGAATAAAATAGGAGAGAAGATGGTTATGGTTTTTAAAAAACGTCCTTCTAAAGAAAAAATTATTAATATTTGTTTAAATGCTTTAATTGCATTATTTAGTATAGTTTTATTAATTTCAATTTATATTGGTGTTCAAATTAGAATACTAGACCATGATTATGCTAATTTTTTTGGTTATTCAATGTTTGAAGTCCAAAGTGAAAGTATGGAAGAAACTATTTCAGTTGGAGATTGGATTATCATAAAACTAAATTCTAAAATTCAATTGAAAGATATAATTACATTTAAAGTAGAAGATGATTATATAACTCATCGGGTTGTTGAAATACATCAAGGAACTTATATTACTAAGGGCGATAATAATAATGGTAAAGATGATCCTGTAGATGAAACTGCGGTTGTCGGGAAAGTAGTTAAAACTTTACCAGGTTTTGGCATTTTAAGAAAAACACTATTTAATCCTCCAGTTTTAATAATGTTAATTATAGTACTATATCTTGCTGATTCTTTATCTAAAGATAAAATAAAATCTAGTAAAGTAAAAGATATTAGTTTATCAATTTGGAGTAATATAATAAAAAAATTAAATAAGAAAAAACCAAAAGAAGTAAAGGAAATATTGCCTGAATTAAACTCTTCCAACTTTAATGATCAATCATTAATTATAGATAATAATGAAAAATTATTAGAATCTGATGATAAAATAGTTGTTGAAGAAGAAGCATTAAATCTTAATATAGATAAAATAGTTATTGAAGATGAATTAAATGAAACTGTTTCAGAAGAATCAGAAATAATTGAAGTTGAAATGCCAGAAGAAACAAAAAAATTAATTACTGATAAAGAAGATATAATAACTGATTTAGATGAAAAAACAGAATTAGAAGATTATGATTATGTAGCTGATGAATTAGAAAAAACTCAATTCTTTAGAATTATTCCTGTTGATGAAGGTGAACTAGACTCAACACTGTTACAAATAGCAGAATATGAGATGTCTGATCAGAAAAAAGAACAGAAAAAAGTTATTGATAAAGAAGAAATCATTCCTTTAGTAGAAGAAATTGAAGATTCAGATTTAACAAAAATAAATTTAGATTTAATCAAAAATAATACGCGCCGTAATAAGAATCTAATAGATGCGATAATGAATATTAAAAAGGATGAAATTCAAGAAATTATTAATAATATATTAGATGAAGAAAAATCACAAACCAATGAACCGACAATTAAAAATATATTAATATCTACTTATATTCATGCCAGATATTACAATTATTTTAATGAAAAGAATTTAGAATATCGTGGTAAAAATATTTTAGTGAAAATTGATAAAATATTAGATATTATTACCGAAGAAATGATTGCTGAATATAACGGCAGTGATAATAAATATGATGAAAAAGTTGCTAAATTTAACAATATTTTAAAAACAGTTGCTAGAATAGATCAAGGTAAAGATTCAATATCAGAAATTAAGGCTAAAAGAGAATACTATCGCAATTCAATAATAAAAGGTAATAAAGAATTAGAGTTTGATAATATAGATACAATTGTTAATGATATTATTAAAACTCAAAAATCTTATGATGATATTACTAAATATTCTTTTAAAAAATTAGAAACAAATAATTTTTACTTAGATATAAATAAAATTAAAGAAAAGAAAGATTATTATACTGTTGAAATAGAACATAATATAGCTTTTAATAAAATATATAGTGATTATATAATAGATAAAACATATTCAGAAGGTATTATTTCAGAAGATAAGACTTCAGTGTTATTTATCTTATTATTATCAGAAATAATTCAAGATATGATCGATACTAATTTTGAAAAAAAATATATTATTAATCTCACACCTACATTATTTAGTAAAGAAAAGAAATTAATTGGTTTGCTTAAAGCAATAGATGATGAATATGCTAAAGCTCATATACTATTTTTAATTGATATTCAGGACGTAGCTAATAATAAAAAGGTTATTAAAAGACTTCGTAAAGAAGGTTATAGATTTGCAATAGGATTTAAATCTCATGAAAATTTACAAAATAAAGATCGTAATTGTTTATATATAGCTGATTCAATTTTTGTTAGTAAATCAGAAGATGTAGTTGAAAAAATAGAAGCATATATTCCTAATGATTTACAACACAAAATAATTTATGATGAAATTTTTGATAAATTTAATAATATGGAAGGTGATCAATAAATGAATACATTTTTCAGATTTTTCTATGAGTTCATATCAATATTTTTTAGTGGTATAGGTTCCATAGGGAAAGGTATGTGGAATGGTTTAGTTCAAATGCTAAATTTTAAAACTTACAAAACTGTTTTAGTAAGTTATAGAGACAGTTTTAATGGTGCTGAATGGATTTTAGTAGGACTTTCTATTTCAGTGGTAGTTATTATTATTGCATCGATTGCTTTATTAATATTTTTTGCTATCAGAAAATTAATTAAATTTGGAAGAAGTAGAGTTAATCAAGAAGAATTACTTGATGAAATAAATACTTTAAATACCCAAGTAGATAAGCTATTAAAAGAAAAAAATGAAATTATGGCTATGAAAGTATCTCAATTAGGTTTAAAACCTGGTGAAGAAGGCGATGAAAGTATATTAGAAGAAGGAGCAGAAGATGTAGATACTGTTAATTCTAGATTTCCTAAACTTACTCAAATTGATAATGATATGAAAGACTATAAAGTTAAAAAGTATGGTAACAATTTTACTTTAAGTGAACTTGCTGAGAATTTCAGATGTTATAATGCTAGTCAATTAAAATTATACTATGATATATCGCTTTTAAGAAGTTTTATTGCTGGTCTTGCTTGTGGTAAATTAGTTATACTACAAGGTATATCAGGAACTGGTAAAACATCACTAGCGTATGCATGGGGTAAATTTGTTAAGAATGATTCATGTATTGCATCAGTTGAACCCTCATGGAGAGATAAAACTGAGTTATTAGGTTATTTTAATGAATTTACTAAGAAATTTAATGAATCAGATGTATTAGCTGAACTTTATCGAGCAGGATTTACAGATGATGTTCATACAATTATTTTAGATGAAATGAATATTGCCCGTGTGGAATATTACTTTGCGGAGATGTTATCAATCTTAGAGATGCCTTCAAGAGAAGAATGGATAATTGAACTAGTAACTAATGGTTGGCCAGATGATCCTGAACATGTTGCCAAAGGAAAATTAAAATTACCAGAAAATTTATGGTATATAGGAACAATAAATAATGATGACTCTACTTTTATGGTTACAGATAAAGTTTATGATAGAGCTATGCCTATTGATATAAATACTAAAGTTAGTGCATTTAAGTGTCGTGAACAAGAGGCAATGGACATTAATTCTAGTTATTTAGAAAAACTATTTGAAGATGCGATCCAAGAAAATCCAGTTTCAGCTGCTAGCTTAAAAAAAGTAGAAGAAATGGATGATTATGTAATAAAGCATTTCCGTGTTGCTTTTGGTAATCGTATTTTAAAACAATTAAATATTTTTGTACCAGTATATACAGCATGTGGTGGAGATGAAACAGAAGCTATAGATTACTTTATTGCTAAAAAGATATTCCGTAAATTTGAGCAAATAAATATCTTGTTTATTAGAGATGAAATAGACCCTTTTATCAATTATTTAAATAAATCATTTGGTAATGGTAAGATGAAAGAATGTATTGAATTTTTAGAAAGAATAAAGAAAGCAGCGTAATAAAAAAGGAAGGTAAAAGATGGGGAAAGCACTAAAATTAAATAATGAATTAAATAGAAAAAGCGAAACTTTTGTTGAAAAAATCAATTCTCAGATGTATTATCAATCAGAACTTTCTAGTGAATCGATTAATTTTGCATGGGTAAATGAAATAGAGCTTGCCTGTCCTTATATAGATAATATTGTTCGAAACCCAAAAGTGGCATTAGTAAGAGAAGAAGATGTTGTTAAAGTTGAAAAAGCAAAAAAAGTAAGTGTTTCTAGTATCAAAGACTTATCTAGACATACTCATTATATTGAAAAAATTGATGAGGAAACAATGGAAGTTCAACCATCTAAAATTTTAATAGAACGCTCAGAAGAGACTTTTAATACATACGAAAATAGATTTATTTTTACTCTTATATACAATTTAACTAGATTTGTAAGACAAGAAGAATTAGCACTTGAAGAACTTGAAATTAAAGATGAAAGAGTATTAGAGTATGCTGCAACAACATTAACTGGTAAAGAGCGAGTAAATATAGAGCTTAAGGTTACTGCTAACGAAACTCCTGATGGAGAAGATTCTAATACCCCTAAAAACATTGAAAAAGAACTAGAATTAATCAAAAAAAGATTAAATAAAATTAATGCTTTTATAGCAAGTTGGAGACATAGTGAATTGTATACAACTTTAGACAAATTAAATATTTCTTTGGTTATACCTCCTTTAAAGAAGACAAATGTTATATTAAAAAATCCAAATTTTCAAGTAGCTGAAAAATTATGGACATTCTTGCAAACATATGATGATAATAAAAAAGATTCAGCAACTGGCGGATTAGATAGTACAGGAAATAATGATTTAATTGGTTTATTAGATGATTCTTTCTTATTAGATTTCTTCGTTTTAGATTCTATATCTTCATCAAAAAGAGAACAGAAAAAAAGATTATCTGAATATGCAGTAATTATGATTAATCATCAAATTAAAAGAATTATATCCTTACTATTAAATAGTGGAGTATCTGTAACTGATGAAGAAATTTTAGAAATGATTGCTAATGAACTAAAAAAAGAAAGAAATAAAACAACTATAGATAGCTCTGATATTAAAAACAGATTTAAAAGTGAATTTGATGAATTTCTTGAAAATGTTCAAAGTTATATATAATTTTTTGAAAGAGAGAAGAACATGAAAAATATAAAAGAAATAATGGATTGTAAGTTTATTAAGATTATTAGAAAAATTATTAAAACAATAATAGTGATTATTGTTTTAGCGTTTGTAGCAACTATATATCTTCAAAGGTTAAGTAAAAATGAAGTTTCCTTTTTTAAAATTCGTATGTTTACTGTAGTAACTGGAAGTATGGAGCCTAGATATAACGTTGGTGATGTTTTATTTGCAAAAGAAACCCCACCATCAGAAATTAAAGTGGGCGATGATATTAGTTATAAAGGTCTTTATGGTGATGTTAAAGATAAAATTATAACTCACGAAGTTGTTAGTATAGAAAAAGATGACTCTGGAAAATATAATTTTAATGCTAAAGGATTAACAAATATTATTCAAGATCCTATAGTTCATGAGGATCAATTATATGGTGTGATTGTTAGTAGATCATATATGCTTTCATTTATATCTAAAATAATAAGAACGAATTTAGGGTTTTTCTTATGTATTATAGTACCTATATTAGGTATTGTATCTTATGAATTAGTTAGCACTCTATTAGATAAAGAAGCTAAGAAAAGAATTCAAAATTAAAATCAAAATCTAAAATAGGAGGGAGATATAAATGAAGAAAAAACATCAAATATATTTTCGTTTAAATTTAATGTCTTTGTTTTTAATAGCTATATCATTTATATCGGTAACCTTAGCTTGGTTTGCATATAGTGGAATAGCTACTGTAGATACCTCAGTAGATGTAAAAGCATGGTATATTGAATTAGAAAAAGACGGCGAGAAAGTATCAAATGAAATTGTTATATCGTTATCAGATATTTATCCTGGTATGGAACCGAAAACAGAATTAATAAATATTAACAATCCTGGAGACTCAGATGCAGAATTAAAATATAATATAGTTTCTGCCAGAATCCTCGGTGATAGCTCAAATAATTATATAGTTAATGAATCAGTGACTACTGAATATATAGAAGATTTATTATCCCATGAGTTTCCATTTAATATCAATATGAACTTAGATAAAAAATATATATTATCTAAAGGAGAAGGAAGTACTTTTGAAATATCAATATCATGGCCACTTGATTCAGGTAATGATATTATGGATAGTGAATGGGGAAATAAAGCATATAATTTTCAAAAAGAAGAGATTGATAAAAAGAATCAAGATTCTAGTTATATAATTCAATCATCTATCCAAATTCAAATAAGTTTAACTGCTGAACAATATTTAGCAAATTCAAAATCTAGCGATCCTAATTTTAATTTAGGAGATGAAATATTAATAGATGTAATAAATAATAATCGTTGTACGGCAATAAGCCCTACATGTATAAAAATGTATGTGATAGATGTCAATAATACTTTAGGAGACGCTAATGTTAATCTTTTACCTAATCCATACGGAACATATTTACCTAGTACTTATTATGATTATACTTCTAATCTAAACACTTTAGTTAGCTCTTGGCAAGTTAATACTAGAGCATTATTATTACCAGATTTATTACAGATAATATCTAATGATGTAAATAATTCATTCTTAATTAGAAATGAATTATCAAATACAGTTATTGGTAATCTTAAATTTCCAGATAGAATAACAACTGAAATTAATAAAGCAATAACTAATAATGGCTATTATAGCTTCTTAAATGATAAGTATAACTACTTAACATCAGCAGATTGTTACTGGATACAAAGCAATTATAATGATGAAGAAGCATTTGCAATAATTAAAGAAAATGAAATAAATTCTAAAATATTTAATAATATAAAAGATAATACTTGTAAAGTTATACCTGTAGTTAGCATAGAAAAAAATAAACTAATTTAGATTTAAAAAAAAGAACATTTTGTTCTTTTTTTTGTGGCACAAAGTTTTTTTACTATATTAATAGTTAAGGATTGAGGTAACTTTGTGTGTTACTGTAATTATGTTAATCTATAATCTGTTCAAATTTAATATTTGCATTCATTTTAAATGATGCATTTTCAGCTACTGCTAAGGTACCGATATGAGTGTCATCTTCATCATTCATAACCTCATTTTCTCCTTCGTACCATTCGAAGTAAACTCTAATTGTAAAGGTTTGAAATTGAAACATTTCTTCATTTTTATTATATAACATTGAGTTAGAAATCGTATCATTTTCTAAAAGAATTATATCAAGTTGTTCTCCTTCAATATAATCTTCAGGAATAATTGCGTATTTAGTAATCATTAAATCTGGTACTAAATCGCCGTCTTCCATTTCTAAGTTTATATTGTAACTAAATGATACATCTACATTTGTAGGGTCAATGTCAATATCGAAATGTCCTTTTGACGAAGGTGCTATTTTACCATGAGCAACATGCTCATTTTCTTCTAAAATAGGTTCTATAGTTATATTAGAGTTTTCGCTATTTGTAATATCAGTATTATTTAGAAGTATTTGCCACTTTGAAAACGAAACATTAATATCGCTTTTAGTGCTTGCAACATATCTAGAATAAGTACTACTCATTAGCCCAAGACAAATAGACAATGAAATTAATAATAAAATTACTTTAATTTTCTTTATCATAACTATACACCTCTCCTTTACAATTTAATTATACTTTAACGACAAGCTATTTACAATATAAATTGACACACTTTACTCTAAGTTGTGTAAAGCAGAAACATTAAATATACAATCGATAAATTTACAGGTATACATTGAATTAAAGCTATAATAAAAAAGTGATTATATAATTTATATTTTGTAATTTTTTTATAAGTTCATCCATATATTTAAAATGGAGGACAAGTTATGGAAATAGCTGGACTAAATGATGAAGAAGTAAAAAAAAACCGTGAGAAATATGGTAGTAATAAAATAGAATCTAAAAATGAAAATAGTTTTCTTAAACTTCTAATAGAATCTTTAGGAGATCCAATAATTAGAATATTACTTATTGTACTTGCTGTTAAAATAGTATTCTTATTCAGGGAATTTGATTGGTTTGAAACACTCGGCATATTTATAGCTATATTTTTAGCGTCTTTTATTTCTACTATAAGTGAATATGGAAGTGGTAAAGCTTTTAATAAACTTTTTCAACAAAATAGTCAAATATTAGTTAGAACCAAAAGAAACAATAAGATAATTAATATAATATCTGATGAATTAGTGGTAGGTGATATTATATATTTATCTAGTGGTGAAGCTGTACCAGCTGATGGAATTATTATTAGTGGCGAAGTAACAGTAGATGAGTCCTCCTTGACAGGTGAAAGTTATGAAGTATCTAAAACTAAGGTAGGATTAAATGTTACAGAGAAAAATAAACTTTACAAAGGAAGCGTTGTTTATTCTAAAGAATGTATTATGAAGGTAACTGAAGTTGGAAAAAATACTATGTATGGCAGTACTTTAGTTGAATTAACAGAACAAAACCCAGATAGTCCATTAAAATTAAGATTAAGAGAATTGGCTCAAGAAATAAGCAGAATGGGTTATATAGCTGCATTCCTAGTATTTATTTCTTATTTAATATCAGTTATTGTTATTAGTAATAAATTTGAGGCAACGGCTATTTTAAGTACAGTTTCTAATCCTAAATTATTGTTCGATTATGTTATATATGGTATGACTTTATCTGTTACAATTATCATCGTATCTGTACCAGAAGGTTTACCGATGATGGTGGCACTGGTTTTATCAACTAATATGAAAAAGATGCTTAAAAATAATGTTTTAGTAAGAAAATTAGTCGGAATAGAAACTGCAGGTTCATTAAATATTTTATTAACAGATAAAACAGGGACTCTTACTAAAGGAGAATTATCAGTTATAGGAGTTTGTGATTATGAGGGAAAGAAATATAGTAATGAGATAGAAATTGAAAAATATCCAAAATATTTAAATATTTTAGCAAAATCTCTTAATATTAATAATAGTAGTGAAGTAACAGATGGTAAAATAATAGGCGGAAATACTACTGATCAAGCATTAAAAAAGTTTGTTACTACTTATGAACAAGAAGAAATTATTAGTTTGGAAAGTTTTGATAGCACTAATAAGTATTCATCTGCTACTACTAAAAGTAACTTTTATATTAAAGGTGCTAGTGAAATAATTTTACCTAAGTGTAAGTATTATTTAGATAAAAATGGTGAAAAACAGATTTTAAAAAACATGGAAAATATAAACAATATTATTCGATTATATACTCAAAAAGGTATAAGAGTTATAGTACTGGCTTATGCTGATAATCGTTTTACTAGTAATTATATTTTCGTAGGTGTAGCTTTAATTAGAGATGAATTAAGACCTGAGAGTCATGAAGGTATAGCTTTAATTAAAGATGCTAGTGTAAATGTAATAATGATTACAGGAGATGCTTTAGATACAGCTCTAGCAGTTGCACAAGAGTTAAATATATATGAAAAAAATGAGATAGCTTTAACTAGTGATGAATTTAATAATTATAGTAATGATGATATTAAAGAAATGCTATATAAAATTAAAATAATAGCGAGAGCAAAACCTACAGATAAAAGCCGATTAGTTAGAATAGCTCAAGAAATGAACTTAGTTGTTGGTATGACAGGTGATGGAGTAAATGATGCTCCAGCATTAAAAAAAGCGGATGTAGGATTTGCTATGGGAAGTGGTACTGAAGTTGCAAAAGAAGCCAGTGATATTGTAATAATAGATAATAATATAAAATCAATCAGCATGGCTATATTGTATGGAAGAACCATTTTTAAAAATATCCGTAAATTTATAATCTTTCAATTGACAGTTAATATATGTGCACTTGTGTTATCAATTATTGGCCCCTTTATCGGGATAAGTACTCCTGTTACAGTAATGCAAATGTTATGGATAAATATGATTATGGATACATTAGCAGGACTTGCATTTGCCTATGAAACACCTAACATAGAATATATGAAAGAAAAATCAAAGCCTAAAAATGAATCAATAATTAATAAATATATGTATGGGGAAATAGCTTTAACAGGTACATACTCGGCAATTTTATGCCTTTTGTTTTTAAAGTTACCATTTTTTAAAAATGTTATTCGATATGATCTTAATGACAAATATTTTATGACCGCTTTTTTTACTTTATTTGTTTTTATAGGTATATTTAATGCATTTAATGCTAGAACGGGAAGAATTAATTTACTACATAATATAATTAAAAATAAAGTATTTATCTTTATATTTTTATTAGTTAGTATTATTCAAATATATTTTATTTATTTTGGTGGTAATGTATTTAGAACATATGGCTTAACATTAAAAGAAATAATATTTGTTTTAATAATTGCCTTTACTGTGATACCGTTTGATTTAACAAGAAAAATATATTTACGCAAAAAAAATAATCAAGAATATTTATAAATATTTAAAGTATGTTAAAATAAATAAAGTTTATACTAATAGTGGGTGAAACTGATGTATTATTTAAATATATTTTTTTTCTATTCAATTGTTGGTCACATATTAGAATCATTTTTACTAAAAAATTATGTTAGTGGGGTTTTATTTTTACCATGGACACCAGTATATGGTATAGGTATATTAACAGCGCATTATATTTATAAATATTTAAATAATAAATTTTCAAAATGGCTAGAAATTATTTTACATTTTATATTATGTTTAATTATATTGAGTATTTTAGAATATATCGGCGGGAATTTAATAGAATTTATATTTAATAAAATTTATTGGAACTATGATCCACTTAAATATAATTTAGGAAGATATATTTCTTTAGAAAGTGCTTTTATTTGGGGTTTAGGTAGTACAATAGTTATATACTTAATAAATCCTATAATGGAAAAAGTATTTAAAAAAATACCTAAAACAATAACTTATATATTAATGATTATTTTAGCAATTGATACTATAATAACATTTATAGTAAAAGTGCCATTATAAAATATAAAAAATAATTTCTTCTTTTTAGTCATGATTCATGATATAATTAATTATAATTAAGGAGAGGTATTATGGCTAAAAATAATAAGTTAAAAAATAATTATATTAATTTATATTTAATTTTAATGGGAGTAATATTAATGACTATTGGTAGTTCAAATTTATATAAAAATTATTCTGAAAATAAAATAAACCAAAGTTATATTTCTAAGTATGTTGCGAATATTCAACCTAATGAAATAGAAAATGCTTCTTTGGAGTTTAGTCCGGACACCTATATTTATGTTAGTCATACTGGAGATAAAAACATCTATAATTTAGAAGTTAAATTAAAAAAATTTATAAAAGATAATGATTTAATTGATAATTTTATATATATGGATGTAACTGAATTAATGAAAAAAGATAAATATATTGATGAAATAAATTCTATCTTAGGAATTGAAAATAATAAATTAAAAAAATTACCAGGAATAATATATTTTAAAGATAATAATGTAGTTGATTTTATAGACAGTCAATCTAATCTAATTAATACAGGAGATTTTTTACAATTATTAGAAAAATATGAGATTGTAAATTAAAATTATATGATAAATATTGTATTATTTGAACCAGAAATTCCAGGAAATACAGGTAATATTATGCGTACTTGTGTTGCTACTAATGTAAAACTACATTTAATCAAACCACTAGGTTTTGATTTAGCCACGGCTGATATTAAAAGAAGTGGTGTTAATTATATAAAGGATTGTCAATATCAGATTTATGAAAATATTGAAGATTTTTTTGATAAAAATACGGGTAGATATTATTTTTTTACAAGATATGGACATAAACCACATAGTGATTTTAATTATAATGTATCAGATGAAAAAATATATTTAATATTTGGAAAAGAATCAACAGGAATACCTACAATGATATTAAAACCTTACTTAGAATATTGTGCTAGAATACCAATGAGTGATAAGGTTAGAGCATTAAATTTATCAAATGCAGTCGCCATTTGTCTTTATGAAGTATTAAGGCAAAAAAACTATCCAGGTTTATTGTTTGATGAACCTCATAAAAGTAAATATTATATTGAAGAAAATTAAAAAAAGGAGTTAATCCTTTTTTAATCTTCTTCTTTAATTATTATTGCTCCAGTAGGACAAAGTCCAGATATATTTATTATTTCATCATTGACTGTTGGGTTAATTACATGAGCTTTTCCATCATCATCCCAAGCAAATGTATTTTCTGCGGAGTTAATACACAATCCGCATGAAATACAATTATCTTTTAATATTTCTACTTTCTTCATAAATCCTCCGATTCAATTATACACACTTTTATAATTATAGCGCAAGTAATATTCCAAATGTTTACATTTTATGTTATTATTATTTTAGAGTGGGTGAAAGTATGAATTCTCGTATGGATAAATATGGTATTGAAAAGCCTGAATTAAAAAGCAGGACTGAATTAAACGCAGATTTATATCAGAATACAGAAATAGATGAATATAATAAAATTGATCTTAACTCAAATATTTCAGTCTTAGAAGCTGATCCTAAAAATATAGATGTTGATTTAATAAAAGAAATGTTAGATAAAAAATATCGAGAAAATTTACCTAGAAGAAAATCTATTGCGATAGATATTGAAAAAGAAGAAGTTTATCGAGAAAAAATAGATACTAAAGAATATGATATTAATGAAATACTTGCTAAGGCAAGAACTGAACAAAACGTTGATTATAATAAAGAGAGATTAAAAAAATTAAGGAATACAAATTACGAAATATTACAAAATTTAGATTTAGAAAAATCAGTAGAAGAATATGATAAAACAAGTAGTGAACAAGAATTAATGAGTTTGATAAACACTATTACAAAAATAGAACTAGAAAATCAAGAAAAGGCTCAGAAAGATGCAAAAGATTTGTTAGATTTAGGTGATGATTCTATTACCAATGAACTACTGACAAGTGAAAACTGTATAGAAAACTCTTTCTATACTGGTAATTTAACTGTTAATGATAAAGATTATGAAGATTTTAAAGAAATACAGAGTGATATAAAATCTAATTCAATATTAATAACTATTTTGGTTATAATATTTATTATTATATTAATCACTGTAAGTGTAATATTACTAAATAAATATTTAAATTGGGGTCTATTTTAATATAGCTCTTTTTTTTGCATATATATAATATATGAGAAGAATTAAATTTAGGAAAAGATTGCAAATAGAAAATAAAAGAATTTTATTATTAATACTTATTTTAATATGTATTAATACTGCATTTTTTGTTAATTTTTTTATAAATAAATTAAATAAGACTTTTGTAGAAACCGCTAGAAGAGAATTAAAAGAAGTAACATTTAATATAGTTACTAAAAATTTAACAAAAGATATATTAAAAGAAGTTACTACAGATGATTTAATTGTTATAAATAAAAATCGACATGATGAAATAACGAATGTTGATTTTAAATTAGAAAAAGCCTATGAAGTACTAATTGATTTAAAAAGTAATATAGAAAAAGAAGTTAAAAATTTAAAAGCAGGAATTGTTCCAAGCAATACAGTAGCAATAAAAGATAATTTGATTATAAAAATCCCGTATTATGCATATACTAAGAATGCTATATTAATGAACTTAGGACCTAAAATTTATATAAAAATTAATTTATTAGAAAATATAATAGGAGATGTTTATACTAAAATGAGTAGTTATGGAATTAATTCTGTACTTATTAATCTTTACATAAAATTATATTTAACTGAAAGTTTCATTTATCCAGTTTATGATGAATCGATAGAGTTGGAATTTGAAATATTAGTAGCAACTAAAGTAATTCAAGGAAAAATACCGAGTTTTTATAATGGAGTATTAGAAAGTAGTAGTTCACTTATTAGTGTAAAGTAATATAGAAAAAACAAATAAGATATGTTATATTGTTGGTAGAAAGGTATTAGTTATGGATATATTTATTAATCAAGCCATTCATAATGGTATTTTAAATTATTTGAATTATAGTAATAATACTGAATTAAACAAAGTGCATATATATGAATTTTGGGTTATTAGAGTTTTAATATGTATATATGGAGAAATAAACATAATTAATCCTTTTAAGTTAAAAAAAGCAGAAAGTTTTAAAAAAAATCTTCTTATTTATGGAATGAAGGAAAGAGAAATAGATATATTTTTCAAATATATGGAAGATTATAGTAATTGGCTTAATAGTTCTACTTTAGTAGCAAAAACCGATATACCTAATAAAATAAGTGCTATTTTAATAAATATGATTTTAATGAAAAGTGTAAATAAAGAGATTACTGAAGAAGATATAGAATTATTTGATTCATTTTTTGACCCTATTAATGGTGAAATGTTAAAAATTTATAGTTTTATCTTAGATGAAAAAATAGTTATACCAAAATTATGGCAAATAAAAAAATATCAATTCGCTAATACTTTAGTATTAACTGAAATATTACCTGATCTATTACCAGATAGCTATTATATTCGTTATGGTATTGATTTAAATGAAATAAAACAATTATCAAATTTGAAAATAAGAGAAATAAATGATAAAATAATTTCCGAAGACAATGAAGATAATGAAGCTGGAAAAGAAAAATTTGATCCTAAAAAATTAATATTAACAAGTGGCAGTGGCTTTGTAGATACAGTAGTATTATTAAGTATAATGGCAACTGAGATAATGATAGGATTATTAATTGCATTCTGGTTTTTAAGGAGATAGCATGGAAGAAGTTTTATATGATGAAAAAAAATATACTTTATTAAAAAATCATCGAGAAGGATATGATATAGAAGAATTAAAAAAGAAATTCACAGATTATTTTTTAATTTATGATTATATTGTGGGAGATTGGGCGTATGGTAAACTTAGATTAAAAGGATTTTATAAAGAAGATCATAAAAATTGTAAAGAGATAAATAACTTTAAAAATTTAGAATCATATTTGATAAATAACTGTGCTCATGATTGTCGCTATTTTTTATTAGAAAAAAGAGATTGAATTAGCTTTTTTTTTATGATAGAATTAAAGAAGAATAGCGAGGTTTTATAAATGAACAATGTAGAAATTAAATTACCAAGCGGTGAAACAACAAATGTTGAATTAATAAGTTATTTTGAAATAGTGAATATAGGGAAAAAATATTTATTTTATACTAAAAATGAAACTGTTGAAAACAATTTAATTAAAATGTATGTTTCAGAAGTAATTAATAGTGATAATAATCTTAACATTGCAGAAAAAATGACTGATGAAGAATGGACTAATCTTAAAAATATAATGAAGTACATTTTAATCGGAGA
>LFRM01374880.1_pt3 | contig 17294 bp, 16 predicted proteins | sample 618341 | NCBI WGS metagenome assembly LFRM01 (sample SAMN03654438, study PRJNA283298) | anaerobic digester metagenome | isolation source: pool of bioreactors CSTR01a, CSTR02a, and CSTR03a thermophilic anaerobic... | place: Denmark: Kgs. Lyngby | collected 2014-05-21 | reverse complement strand
TCAATTGGTATAAGACCAAATACAGATTTCTTAAAAGACACAGAACTTGAAATGGATAGGGGCGCTATAGTAATAGATAAGTTTGGAAAAACTAATATTGAAGATGTATATTCAGGCGGAGATTGCGCTCTTATATATAATCATGTTGAAGATAGAAATAAATACTTACCTCTTGGAACTAATTCTAATAAAATTGGAAAACTAATTGCTCTTTCAATTGCTGGAAAAGAACCTAAATTTAAAGGTGTTCAAGCAGGTTCACTAATGAAAACTCTTGGCTATGAACTGGCTATAAATGGTATAACAGATAGTACAGCAAAAGAAATGAATCTTGATTTTGACAGCGTCCTTGTTAAGACTAGAAATAAATCAGGATATTATCCAGACAATACTACTTTGTATATAAAGTTAACCTTTATGAAAGATACAGGTAAACTTATAGGAGCCCAACTTTTAGGGAAAGAAGGAGATGGGTTAAGGATCCAAGGACTTGCAGTGGCAATATATTCGGAGCTTACTGTATATGATTTAGAATACTTAGATTTTGGATACATACCGGCCTTAAATAGTGTTTGGGATTCTATAAATGTTGCCGCTGGAAAAGCTGTTAGAAAACTATAATTATGGATAAGTCTAATATTGATGATTTAATTCTGGAACAGAAAAAGTTTTATAATAGTAAAATTACCTTGAGCATAGCATTTAGGAAAAGTATATTATTAAAACTTAAAAAAAATATAAAAAAGTATGAAAAAGAAATTTTGTTAGCCTTATACTTGGATCTTAGAAAATCAGAATTTGAAGCATATTCAAATGAAGTAGGCTTGGTTTATGAAGAGATAAACTATTTTCTTAAAAATTTAGATAAACTTGCAAAAATAAAAAAAGTGAAAAAACATAAGGCAACTCTTAGAAAGAAGGGTTATATTATAAATGAACCTCTAGGATCAGTCCTTATTATATCTTCATATAACTATCCTTTTCAGCTTAGTATGATACCTCTTGTAGGCGCCATTGCAGCAGGTAATACTGCCATCGTAAAGCCATCAGAAAAATCAATAAATACGGCTAGAGTTCTGGATAAGATAATTAAGGAAACATTTAAAGAAGAATATGTGTCACTTCAAATAGGTGATTCAGAGCTTGGGAAAAAGCTTGTTAGTTTAGATTTAGATCACATATTTTTTACAGGAAGTAAAAAAGTAGGAACTAGTGTTTTGAAAAGTGCAGCTTCTAACTTAACTCCTGTTACTTTAGAGCTTGGTGGAAAAAGTCCGGCTATAGTTACTTCAAATGCAGATATAAAAAAAGCTGCCAAAGAAATTATTTTTGGAAAGTTTTTAAATGCTGGACAAACTTGTGTTGCTCCTGATTATATAGCTGTTGAGGAGAAAAGTTATAATCTACTTTTAGAAGAGCTTAAAAAACAAATTTATAATTTTTATGGGGTCAAAGCAAATGAAAGTTCAGATTATGGAAGGATAATAGACGAAAAAGAGTTTGAAAGATTGGCTGATATAATAGATCAAGATAAAGATAATATAGTATATGGTGGAAACTATATAAAAGAAAATCTTTATATAGAGCCAACTCTAATAAAAGGAGACTTTAAATTAAATTCCATGGATTCAGAAATTTTTGGACCAATACTACCGATAGTTATTTATAAAGATATAAATAAGCTTATTTATAAAATTAATTCTATGGATAGCCCACTTTCGCTTTATGTGTTTGATAAGGATATAGTTTATGCTAAAAATATAATTAGAATGCTGAAGTTTGGTGGTGGAACTATAAATGGAACCATACTCCATATGACTAGTCCTTATATGCCGTTTGGAGGTGTAGGTCCATCTGGAATGGGTTCATATCATGGGAGATACTCCTTTAAAACATTTAGTCATAAGAAAGCGATTCTTATTAATAATGATAAAATAAAAAATAAGTTTTTATATCCACCCCATGGTAAAGCAAAAAAATGGATTTTAAGCAAAATACTTAAGTAAAAGTTAGTTATAACTATGGTGACTAATACTAATAAACTCCTCTTAATAAGTGTAGTTAATTGAAAAGTATAAATTTCAAGACTCCTTAATGAGGAGTTTTGCTATGTATATTAATATGTAAATATGATAAGCCATTAAAATAAAATTTTAAGACAAGTATAGTAGTTACAGGAGTTATAATAAAAAATATGATATTATTTATTATAAGTGGGTGAAAAGATGAACATATATAATGACTTAAATAAATATTTTGGATATAAAAAATTTAAAAAAGAGCAATATGACATTATTAATAGTATTCTATCTGGAAGAGATGCTTTAGGAGTTTTGCCAACAGGGTATGGGAAATCATTATGTTATCAAATTCCAGCTATAAATTTAGATGGGCCCACACTTGTAATTTCACCTCTAATATCTCTTATGAAAGATCAAGTGGATGGACTTAAATCAAGAGGCATTAAAGCTACATATATAAATTCTTCCCTTGGACTTAAGGAATCAAATAGACGCAAAATTAATATAAGAAGAGGTAAATATGATCTAATATATGTATCTCCTGAATCTTTAAAACTAGAAAGATTTACTGATCTTTTAAGAGATATAAGTATAAGTCAAATTGCAGTAGATGAAGCTCACTGCATAAGTATTTGGGGACATGACTTTAGACCCTCTTATTTAGATATAAAATCATTTATAGATACTCTAGAAAAAAGACCTGTTGTAACAGCTTTCACAGCTACTGCAACAAAAGAAGTAATAAAGGATATTAAAAAACTTTTAGAGTTAGAAAATCCATATGAAATAATAGGTAACTTGGATAGAGAAAATATATATTTTAATATAATAAAGTCGGAAAGTGATAATTTTGAGAAAATGCTTGATATAGTAAAAGAAAAATCTCATCTTCAGGGAATTATATATTGTCAAAGAAGAAAAGAAGTTGAGGAAATAGGAGAACTATTAATTAAAAATAATTACAAAGTAGGCATTTATCATGGAGGAATGGATGATAACTTAAGACGAAGAGTTCAGGATGATTTTTCTTATGATAAAATAAATATAGTTGTTGCAACTAATGCTTTCGGAATGGGTATAGACAAATCAAATATAAGATATATTATTCATATGGGAATACCTAAAAACATAGAATCCTATTATCAAGAGATTGGTAGAGCGGGAAGAGACTATAGTGATAGTGAGGCCATACTAATTTATAATGATAAAGATGTATATAAACAAAGTGGCCTAATCAATTTTTCCCATAGTGAGACAAATAGACTTAGAATTGAACTTGATAAACTAAATAAAATGGATAAATATGGAAAAGAAAAGGGCTGTCTTAGGAAATATATTTTGGAATATTTTGATGAGAAGTATTCTGAAATGGATGAAAACTGTTTTAATTGTAGTAATTGCATAGATCATGAATATATGAATTTAACAGTAACAGCTAAAAAGATTTTTTCATGTATTCTAAGATTAAACAATAATGCAGATAAAGATATTACAATAGATATACTTCTTGGAATTAGTTCATATCAAATAAAAAGAAATAAATATAATAGACTTTCAACATTTGGTATAATGTCATCTCATAAAAAATATTATATTGAAAAAATTATCGATATACTTATAAGAGAATCGTATTTAATTTATGATAAAGAACTTTTAAAACTAGATGATAAAGCATATTCAGTTCTAGATGACAAGGAAAAAGTTATACTACTTAGAGAAGAAGGTGAAGAAACTTTACTTTTTGAAGAAGAATTATTTGAACACTTAAGAAAAGTTAGGTTAAGTATTGCTAAGCTTGAAAATGTAGCACCTTATATTATATTTCATGACGAAATTCTTAGAAATATAATATGGGCTATGCCTGAGAGTAAAACAGAATTTTCTTTAATTCCTGGAGTTGGTGAAATAAAGACTAATAAATATGGCGAAATTTTTATAAATTCAATAGAAGACTTTATAAAAGATGAATATAAAAATAAAAAAGACCTTATTAATTTATCTTACCTGAAAGAATCTAAAGATGAATCAACATATGATTTGTATAAGTCAGGGATGCTTATTGACGAAATTGCAAAGAAAAAGGGTGTAGTAAAAGGGACAGTTATAGACCACTTACTCAAAGCTCACAGAAGAGGTTTAGATGTAAGACTTTCAGACTTATATAATAACGACTTAGAGAAGGATATACTTAAAGCTTTTAAATCAGAAGGAACAGAAAGATTAAGGCCTGTTAGAGAAAAAGTATTAGAAATAAATGAAAATGTAACTTATACAGATATAAAAGTCTTACTTTACAGGGAATATGGAATTATAAAAAAATAGATAAAAGGAAAAGAGAGTAAGTTACATTCTTACTCTCTTTCTTAAAGAAATATATTTTATTAAATAGGTATCAAATTAATTAAAGGCATTTAATCTTTGAATACATAGCCTTTACCCCATACAGTTTTTATCAAGTTTCTATAGGGATATATTTTTTTCCTTAGAGATTTAATATGCGTGTCAATTGTTCTGGAGCTACCTAAAAATGAGTATCCCCAAACTTCTTTAATCAAGGTTTTTCTACATAAAACTTTATTTTTATGTAAAATAAAATATTCTAATAGTTCATATTCTAAAGTAGTTAAATTAATTTCTGAGTTATTTATAAACAAAGCTTTATCATTAAAATTTAGCTTTAAATTATTATAAATATAAATATCGCTTTTCTTAAATAAAAACTTTGTAAGTATCTCCAAAAAATTATTATGTTTTAAAAAGCTTTTGTTCAAGAACTTAATATTTGAACTTGTCTTATAATCTTTGATATTAAAATTATGTTTGGCATCATATACATAAACTAATGTATGATTTAAATCGATTATTGTATTTAGCATTAAATTTTCTTTTTTTGAAAAATTTAATACTTTAGAAAAATCCAATATAAAGATAGTGTCTGAACTTAAGTTATTTTTATCTAAATCAGACAAAGTATTCAAAAATATAAATTTTTTAAAATTCGAGGTTTTTAGTTGATTAGCAATATAAGACGGGTTTTTTATTAGGAATATTAGCTCCATTTCTTCACCTCAAAATCATAGTACCACAGAGATTTAAATTTTATTTAAAGAAATGAAAAGTTCAAAAAAAATTAATATATTAACATTATTGTCTTTAAGTTTTTAGGTGAACATTTACATTATTATGTTATAATAATGTAAATCGAGATAAGGAGAGATGAAAGTATGAAATGTGTCAAATTAATTTTAGTTTCCGCGGTTTCAATGGCTGCAGGTGCTTTAATTTATAAAGCTGTGAGAGATAATCAAGAAGAGCTAGATATGTTCATTGATGAATATGGAGATTTTATTAGTGATGATCTAATCGAACCTGAATATTTAGAGGAAGATGAAGAGTTTATTTAAAAAATTGCACTAAAATAAATAGTCTTATAGAAATTTAATTTCTATAAGACTATTTATTTTTTATGTGCTTTTATTTAGTGTTAAGTTTAGAAAGTGCTTATAAATTTATCTAATAGGAAAGATTTAAGCAATATCTCCTTAATAAAATTTTGCTACTATTCTCTTTATATTTACTTCCACTTTAAAACAGGATATTCGGGATTTTCTTTTCTATAATTAACAAGGTATGGATTGCCAACAAGCTCAAGTAGAGGTTTATCAGCCATAGAATCTGAAAACATATATGAATTTTTTAAATCTACATCATTTTTTTCTAGCAAAGGAAGCAATCTATTTATTTTCTCAAAACCCTTATTATTAAGTCCTTTTATATTTCCTGTATAAATATTATCTTTAAATTCTAATTCTGTTCCAAAAATATAATCGACATTGAGTATATTTTTGAATTTATTAATATATAATTCAGGCGAAGCTGAAGTTAATACAATTGTATAACCAGATTTTTCAAAATCTTTTACTTTATTAATTCCATCTTTGTATAACATGTTTTTTATTTTCAAGTTAAAAAAGTCATCAGCTAATGAGTTTAGTTCATTTTTTGTTTTTCCTTTTAAAAATTTCAAAAAAAGTTCTTTTGTTGCCTTCTCATCATTTATCTTTATAAGATATAAAAAGCCACTTAAAATAGCTACTGGTATATGGGTTATAGTTTTTTTATTCCTTGTTAACAAAAACTTATAAAATTCCAAAAGTGTTTCCTTTTTTGTAAGTGTATAGTCAACGTCAAAAATTGCAAGTTTCATAGTAAAACCCCCTATAAAAATATAAAGCCGCCTTTATTAAAGACGACTTTATAAAAATTATTCTTCTGATATTTCAAGGTCATCTTCTTCTAAAGTAGAATATGCTTTTGAGACTTCATTAAACTCATCTTCCTCAAGAAAATCAAGATTTCCTTCTTCACCTACAACTCTTAATGGAGTTACAGATTGATCATCATTCAAGATTAATAAATAAGTATTATCATTATACTCAAATTCATCTATAATTGGATGATCTTCAGTTGTTCCATCTTCGTTTTCAAAAGTTACAACAGCTTCGTGATCGTGGTCATGATCATGATCATGTCCACATCCACATCCACATCCATCATGCTTTCCTTCACCATTACAATGTTCATTATTTGTATCATCATTATGATTGCATTCGCAGTCTTTATTTGTCATTTTTCTCCTCCAATGTTAATAATCGTTTCTATTGTAACATAAAATTAGATTTTTAAAAACAATTTTAAAATAATTATTAACTTCTATTAATTACATTAGAAAGAGGTGGTATTACTTGTTTTTTCCTGGACAATATTCCTGGAATATAAGCAGAGTTATCTTTTAATTTAACATCAAAAGCTTTTTCTACTAGCTCTTTTTGTTTGCCTACAACAATAAGTTCAGATCCCTCTTTATATATATCTGTAACTATAAGTACTTGTAGAAAATACTCTTCTCTTTGAGACATTTTTTCCATAGAATCTATAAGCGTATTTTTTAGTTCATCCAGGGCTTCTGCATCCATTGTATATACTTGTGATACCCCTATTTTTCTGTTTTCATATGTAAATTCTTTGAAATCTTGATATAAAATTTCTTCTGGAGTTTTATCTGATAAAGAAGTTCCATATTTAAACATTTGAAAAGCGAACTCTTCAACATCTAAACTAGCTATTTGTGATAATCTAGATAAAGTAACTTTATCTATTGTAGTCGAAGTTGGGGATTTAAACAAAAGTGTATCTGAGATAATAGCTGCTGCAAGAAGACCTGCTGTATGTTTTGTTGGTCTAATACCATTTTCAAAGAAAATGTTTGCTATTATAGTAGATGTACTACCCACAGGCTCATTTCTAAAATAAATAGGATTAGTCGTTGCAACATCTGCTACTCTGTGATGGTCTATAATTTCTAAAATATCTGCTTGCTCTAAACCATTAACAGATTGATTTTTCTCGTTATGATCTACTAAAATAACTTCTTTTCTTTTTCCGGAAATTAAATGGAATCTAGAAATTGTACCTATTACTTTGCTTTGTTCTCCTACAACTGGATAACTTCTATATCTTGTTTCAGCCATAATTCCCTTTATATCATCAATGTAATCATCAGATGAAAAATAAATAAGTTTATCATCTCCAAGAACATGTTTGATAGGTACTGCCTGAGAAATTAGTCGGCAAGCAGTATAAGTATCATATGGAGTTTTTATTACAGTTATATTTTTACTTTTAGCTTTCTCCAAGGTAACATCATCCATATTACCATTATTAGTTATAATTATTAAAGCCACTTTATTTTTTATTGCTATATCAAAAAAATCTTTTTGCTCTCCTGTTATTACAATATCTCCTTCTTCTAGAGATTTTTTTAATACTTCAGGATTAGCTGATAAGGCAGTAATTTTACCATAAAAATGTCTTCTATTTGCATCGACATGAATAGTTTCACCTGTGAGAGTATCCACCAGGTTATCTGTTGTGACTTTTGATTTACCAAGGATCATATTATCCCAGATATTCATATAACTTTCTGTAAGATTAGAAACCGACAACATCCCACTTAAATTTTCGTCTTTATCCACAACAGGTAAACTTTTAACATCATTTACTTTCATAATATTCCAAGCCATTTTCAAAGTAACCTCTGATGAAACAGGGGTTATTCTATCAATATTTAGGTCGTTAACTTGAAGTTTTACATTATCTATAAACTTTGGTGATTCTATTCCAAAATAAGATAAAATAAAAGACGTTTCTCTATTTAGTTCACCAAGTCTTACAGGTATATATTCTTTATCACTATTTTTATTTTTGAATTCTGCATAAGCAATTGCTGCACAAATTGAATCTGAGTCAGGGTTTTTATGTCCTGTTATATATACTACATCGTTCAAAATTTTACCTCCTTTTATTTTAAAATTAGTCTGTAGCTTAGGGCCACAGACTAATTCTATTTACGTTTATATTGTACTTGTTTCTTTGGCATAGGTGCATCAACTTTAAATAAATCTTTTTTGGTTGTCACATTACGAATATTTTTTATTTCGATAATATCCCTATTCTCTTTACCTTCTTTACCTTTTAATCCCTGAAGCAAAACAGTATTTCCTTGAGAAAGTTTAAGGAAATTAGGTTTTTTGAACCACCGTCTAGCCTTATATTTTGCTCTAACTATATGCCTAGAACCATCTGGCTTCAATACAATTGTTGCTGTAAGTTTATTAAAAATCCAAAGGTAACTTTTTTCTTCGATTTTAACAGAAAGAACAGTCCCATATTCTTGAGTAATTCTGTCACCGTATCTCTCCATATAACCTTCGGCATAGTATTTTTGTAATTTATCTTTAAAACCCATAATAAAAACTCCTTTTTATAAATATAATTTCTAATGTATATTATAACATAGAAAAAGATTGTTTTTAATAGATGTTTAGATATTAGCCTTAATTGATTATCTTATAATGTAAATTATGTTAGAATTAATATATAAATGGAGGTTATGTTATGAAAAAAAAGGATATTGCTAATTATATTGATCATACACTTCTAAAAGCTGATACAACAAGAGAAGAATTGGTTAAACTATGTAGCGAAGCTAAAGAAAATAAATTTTATAGTGTATGTGTAAATCCATCAAATGTTGTAGATTCTAAAAAACTTTTGGATGGAACAAGTGTAAAAGTCTGTACTGTTATAGGTTTTCCACTAGGACAAATTACTAGCGAATCCAAGAGCTTTGAAACTAAAGAAGCTATATTCCTTGGAGCAGAAGAGATAGATATGGTTATAAATATTGGTAAGTTAAAGGATAAAGACTATGAATATGTTAGAGAAGATATTGAGTCAGTTGTTTTAGCAGCTGGTGATAAACTTGTGAAAGCTATTGTAGAAACTTCTTTACTTACGAAAGAAGAAATCATTAAAGCATGTGAACTTGCATCGTTAGCAGGAGCAGATTTTGTTAAAACATCAACAGGATTTGCAAAGTCAGGAGCAACAAAAGAAGATATCAAACTTATGAAAAAAACTGTAGGAGATAAAATGGGTATTAAAGCATCTGGAGGAATTAGGACCTACATGGATGCAATAACCATGATAGAAAGTGGAGCAACAAGGATAGGAGCTTCTTCATCAGTAGCAATAATCAATGATGCAAAGTAGTTATATAAAATAAATAAATTGTTATATTTTTTATGTTATTGGGGAGGTAATATGTATAAAGAAAAGATAGAAGGTAGAGAACTTAAAAAAATTATGAAAAATCTTCCTGAAAAATATTATGATAAAACACTGGAAATTACAGTAAAAGAATATAGCGACCAAGATATAGCTGAAAATATAAAGCGCATTGTAAATAAAATAAGAAAAAGAGTAGTAAATAGAAGTTATCTTGGCAAAAACAGTGAAATATTCTTTTTTAACAGTGAAGATATAAATTATGAAGAAAGAAAAATCTTGGAAGATATTTTAAAATCTTATGGGTATAAGGTGGATATTAAAGAGGGACAACGGAATACACTTGTAGTTGATATTAGTTGGAAAAACGAAAAAATATAAAGAAATCAATTGAGTGAAAATTTTGTTAACTAGTTTGATTATCCTTGTAATATGAAGATTTATGGCTTAAAATAAAGGTAATAGAAATATAACATCAAGGAGGCAAAATATTATGAAAGTATATATTTATGCGAGAAACATTGATCTTACAGAAGGATTAAAGGAGGCTGTAGAATCCAAGCTAAATAGATTAGATAAATACTTTAATGAAACTGTGGAAGCTAGGGCAACCCTTAGTGTTACGAAACATAGTCACACAGTTGAGGTAACAATTCCATTCGGTGCAGTTCTTTTAAGAGCAGAAGAATCAAGTGGAGATATGTATAAATCAATAGATTTAGTAAGGGATAAATTAGAAAGACAGATAAGAAAATATAAAACAAAAATCGAAAGAAAACATGGCAGCGATTCTGTAAGATTTAATCCAGACGCATTTGAAGATTTAAATAGAAATATACAGAAAGAAAAAGAAGATGAAGAGCCTCGAATTGTTAGAACAAAAAAAATATCAATGAAGCCAATGTCAGAAGAAGAAGCTGTTCTACAGATGGAACTGCTAGGACATAATTTTTTTGTTTTTGACGATGTAGATTCAGAGATGAAAGTTGTTTATAAGAGAAAAGACGGTAATTATGGTTTAATTGAAAGAGAAGATTTTTAATTAAATTAATTTTTTAAAGCTGTACTTAATTGTACAGCTTTTTTTATGGAATTAGAAAATACTCAGGTGAAGTTTTTAGTGTTGATATAGCTGATAGATAAGTGTTATAATCTTATTTGTGGAATTACGGTTATTTTTAATATAATTTTAGATTGTTTTAATTATTTTGAGTTAAGATATAATAGTAGAGATTAATAAAATATGGAGTTGAAAAAATGGGATTATTTGATAAAATATTTGGAACCTATAGTGATAGAGAAGTTAAGAAAGTTATACCTATTGTGGATAAAATTGAAGCATTAGATGAATCTTATCAAAAGCTAACTGATGATGAGCTTAAAGCTAAAACTGTAGAATTCAAAGAAAGAATAGAAAAGGGTGAAACACTAGATGACATACTTCCAGAAGCATTTGCTACAGTAAGAGAAGCATCTGTACGTGTTCTTGGAATGAAGCACTTTAGAGTTCAATTAATTGGAGGAATAATATTACATCAAGGAAGAATAGCAGAGATGAAAACAGGAGAAGGAAAAACCCTTGTTGCAACTCTTCCTTCGTACCTAAACGGTTTAACGGGAAAAGGTGTTCATATAGTTACAGTCAATGACTATCTAGCTCAAAGAGATAGAGATTGGATGGGACAGATTTATGAATTTTTAGGACTTACTTGTGGTGTTATAATTCATGGAATTACTAGAGAAGAGAGAAAAGCCGCATATGAAAGTGATATAACCTATGGAACTAATAATGAATTTGGATTTGATTACTTAAGAGATAATATGGTTGTTTACAAAGATAGAATGGTTCAAAAAGAGTTAAATTTTGCCATTGTCGACGAGGTTGATTCTATACTTGTTGACGAAGCTAGAACACCTCTTATTATATCTGGACAAGGAGATAAATCTACTGAATTCTATAATGTTGCAGATTATTTTGTGAGTATTTTAAGAAAAGATGAAGATTTTACCGTGGATGAAAAAGCAAAATCAGTTGTACTTACAGAAGCAGGTGTAGCAAAAGCTGAAAAGAATTTTAATTTAGATAACTATGCTGATCCTAGTAATATGGAAATTCAGCATCATGTGACTCAAGCTTTAAAAGCAAATTACTTATTTAAATTAGATAAAGACTATATGGTCAAAGATGGAGAAGTTCTTATTGTAGATGAATTTACAGGAAGACTTATGGAAGGAAGGCGTTATTCAGACGGACTTCATCAGGCAATTGAAGCTAAAGAAAAAGTTAAAGTTGAAAGAGAGTCAAAAACTCTTGCAACTATTACATATCAAAATTATTTCCGAATGTATAATAAGTTATCAGGAATGACAGGTACAGCATTAACTGAGGAAGAAGAGTTTAGGCATACTTATGGACTTGACGTTATTGCAATACCGACCAATGAGCCTATAAGAAGAACAGATTTTCCAGATCTTGTTTATGGAAATGAAGCAGCTAAAGATAAGGCCATAGTTCTTGATATTAAAGAATCTTTTGAAAAAAGACAGCCTGTTCTTGTTGGAACAACATCTATAGAAAATTCTGAACACTTATCAAAGTTGCTAAAAAGAAACGGAGTTCCTCATAGCGTTTTAAATGCTAAATTTCATGATAAGGAAGCTGAGATAGTAAAAGATGCTGGAGAAGCAGGATCTATTACTATAGCGACAAATATGGCAGGAAGAGGTACGGATATAAAGCTTGGTGAAGGCGTTATAGAAGCCGGTGGACTTAAGATAATAGGTACAGAGAGGCACGAATCTAGACGTATAGATAATCAGCTTAGAGGTAGAGCAGGTAGACAGGGAGATCCAGGAGAGTCTAGATTTTATATTTCTTTAGATGATGATTTAATGAGAATATTTGGATCTGAAAGAATATCTGGAATGATTGAAAAATCAGGGCTTGGAGATGAAGCGATAGAATCTAAGATGGTAACTAGATCTATTGAAAGTGCTCAGAAAAAAGTAGAGGGTAATAACTTCGATACTAGAAAAACCCTTCTTGGATATGACGATGTTATGAATAAACAAAGAGAAGTTATCTATAATCAAAGAAGAATGGTCCTTGAAGGAATAGATTTAAAAGATAATATTAGAGCAATGATGAGAAGTGTTATAAGTAATGCAGTAGATGTTCATTTGAATACTGAAAATGACAAAGAAGATAGTATAAAAACATTGCTTACATATTTAGAGGCAAGTTTTCTTCCACAAGGTGAATTTAAAGTAGCAGATTTAATAGAATTAACTAATGATGAAATTAAAGAAAAGATATTTGAATCTGGTATAGAAGTTCATGAAAGAAAAGAAGAAGAACTTGGCGAAGAAATGAGAGAAGCAGAGAGAATAATACTTTTAAGAGTTGTTGATACTAAGTGGATGGAACATATTAATAATATGGATCATTTAAAAAGAGGTATAGGTCTTAGAGCATATAAACAGCAAGATCCAGTTCAAGCATATCAGTTTGAAGGATCAGAAATGTTTGATGAGATGATACAATCTATAAATGCAGATACTGTTAAATATGTTATGAATGTAAAAATAAGAACTAATGAAAGTTTAGAGAGAAAACAAGTTGCAAAAGAAACATCAACTAGCAGAAAGTCAGACGATTCACCAAAACAAAAACCAATAGTTAAAGGTGAAAAAATAGGTAGAAATGATCCATGCCCGTGTGGAAGTGGCAAAAAATATAAAAATTGCCATGGAGCATTAGTTTAATAAATTTAAAGGCTTGGATATCCAAGCCTTTAAAATTTTAAAATGAAAAAGAGGTATTATAAAATGATAAATTTAAAAGATATCAATGACATGCTATATGCAATAGAAGAAAAATATAATAAGATTAAGGAGTCTCTTTGACATTGAATCATTAAAGAAAACTAGAGATGAACTAGTTTATAAAATGCAACAAGTAGATTTTTGGGAAGATAATTTAAAGGCAAAGGAAATAACAAAAAGAGAAAAAGAAATTTCTGATGAAATAGATGAACTTAAAGCTATCTCAGAAAAAACTGAGTATTTGAAAGAGATATTTACTATATCTAAAGATGATGATAGCCTTTTAGATGAAGTTGGCTCGGAAATAAAAAATCTTTATGATGAAATTAATCTGCTTGAAATTAAGACTCTTTTCTCGGGTAAATATGATGAAAATGATGCCTTTTTAACCTTGAAAAGTGGTGTTGGTGGTACCGATGCTATGGATTGGACTGAGATGCTTCTTAGATTATATAAAAGGTGGGCAGATAAAAAAGGCTTTTCTGTTGAAGTTATAAGCTTAGGTGAGGGTGAAGAAGCTGGTATAAGGGAAGCTACTTTAAAGATTTCAGGGAGATATGCATATGGGTTTTTAAAAAGCGAAAAAGGTATCCATAGATTGGTTAGGATATCTCCTTTCAATGCTAGTGGCAAAAGACAAACAAGTTTTGCTTCAGTTGAGCCAATACCCCTAATAGAAAATGATAATGATGAAATAGAAATAAAAGATGAGGACATAAGAATTGATACATATAGGTCAAGTGGGGCAGGTGGACAGCATGTTAACGTTACAGATAGTGCTGTTAGAATAACTCACCTAGAAACAGGAATTGTTGTATCTTGTCAAAATGAAAGAAGTCAGCATCAAAATAAAGAAACAGCCATGAGTGTTTTAAAGTCTAAACTTTTGGACCTTGAATATGAAAAAGAAAAAAAACTAGTAAAAGATATATCAGGAGAGCAAAAGAATGTTGGCTGGGGCAGTCAAATTAGGAGTTATACCTTTAATCCCTATAGCCTTGTAAAAGATCACCGAACGGGTGCAGAAAATAGTAATGTAACTGCTGTAATGGATGGAGATATTGATATTTTTATTAATGAGTATTTAAAACAGAATAATTAAAATTAAGGAGTAGGAATGGATAATATTAATTTGATTGCAAAGGAATTACAACTAGAAGCTTCTGATGTAAGAGGTGCTGTAAGTCTTATTGATGAGGGAGCTACAATTCCTTTTATAGCAAGATATAGAAAAGAATTAACTGGATCAATGACAGATGAAAACCTTAGAAATTTAAAAGATAGACTTGATTACTTAAGGTCTTTAAATGAAAAAAAAGATGATATAATAAGGATTTTAAAAGAGCAGGGAAATCTTACAGATGAAATTTTAAAAGATATAAATAAAGCAGAAACTCAAACTAGGCTCGATGATATTTATATGCCATTTAGACCTAAAAGAAGAACTAGAGGAACAGATGCTAAAGAAAAGGGGCTTGAACCCCTTGCAGAATATATATTAAGTGGCCAGCCTAATCCTTATGATAAAGCAAAGGAATTTATATCTGAAGAGGTAACTGATGTAGAAGAAGCAATTTCTTATGCAAAGGATATTATAGCTGAAATGGCATCAGAAAGAGCTGATATAAGAGGATATTTGAGATCTCTTATGGTTAAAAGTGCAGTGATTGAAACATTAGGTGAAGGTGATAATACTCCCTATGAGATGTATTATGATTATAATGAGAGGGCTGTTTTAATGCCAAGTCATAGGATCCTTGCAATAAATAGAGGAGAAAAAGAAAAAATACTCAAAGTTTCTATAAAAAGTGATGATGATAGGGCAGTTAATTATCTTAATAACAAGTATAAAGTTGAGATAAAAGAAAATAATGAAATCATATCAGAAGCTCTTTTGGATTCTTATAAAAGACTTATAAGGCCTTCACTTGAGAGAGAACTTAGAAATGCTCTAACAGAGAAAGCTGAGGACCAGTCAATTGAAGTATTTAAAACAAATTTAGAATCTATACTTATGCAGGCTCCACTTAGAGGTTATACTGTTATGGGATTTGATCCTGGATATCGAACAGGATGTAAAGTTGCTATTTTAGATGAAACAGGTAAATTTCTAGATAGTGCTACAGTATATCCTACAAAACCAAAGAGTGATGTAATAGGTACAAAAAAAGTTTTAAAGAAATTAATAAAAAAATATAAAGTAGATATTATTTCTATAGGGAATGGAACAGCATCAAGAGAATCAGAATTAATAATTGGTGAACTTCTAGAGGAACTTAAAAAAGAAGGTATTGATGCTGCATATGTAATAACAAACGAAGCAGGTGCATCTGTTTACAGTGCTTCTAAATTAGCAAATGAAGAGTACCCAGATATCGATGTAACAATTAGAGGGGCTATTTCTATTGCAAGAAGACTTCAGGATCCACTAGCTGAACTTGTAAAAATAGATCCAAAATCTATCGGAATTGGACAATACCAACATGATATTAAAAAAATTAAATTAGATGACTCACTAAAAGGTGTTGTAGAAGGAACAGTTAATACTGTGGGTGTTGATCTAAATGTATCCACTCCAGCTCTTTTATCATACGTATCAGGTGTTAGTCAAGGTCTTGCAACAAATATTGTAAAACATAGGGAAGAGATAGGTAAATTTACCTCAAGAAAAGAACTTAAAGATGTTAAAAGACTTGGACCTAAAGCTTTTGAGCAGTGTGCTGGATTTTTAAGAATTAATGAAAGTGATGAGATCCTAGATAGGTCTTCAGTACATCCTGAATCTTATAAGGAAACAAAAATAATATTAAAAGAGTTGGGTTATGATATTAAAGATTTAAAACCAAAAGACTTACAGGGCATAGAAAAAAAAGCTATGGAATATGGCATAAATAAACTTATAGAAATTACAAATCTTGGTAAACCAACTATTATAGATATATTAAAAGAACTTGAAAAACCAGGAAGGGATCCAAGAGAAGATCTTCCACTTCCATTGTTAAAAAAAGGTATAATGGAAATAGATGACTTAGAAGAGGGTATGATTTTAAATGGCACTGTAAGAAACGTAGCAGACTTTGGAGCTTTTGTTGATATAGGAGTTCACCAAGATGGATTAGTTCATATAAGTGAATTATCGGATTCTTATGTTAAAAACCCAGCAGATGTTGTAAAGGCTGGAGATATAGTGGAAGTATCAGTTCTTTCCATAGATAAAAAAAGAAATAGAATCAGCTTATCTATGAAAAATCTATAAATATTAAAATTTGATTCTCAAAATTTATAATGTTTGACAGATATATAACATCATGGTATTATGTAAATATAATTTAATAATATCTTCAGGGCGGGGCGAAATTCCCCACCGGCGGTAAAGCCCGCGAGCCGAAAGGTTGATTTGGTGAAAATCCAAAGCCGACAGTATAAAGTCTGGATGAAAGAAGAATGATTGTTTTAAGATGCGCCTTGATTTAATGTAAATCAAGGCTTTTTTAATTTAAACAATCTTCTGAAGATAAAATCTTTAGGAGGAAAAAAAATGACAAATGTATCTAAAAAAACAAATATCCTTGTTAAATCAGCATTACTTCTTACTATTGGGTTTATTCTAACTTATTTCGAACTTCCGGTTATGCCAGCATTTCCATGGCTTAAAGTAGACTTAAGTGCAGTTCCAGTTCTATTAACTGGATTCGCATTTGGACCTATTCCAGCTTTAGGAGTAGAATTTTTTAAAAACTTTTTAGTGTTTACAATAAAAGGAAGTTCTACTGGTGGAGTAGGACAGATTGCAAACTTTGCAATAGTAGGAACTTTCGT
>LFRM01314482.1_pt1 | contig 17301 bp, 17 predicted proteins | sample 618341 | NCBI WGS metagenome assembly LFRM01 (sample SAMN03654438, study PRJNA283298) | anaerobic digester metagenome | isolation source: pool of bioreactors CSTR01a, CSTR02a, and CSTR03a thermophilic anaerobic... | place: Denmark: Kgs. Lyngby | collected 2014-05-21 | reverse complement strand
CCCTATTATCATTAAATATCTTACTCTCGCTCATGCGCATATTTTTCTCTCTTTTAGAACGGCTTTCAAACTTATAACAAGCCCTCCGTAATAGATTTATAGTATGATTCTACCGCAAAAACTCCAATTAGTAAACCGAACTTTTGTTCTTTGAAAATTTCATAAAAACCCATTCAAACCGTTGATACCACTGGATTTTAAGCTAATTTTATGCTATAATTGTATTGTAAAATAATATTAAATATAGCATGAAAAGGTGGTAAAATGTTTAAATTCAATGATAAACATAACCAGGAAACAATGTTAGACAGTAGACAATGGATGAATTCCAAAGTAGTTGCAAAACTTGATAAATCATGGGCCCCTATCTTTTACGAGAATGTATTCAAAAATATAGCTGAAGAGCCCTTTGCCATATTATACGATACGGTTGGAAGACCTAACTTTCCTGTAAACATCCTGTTGTCATTGGAATACATAAAACATATGAAAGACTGGACGGATCTAGATGTTTTAGATAGCTTTTACTTTGACTACCAAGTTAATTATGCAGTTGGTATACGTACATTAGGAGAGTATAACCTTGCGGAAAGAACCTGGAACTATTTCAGGGCGAGAATCTACAATTATAGTATTGAAAATCCTAAAGGATGCGATCTCTTGTTTGAACAGTTTATCAACTTGCTTCATGTTTTTACCGGAAAGACTGGATCATCCTTGGATGAACAAAGAACTGATACTACACTCTTTATGAGTAATATCAAGAAGTCAGGAAGAATATCTCTAGCGTACGATGTTCTTGTGCAGGCAGTAAAGGCTATTCCAGAGGAAAATAGAACAAATGCTCTAAGCGAGTCCTTAGAACCGAACTTCAAAACGGATATACTTCACAAAACAAGAAATCAGGATGGGGACAGTAAGCTGTCACAACTATTAAACCTATGTAGTGAAGCACTTAAAATATTAGAGGAGCATCCGGATATGCTGGATTCGGAAGTAGCTCAGATAACAAGAAGATTTCTAACTGAACAGACTATATCCGATGAGCAAAGCGAGAAACTTGTACCCAAGCCAAATAAGGAAATATCTTCTGATTCTCTCCAATCTGCATATGATACCGATGCTACCTATAGGAAAAAGGGGAAAGTAGCTCAGAGCGGTTATGTTCTTGAAATATCCGAAACCTGCAGTAAAGAGAATGATGTCCAATTTATTACCGATTATGCAGTTGAACCAAACATAGTCAGCGATGTAGAAATCCTAGCAGGCCGGCTGGAAGAGATCAAAGATAATACAAACTGCACTAAAATGTATCTTGACGGTGGTTTCCACTCAGATGATGTTTATGAAGCAGCAGAGAAAGCTGGAATAGAAATTCATTTAACCAACATGAGTGGAACAGAACCCAGTAAGAAATTGCCCGTAACAGAATTTGAAATAGATCCTGAAACCAACGTAATTAGCAAATGCCCTAAAGGATATATCCCTGTACGCACTAATATAAACGCTAGCCAGACTACTGCTCATTTTCCTCATGAAGCCTGTGAAAACTGTGAGCTTAGAGACCAATGCTATAGCGTTGAACAATCAAAATTATGCATCGTTCGTATTCCTCTTAATTCGATAAAAGTGAGCCAACAGCGCGAGGAAATGAAAGCTCATAGGAAAGAAAATACTAGCAAAAGGGCAGCTATTGAAGGAACTAATTCAGCACTCAAGCGTAAAGGACAAGATAAGCTTGATGTCCGTGGTATAGTTAAAAGCACCATGGTCTCTGGTTTGAAGGTAGCGGCACAAAACATCAAGCGATTAATTAAGTATACACAAGGTGGATACAAGCCAAAGTCAAAAAATATACCGCACCAAGGGGAAACTGTGCCCAATTTCAACTAAATAGGGCAAAAGTCAAAGGTTAGGGACCATATAGAGGTAAATATAGGGTCGAAAAACCCATGTTTCCCTCGATAATTTAACAAATTTCCTGTAAATGGATTTTGAATGAAATTTTCAAGGTTCGATTAAGGTCAAATATTTTTTATTTGCGGTAGAATCATATAATATATAATTGTATAATTGTAGAATGAATTTTTTACAGTGAAATTACTATATAAGTGGTATCCACCTTGAGATGCATTTATATAGTATAAAAGAAGGAGCACAAGGTTTTGAAAAGATTTCTTTCCATAATATTGATTGTAGTCGGAGTTGTTCTACTACTAATCCCCACTATAACGGATCAGATTATAAAGCACTATAGTGAAAATATCCCTATTGAAGAAATTACAGCGGATGAAATTGAAGAAAATAACAAGAAGCAGGTAGAATATGATTTTTCTGTTATTAAAGATATAGAAATAAGCTCAGTCATAAATGGTGCACTTAATCACGACAATGATCTTGTCGTAGGGACAATGAAAATTCCTGACTTGGGCATAAGTCTCCCTGTAATGAAAGGCCTTTCAGATGCAAATCTTATATCGGGTGTAGCTACTATGAAAGAAGATCAAATTTTAGGACAGGGAAACTATACATTGGCAGGGCATTACACTAAGAACAAAAAAATACTATTAGGTGGTATTTTAGATATAAGCATAGGAAGTATTGTATATTTATCAGATAAGAAATTTGTATATGAATATCGTATATATGACACGGTCGTGGTTCCCGATACTGCCTTGGATATGCTACTGGATGAAAAAGCAGAAGAAAGAGGGAAACCAATTCTCTCACTTATGACTTGCTATTATACATCAAAAAATGGGACCAGGTTTTTCGCCTTAGGAGAATTGCTAAGTACCTACCCTGATGAAACTTTTCAGCAAAATAGCGATCTGCTACAATAACTCTGTTAACGAAATCCAAGGGAGGCATACTAATGAAAAGAAAATATATTGGATGTACTAAGGTGCAAATCTCTGTTGAAACATTCAATAGCTATGCTGAATCGCGGGCGAACCAGGACTTAAAATTTTACCAGTTGACCGCATCTTATTAACAAAAGGGAGTGGCTGCATATTGGTACAGCCACTCCCACAAAATCTTTCAATTTACAACTTATATTTTATAGCGTCACCTACTCCCGCCTTCTAAAGAGGCAGGGGCTTATCACTCTCGTGAGCAATGTCACTAAGAGGAGGGATACTTTTTGCAAGTTGTGTTAAGCACGGGCCCCATAAGTGTCATTCATATCAACAGATTTAATATCGATGCCCAAAGCTTTGGCTACCCCTTCTCCGTAAGCAGGGTCTGCCAAATAGCAATGCCGTATATGACGTTTTTGAACTAACTCTGTTGTTCCCTGCATATTGCGAGCAGTATTTTCAAACAATCTCTGCTGTGAGTCGTCATCCATTAAGCGGAAGAGCTTACCTGGCTGTTCGTAATAATTGTCATCGTCTTCACGGAAGTCGTAATTATCAGCTGGACCCTCTCCATCATAAGCAGGTTCCCGTAAATCATTCTGATCCTTCCAAACTCCATGGGAATTGGGGTTATAATGTAACTTGCTACCATAGTTTCCATCTACTCGCATTCCACCATCCCGATGGTAAAAATTGGTCTCGTTTTTCGGACGATTAACTGGAATCTGATGATGGTTGACACCTAGGCGATAACGCTGGGCATCACCATAAGCAAATAGTCGACCCTGAAGCATACGATCAGGTGAGTACCCAATGCCTGGAACTACATCTGCAGGATTAAAGGCTGCTTGCTCTACATCTCCATAGTAGTTTTCTGGATTGCGATTCAATTCAAAATAACCAACTTCGATTAATGGGAAGTCCCCGTGATACCATACCTTGGTTAGATCAAAAGGATTGTAGGGATGGTTTCTTGCTTGTTCTTCTGTCATGACTTGAATGTACATGGTCCATCTTGGATAATCCCCACGCTCTATTGACTCGTAAAGATCTTTTTGGTTGGACTCGCGGTCATGGGCTACCACTTCTGCTGCTTCATCATCTGTTATAAATTCATTGCCTTGCTGTGTTACAAAATGAAATTTGACCCATACCCGTTCATTGCTCTTACTGATAAGTGAAAAGGTGTGAGATCCAAAGCCATGCATGTGGCGGAAGCTCTTAGGTATACCTCTATCACCCATGGTGATTGTTACCTGGTGTAGTGATTCTGGAATCATGGTCCAGAAATCCCAGTTGTTCTGTGGCGAACGCATATTGGTACGTGGATCCCGCTTTACAGCATGGTTAAGGTCAGGAAACAGCATAGGGTCACGGAAGAAAAATACTGGAGTGTTGTTTCCAGCTAAATCCCAGTTACCTTCATCAGTGTAGAATTTCAAGGCAAATCCACGGATATCTCGCTCTGCATCTGCTGCCCCTCTTTCTCCAGCAACCGTAGAAAAACGTGCAAACATGTCAGTTTGTTTACCAACTTCAGAGAATATAGCTGCTTTAGTGTACTGTGTGATGTCATGTGTTACTGTAAAGGTACCAAATGCACCTGAGCCTTTTGCATGCATTCGGCGTTCTGGGATTACTTCCCTATTGAAATGACTCATCTTTTCCAGGTACCAAGTGTCTTCTAGCATAGCACCGCCACGCTTACCTGCTGTCTTAATGTTTTCATTGTCTGCAATCGGACGACCACTGACTCCTGTTAACGGTTTTTTTGGCTGATCATTTCTACCATCGTTGATTGGATTCTTTTTATCCATTTAACTCCCCCTTAAGTTTTATATAAATTGTTTCTAATAGGTCTTTTATAACCACTTTATATATACCCTGTCTAAAAATAAAATAACAAAATAAACAGAAATAATCTTGTCAAAAAAGGCAACAATTACCTACGTTCACTCTGAAAACCCAAAACTTCAGCATCTGTATTGGCTTCTATAAAGTTGCATATAGTTTCGTCCATACTATCTGCTAACCCCTGATTGGCAGCAAGAAAAGCAATGGAGATGATAATTGTCTGATGGACATCTTGAGCGTCACTCTCGATAATAGAGACATTAAACTTATTGGATAGCCTGCCCATAAGACCCTTCACAATAGCTCTTTTTTCTTTTAAGCTGTGTACCCAAGGGGCATGTAGCTTTACCGTAATAATACTTACAATCATGTTGCACCATCCAATCATACTTATTATTCTAACCTCGATAAATATACAAAGCGGACGACCCTTATTAAGTAGGCCATCCGTTTCCTTACAACTCAATACTCAATTAACTATCGTTTAACAATTTTCCATGGGTTATTTACAGAAGCTTCTTCAAACTCTAGGCACAAACGCATGCTTTCTGATGCATCTTCAAGTGAAATAGAAGGAGGAAGTCCATTCATTACTCGATGGATAATATCTAGATTCTGCGACTCCGTATCATGGAAATTAAGTTGATCCTCTGACTTATCCCAATTATACTTTTTTACTATTTCAGCAGAATTCCCCTTATAGCTGGGCTTGCCAGTATGATGAAGCAATCGCAGCTCCCGTTGGAATACATCCAATTCTATAGTCCCTTCAGTTCCCATAATAATAAAGTTAAGCTTATGGCCCAGCTTATCTTGATCGAATAAATCTGCTCCATCCTTCTCAGGATCATTGTTATATCCTGGTGATGCAGTCATTGTAAAGAACAGCTGACTAACGGTTTCGTCTTCGAATCTATATGAAACATGTATGTTGTCCTTAATTTCAAAATAAGGGATTACATTTGGTGCATTGGTTGCTATATATTCGCTTACCCGAGAACCATTCCACCAGCGTACGCAATCTATATAGTGGCATAGTTTTTCCAAACACATACCGCCTGAATTTTCATTACGAACTCGCCATGAGCTCTTGGTATAAGGTGGGTTGCTGTATGTAAAATGGACATTTACTAGCCTACCAATCTCACCAGCATCAATATAATCTTTTATCATCTTGTAAAGCTTAGAATACCTTAATTCCAGCCCAACCTGTAGGAATGCATTTGTTTCCTTCTGCACTTTTATCAGCTCATCAATTTGCTCATAGCTTACACCTGAAGGTTTTTCTGTCATCACCGCTTTACCCGCCCGCATTGCCTTTATTGCCAGTGGTACATGAGTTACATTGGGAGTAGAAATATAGACCAATTTGATTTTGGGATCGTCCATCACCCTATCCAAATCCATTGTTAATTCCAATGATAACTCAGGAAACTTATCCTTTGTCGTTTGAAGTGAATCCTTTGAAACATCATATCCAACTATGGATTCAACGTAAGGGGATTTTGATATCTGGCTTATTATAGTTCGCCCCATACCACCACAACCAAGTACCGCTGCTGAGATTCCTTGCATTTTAATTCCTCCATCTTCTATATTTCATAATTGTTTATTTTTGTTTTCTACATAAAATTCTGTTATCTAATTACCTTTGTCTTCTCCATAAAATTCTTTTCTTTATCTTATCTTTCATATCTCATAATAAACATTTGGATCTTGTATTCCTTGATCTATTAGTACATTCTGTAAGCTCTTTATATTTAAGTCTCTTATATTAATCCCTTGTTTGGTGCACAAAGCTGATGCAGTTCCTACTCCTTGCCCCATGGCGAAACATACTGGCACCAGCCTATAGCTTGCATGAGCCATATGATTACCAGATATACAACGTCCATTTAGAAATAGGTTATCAATTCCTTTAGCTATAAAGGAACCGTAGGGAATGGTATATGGTTCTCCATTATATTTGAAATTGTGTTCATCACGCCCGCTACCTGTTAAATTGTGATTACCAAACCCTGCAACAACATTAGATACCAGCCAATCATCAAAAATTATATTCTTTTGAATGTGTTGCTCCGTAATAGTAAAATCACCCTTAAAATGCCTTGTTTCTCTTACGCCTACGTGACTAGCTGAATGTAACAAATAACAATTCTCATAACCTGGAATCTGCTCCCTTAAAAAGCGAATGATAGGCATAACTTGATTTCTAGTATGAATTTCAGCCTGTGTTAAATCTATTAAACTCGTTCCATCAACTCTGATTGCATTAGTCATATTAACCGTTGCAGTTCCTTTATGGTAGCCTTCCATAAGGATAACATGACCAGCAGGCTTTGATACTGAGCCTTCCTCCACATAACTTAGCATAAGTTTTTCCAAATCAGGATGTGTGTTAAAACTGGGATAAACTGCTTCTTCTTCATCTACATTTCCGACTGTAAATAATAATGTCATGGGCTGCATAAGCCCGTCAGCCTCACGACCTTTTGTGTAATCCACCCCACTTAAGTATGCAAGATCTCCATCACCAGTGGAATCTATGAAAATCTTTCCTTCAATGATCATCGTGCCAGACTTGCCCAAAACTTCAATACTATCAATTCTGTCTTTCGTTTTGTTGACTCCGCTTAGTTGCGCATGAAGCAGCAAATCAGCTTTGCTTTTCTCCAATTCTCCAAGGTAAATATACTTTAAGTTCTCTGGATCAAATACAGACCTGTGCCCTCTTTTTACAGTACATTGGGACTTTATGGCTTCAAAATTACTGCTAGATGCCCTTCCGCCCCATGTACTTAGCAACCCATTGGTCGTCATACCACCTATAAAACCTTCCTTTTCTACCAGTAGGGTTTTTGCTCCATTTCTAGAAGCGCTTATAGCTGCACTAATTCCACTGGGACCTGCACCCACAATCACGACGTCATATCTTGTATTATCATAGATCATATAGCTTTTACCACCCCTTAAGGTTTAAGAATTGACAACAATTATACATTCATGGCACCTTACATTATTATCCTAGTATTTTTCTTGAATAATGTCCAGATATAATTGGTTATTATTCAAATTATTTATATTTACTATAATGCAATGAAACTTTTGATTGTATTTATTTGAAAATAATTATTGACAAACGATAATATAGGGATATAATTAAAGTGTAATTATCGAAAAACAATAATTTGGAGGTGTTCTCATGAAATCTTTGAAAACATTTTTAGTCATAGAAGCCCTCGTATTTTTGCTAATCAGCATTTTTGGAAAGTTGTTCGAAAATGCATTCACTTCATTGTTTGCATTTCCCTTTGAACAGATAGGCACGGGCCTCCGTTTACTCTCTACTTCTAGTACAATAGGAAATGCTATAGCAATTATTCTATATTGCGTTATTTGCCTCCTACCTACTGTCTATTATGCNNCCCATTATCTATTTGATGATAAACCCCGCTTATATAGGGCGACATTTTGGAGCTTTTGAATTAATCGAAGTTAACAAGTCATTGCTGGGGGTAACCATTTACTCAATCATAATCGGGTATCTTGTTCTTCGTGGATTGCAAACTTTTAATAGTACCGAGGCAAAATCCATATTAAAGTTTTTGAAGATTCTCATGTCTATCATCTGTATTGTTCTCATATATGCCATATTCGGATCAGGATTTTCTGGGCTTCAATCCTCAATGAAACAACTAGCAGCTGATAACACCGGTATAGGCCAGGGTCTCTTCCTGAGCAAAGTGTTCCTGGTTTTGCAAAACCTCGTAAGTATACTTCCCTTTATACTTGAAATAATAATAGCCTTCTCAGGATTTGAGTTGATTGATGCACTTGATAAGGAACCATATAGTGATGATGTTGTTATTTCAGCTAGAAAAACCGTAAAAGTCTGTCAGAATTCTGTAGTAGCTATCATGCTAACTCAAATTGCCGTAAACATTCTCCAATTTGCATTGGGCTCACAGGTTCGCTCCAGTCACTACACTCTTTCCGTTCCCCTTATGTCTGTTGTGCTTGTTCTTGCTGTCATGCTGCTTGCCAGCTATTTTGAACAGGCTAAACGTCTCAAAGAGGATAATGAGTTATTTATTTAAAAGAAGATATGTGAAGTGGCCATAAGGGTTCATCTTGAAGACATTCTCAAGCAGCGAGGTATGACTTCCAAGGAGTTAAGTGTTCTTGTTGGCATAACAGAGGCCAATCTATCCATACTTAGGAGCGGAAAAGCAAAGGGTATACGCTTTTCTACGGTTAATAGGATTTGTTATTATCTCCAGTGTGATATTGGAGATATCCTAAAATTTGATGGAAATTTGGAGGAGGAAGATGATGCGTAAGAAAGTATTTTTGATTTCCCTTGTGCTTATATTGGCTATAAGCTTAGCTAGCTGTCAGCTAGCTAAAGTTGATGGTTTGGAAGTTCAAAATGATCGTCTCATTGGTGTTTTTATTACATCTGAGTACCTGGATTTATTTGACTTCGATAGATATTTTCAGGATAACATTTCATCCATCATGAAGAAGGGTGGAGATGTAGCTATAGAACATAGCGAAAAATACCAAGGGCGTATCTACGCTGAATTAAAACCTATGGTCTTTGAGGACTCAGAACCATTTCAATCAGAAGGTGTTATGGAATACGTGTTTGAGGGAATTGAAGGTATTCCATTCTTCCATTATGAGGTGCAACAAACAGATTATGAGCCTTATAGGGCTATGTCATCTGGGAATCATTTTAGTGATGCACACCTCTCTATTGGTGATGAAACCTCTATTGAAGGTACCATTTATGTTACGGCTAATGCTACACATCATGCTTATTATTTAAATCCAGTGTATCAGAGCAGTGATGGACAGGTGTATCTGACTGCTGGCAGTGGAATTAGTTTTTCAGGTGATATGAGTGAAGGGGCTGCCTTCACTCAAACATTAGAAGAAAAATACACTACCACCGAAAACGGCGAAAAAACAGAAGTAAAGTTTAAGGCTACCGTTAAGATTGCTATAAAATATCCATCTACAAGTGTAAATGTAATACAGATGGATGCTGAAAGCAATATCGTTTTAAGCCAAGATTATAAACCGAATGCTGTACCTGATGAGATAGAGCTAAACAAAGATACGTCATATGTAATTTTCGAATCCAAGGTTGATTCGCCTGAAGGGGAAATCATAAAACGTGAAATGTTTGAACCTGATGATAGCTATTTTACCAGTTTTATCCCAACTGAAAATGGGTATTACGAGGTACAATCAGTAGGTTTATTGTGGGATGAGTGAACAAGAAGGATCCGGTTAAAATAAGTAGTCAATGTTTTAGCCGAATCCATTCTGCTGTAGCAGTTATTATCATCTCAGAGATTTTCTAACAGCTGAATATCTTACAGTTACCATTGAAGCGTTACCTTGAAAACATCGTAAACGAATTTCCATACTAATCCTTTCAGCTTCCGTTCCATCAAGTAATTTTTCCTTTAACCCTGAACTATCCTCCAACTCCCATTCTTCGAAGAATTCCACCCCAGCTTCATCTACCTTTATATCTTCCAAATTCTTTACGTTATCCAACCGTTTTTCCAATATTGGATAGGTCGTTGGTTCGCCATAAGATTCCCCCATCTGTTTTCTAATATTCTTGATATGATTATATCCATCTTCGAGATTAGTATAAAAGTAATCATAGGCCATGAAAACATCATTATAAAAGGAAATAGATACTATAGTTTCCTTACCATTAACTAACATAGACTCTTTAAATTTATAAGTCACCTGTTTTTCTCCAACTGCTTCTATATCTGCTTCTGCTTCTGCTTCTGTATCTATCTTTAACGTTTCCAAAACTACTTGCTTATCTTTGCCCATCAAGGAATTTAAATTCCCATGTGAAAATGCCTCAGTTTCCATGCCACTTGCATTGGATAGGCAACCTACACCTAGTAACGCAATGGATATTACCATAACAACGGTCCACACAACAGATGGTTTCTTATAATTTGCCATAAAGTGTATCCTCCTTTTGATTTCACGCTTGCTACTATTCATATAAGTTGTTATAGGCAGCAATAGCTTTTGATTAGTTGAGGTTTTTAAGAGTAAAGTAGCGTATTCTTTCTTTCCACTAGAAAATTGCAAGACTCTCTGATCGCATAATAGCTCAATGTCTCTCCTGAATGCCGTATGACATATCCAAATAATAGGATTGTACCAATTGAGACATAACAAGATTGTACTGAAAAAATTGGTTAGGATATGATTATTCTTTAAGTGGCACAATTCATGGATTATCGCAAATTTCAGCTCTTTGCTCTCATAGCCCTTGGGAATAATGATGGTAGGTCTAAAAAATCCTTTTAGCATGGAACTATCTCCATATCTAGTTATTGATACACTTCTTCTGATTCCTATTAATTCTTTATATTGGTCCAAAGCTTTAACAGCTTCCTCCTCATAGTAGTCATCGAGCTTAGCTAGCTGAATACTAAATTTTATATATACGTAGGTGAAATAGAAGAACAAGACAGCCGCTCCCATCAACCATAGTGAAATTATGTTTTGTTCTAGAAAACCTATAATCGAAAACGGGTTATTTGCTTTTTCTTCTTCTTGAATAGGCTGATTTGGAGTTTGCCCATCTAAATGTGTCGTTGTATTAATGTCTTCTTTAGTCTGCTCAGACTGATTTGAGCTTACATTTACATCTATATTATTAGATGTAGGAATAAAGTTGAATACACTAAATTTACTTTCTGGGAGGATGGGAATCATCATTCTAATAGCCAGTATAATCCAAACCAGAACGTGAAGCTTGGCAGACATTCTATCTTTAAAAATTGTTTTTATTAGCAGTATGCCAGCTGCTGTTACAGTAGTTGTTATGGTCATATTAATTAATAAACCCATGCCTACCGCCCCTCCATTTTGCTAATCATATCTATCAGGTTATCCCTTTCTTGCTCTGTTAGATTACTTCCTTTTGCCAGAGTGGAAACAAACATGGATAATGAGCCATTAAAAACTTTCTGCAAAAAATTATTAGCTTCTTTCACCTTACAATCCTGTTCTTGTATTGCAGCTTTATATTTAAAGCTATTAGCAACACTCTTATCAACATCAACTACTCCCTTATCTACCAATCTTCTTAATAGAGTTTTAACAGTGGAATAGCTCCAATTCTGATCTTCTAAATCTCTATCTTTCACAATGTCGCTTAACGTAGAACTAGGTTGTTTCCATAATATCTTCATGACTTCCCATTCAGCCTCACTTATAGAATAATCCTCCATAATCTCACTCCTAACTTCAATTTTGGGTTACGCGCGTAACTCTTACTTAAAGTCTACACTTGTAACCATGAAATGTCAAGGGGACTTTTAAATAATATTAATTGTAAATAACTCAATTTTCGGCTATAATTGTAGCAAATGATTAAATAGCCGAGGTGAAGACAATGAGATACATTCGCAGAGCCATGGAAGATACCTTCCTACGCTTATCAAATGAGTTTGCGGCAATACTACTTACTGGTCCTCGACAGGTAGGCAAAACGACTATGTTGCAAAAGCTTGCGGAAGAAGAGAATATTGGACGAGATTACGTTACCTTGGATGATTTGATGGAACGAGAGATGGCAAAAAACGATCCAAAAATGTTTCTTCAGATTCATAAACCGCCTGTTTTCATTGATGAAATACAATATGCACCTGAGCTATTTCCATATATAAAAATCTACATTGATCAAAATCATCGACCCGGAGATTTCTGGCTCACAGGTTCGCAAGTATTCAAACTTATGGAGGGCGTACAGGAATCCTTGGCAGGTCGGGTCTGTCTTTTACACATGTCGCCTATGTCCCAAGCTGAAATTTATGGAGCAGTAACTGAACCGTTCAAACTGGATTTTGAGAAACTATCTCGACGCTCCATGGAAAGAAAAGCTCTTGACACTCCCGCTTTATATGAGCGAATTTGGTTTGGAGGAATGCCGGCATTGGTAAGCAGACAATATAGTGAACACCGTATTGTTTATTCAAGTTATATCGGCACCTATATCGACCGAGATGTCAGGGAGATCTCTGGAAACATTGATTCGCTGAAATTCATGAACTTTTTCACGGCCGCTGCTGCATTAGCGGGTCAAATGCTGAATTATAGTACAATTGCTAATGCAACTGGAATAGACCAGACAACTGTAAAGAGCTGGCTAGGGATTTTAGAACGCCTAGGAATTATTTTTTACCTGCATCCATACTCTAACAACATGCTAAAACGGATGGTAACTAAACCGAAACTTTATTTCTATGACAGTGGTTTAGTAGCATATCTAACAAAATGGAGCGACAGCAGGACATTGATGAACGGTGCAATGAGCGGTGCGATCCTTGAAAACTTCGCAGTATCTGAGATAGTCAAGAGCTATCAGAACTGTGGATTAGAACCATTCATTTACTATTACCGGGACAAGGATACCAAGGAAATTGATATACTACTTGAAGATAGCGGTAAGCTCTATCCTATGGAAATTAAGAAAACCACTATGCCACAAAAGGAACTTACAAGAGTATTCAAAGTAATAGATAAGACTCCACTAGAGCGCGGAACAGGTGCTATAATATGCACCACTGACCGCTTATCAGCCTTCGACAGTGAGAACCTTATTGTGCCCGTGTGGGCAATCTAATAAGTTACTATTGCTACTGCTACCAAAATAGAATTATATATAATGAGAGGACTTCAATGATGAACGGACAAAACCGAAACGATATAACTGTTGGTGCACATGTAAAAATTGTACTGAAAGCTGATCAACGTACTGGCAAACTTACAGAGGGTGTAGTAGCTAGACTCTTAACAAAGAGTAGCTTTCACCCTCATGGTATTAAAGTAATGCTTGAAGATGGACAAGTAGGCCGGGTACAAGAAGTAATAGATTCTTCGCTACGCTCTGAATGACGCGTTATAAGAGCACTCGCTACACTATGAAGGCCGCCCTATGCACCTTTGAATTAGTACTACTACCCCTGATAAGGTGCTAAGGCAGCTTCTAGCGCATCACATGACGATATCATTTCATCAACATTCTTACTCTTTAAGGCCTTATTGCCTACTTTAACTGGTTCCTTCAATGCGGCTCTTGCTTCTTTAAATGCCTGTTTATCCTTACTTTTGGCTAATCTTTTTTCTACTTCTACCGCCTGGTAAAGCAAGCTTTGTAGTCGTCCACTCACTTCAGACTCCTCACGGAATTTATCATCCTCTGCAGAGTATTGCTCTGCATCTCGTATAGCTTTTTGGATATCCGCATCGCTCATATTAGACGAAGCTTCAATTGTAATATCCTGTGCCTTACCAGTTTTAAGATCTTTTGCTGCAACGTTAACAATGCCATTGGCATCAATGGTAAAGGTTACTTCAATTTGAGGAACCCCTGCTAATGCCTTCTGAATACCCTTTAATTTAAACTTACCTAATGTTTTATTTTCACTAGCTCTTGGACGTTCACCTTGGAGCACATGAATTTCTACTGCAGGCTGAAAATTAGCTGCTGTGGTAAATATCTGACTCTTAGAAATCGGGATAGTTGTGTTTCTTTCAATAACATGGGTACAAATCCCGCCCATTGTTTCAATACCGAGAGATAGTGGTGTTACATCTAAGAGTAAAAGTCCGGTAATACTACCTACCATTACCCCTCCTTGTAGGGCTGCTCCCATAACTACACATTCATCAGGATTGATTCCCTTGAAACCTTCCTTACCTGTGACACTCTTAACCTTTTCCTGCACAGCAGGTATCCTGGTAGAGCCACCTACCAACAACACCTTGCCGATATCGCTTTTAGTTATATGCGCATCCTCCATTGCTTGCTTAACCGGCCCAACCGTGGCTTCCACCAGATGAGTTGTCAAAGCGTTAAACTTAGCCCGCGTTATGCTGGTATTCATATGAAGGGGCGTTCCCTTAGATTCAGAGAGAAATGGTAGGTTAATCGTGGCCATTTCAGAAGCAGAAAGATCCTTCTTTGCCAGTTCTGCAGCCTCCTTCAAACGTTGCATTGCAGCAGGCTGATTAGACAAATTCACGTTATTTTCTTTCTTGAACTCCTCTAAAAACCAATCTACCAAGCAATTATCAAAATCGTCACCACCTAAACGATTGTTTCCTGCTGTTGCCAACACCTCAATAACTCCGTCCTTTATGTCCAGGATGGATATATCGAAGGTTCCACCGCCAAGGTCGAACACCAATACTTTCTGACTTTCCTCTTTATCCATGCCATAGGCCACCGCTGCCGCTGTAGGTTCATTGATTATGCGCTTTACTTCCAGCCCAGCTATAGTGCCAGCGTCCTTGGTAGCTTGTCTTTGAGAATCTGTAAAATAGGCTGGTACAGTAATGACTGCTTCGCTTACAGTTTCACCAAGGTATGCTTCTGCATCCTTTTTCAATTTCCCTAAAATCATAGCTGATATTTCAGGTGCAGTAAAAGATTTTCCATCTATCTTCACTTTATAATCAGAACCCATCTCACGCTTTACAGAGCTGATTGTTCGATCAAAGTTTGTTGCTGCTTGACGTAGTGCCACCTGTCCCACCAAGCGTTCACCAGTCTTTGAAAAGGCAACCACCGACGGTGTTGTGCGACCACCTTCCGCGTTAGGAATAATGATGGGTTTGTCACCTTCCATCACAGCTACACAAGAATTTGTGGTTCCAAGGTCTATTCCAATTATTTTACTCATTTATTTCTCCTCCAATTTATCAACAACAACTAGCAACAGCAGGGGTAACGACAACAAAATATACAAAACAACTGAGCCAGTAATATCTGCAAAAAGCTTCGCCCCATTCGTCCCATATCAAAGCCTTGACTTCGCCCTGTTTCTTGGTAAGCATTACTACCCTGTTGGAATTGGTTCAGCAATTGCTGATATTCTCTATTATCAGGTTCCATACGAGCTGCCATTTGAGCATGATTCAAAGCCGTCACCCGATTACCACTTCCAGCATTTGCAATAGCACTGAGATAATACCACTCAGCATTTCTTACATTTATTTGGGCTAGAATTTGCAGTGCAGTTCGATACTGCCTGGCTTGAACATACAAGCGTGCCTGCTGCAATGTAGGAGCTCCAGACTGCCTATTACTCTGCTGGCTCCATCCTTGTCCAAAAAACTCACCAAATATATCTTCAAATCCACCAAAATCAAATCCGCCATAAGGATCATAACCTCTGCCTCTATTAGACTGATCGTTCCGTTGCTGCCCATAGCTTCCGTCAGGCCGCTCATAAGACGCACCGCCTGTTTTTTGAGTCTTAATCTGTTCGTAAGCAGCATTAATTTTACTCATCATTTGTTCAGCAGATTTATCACCAGGATTTAAATCAGGGTGGTACTTCTTTGCCAGTTTACGATATGCCTTTGTAACTTCCTCATCTGATGCTGAGGGACTGACCCCTAATACTTTATATGGATCTTCCATGCTATGACTCCACCCCTTTTCGTTTTTGCACCCGATACTTCTGCCAAACACCAGAATACAAAATGTTTTGTAAAATATGTTTATCACGTTCTATTGGTAACTTCTCAAATTCCTTAGTGCACTCTGCCATCATTACAGTAAGAATGGGTGTAAAATCCGTCTCCATCTGCGCAATTAGAGGGTTATACCTCTGCCTCTTAATATCTGCTTTTAAATCATTCACTGCATCCAATAGATAGATATAACGGCCTAAGGCTGCTCCCACTCGCCATAATCCTTCGGAATACTCATCCTGTTGCCAAACGAATATAGAACCCATTAGCTCTCCAAAGCAGTTGGCAGGTAAATCTGGGTTTAGCTCATTAGCTACTTCCATCTCACCAAGCTGTTTTAAACGACTAGCAATTGCTGAACACTGCTCAGGATATTCTTTCTCTATTTGGGGTAAATATTTCTCTAAAATCCTGCTTTTTTGTCTGGCACCCAGGTTATTGTCATCGTTAGCGTCGTCCAACATCTGGTAATAACTTAAAACTATATTCATATCTGCTGCATACGACGTAATTTCCGTTTCTACATAAGAATGCTGTCTAATAGGATGTGCTATACAGCGCTGACTGTCCTGACTCTCATCCATTTCATATAAGGAAGAAAGCAGGATCGTTAAAAAAGTCATATCATAGGTAAGAGTGGCGCGACCTGTATTGCCATATTTTACACTCAATTGATGACAGAGCCCGCAATAATGCTTATTATACTGTTCTCGCTCTTCCTTTGATAAGGCTTTGGGATTTATGACCACATATCCAAACATTTGCTACCCACCTTCTTAAAACATTTTTCAAGTTTTTCTCTCAAAAGATGTTTTACATTTGGGACAACGGATTGTGATAAGCCCTTTTCCCTTAGGCACTCTCAATTGTTGCTTACAGGAAGGACATCGATAAAACCGATGTGTACTTCGTTGGCTCACCCTGAGCTTAATGTTCTTGAAAAACTGAATTACCTTCCCTCTCGCACGTAAATATCCAAGATTTTCTTGAGCCCTGGCCGACGTATTACGCGAAAACATGCGAAAAGCAGTTAAGAACAGCAAAATCA
>LFRM01203213.1_pt1 | contig 17324 bp, 18 predicted proteins | sample 618341 | NCBI WGS metagenome assembly LFRM01 (sample SAMN03654438, study PRJNA283298) | anaerobic digester metagenome | isolation source: pool of bioreactors CSTR01a, CSTR02a, and CSTR03a thermophilic anaerobic... | place: Denmark: Kgs. Lyngby | collected 2014-05-21 | reverse complement strand
TCGAATTAAACAGCATGCTCCACCGCTTGTGCGGGTGCCCGTCAATTCCTTTGAGTTTCAGCCTTGCGACCGTACTACTCAGGCGGAGTACTTAATGTGTTAACTTCAGCACCGGTTTCCCGACACTTAGTACTCATCGTTTACAGCATGGACTACTAGGGTATCTAATCCTATTTGCTCCCCATGCTTTCGTGCCTCAGCGTCAGTAATAGCCCAGCAAGTCGCCTTCGCCACTGGTGTTCCTTCTAATATCTACGCATTTAACCGCTACACTAGAAATTCCACTTGCCTCTACTACACTCAAGTTTACCAGTTTTTAAGACGAACTGGAGTTAAGCCCCAGGCTTTGATCTTAAACTTAATAAACCGCCTACACACGCTTTACGCCCAATAAATCCGGATAACGCTCGCCCCCTACGTATTACCGCGGCTGCTGGCACGTAGTTAGCCGGGGCTTTCTGATAGGGTACCGTCAGACTATTATCATTACCTATAATAGTTGTTCTTCCCCTATAACAGAGATTTACGATCTTACGACCTTCATCACTCACGCGGCATTGCTCGATCAGGGTTTCCCCCATTGTCAAATATTCCTAACTGCTGTCTCCCGTAGGAGTCTGGGCCGTGTCTCAGTCCCAATGTGTCCGTTCAGCCTCTCAGCTCGGATATGCATCGTTGCCTTGGTAGGCCATTACCCTACCAACTAGCTAATACAACATAAGCCCATCTAAAAGTGAAGCCGAAGCTTCTTTTAATATAGAAAGTTGTCTTTCTATATATTATCCGGTATTATCAACCATTTCTAATTGCTATCCCAGTCTTAAAGGTAGGTTACCTATGTATTACTCACCCGTCTGCCACTAAGTGGTAAATCAAATCAAACTTTGTGCAAGCACAAAATTATCATCGAGCCACTTCGTTCGACTTGCATGTCTTAGGCATGCCGCCAGCGTTCATCCTGAGCCAGGATCAAACTCTCCAAAAAAAAATTATTTTTGTTTGTTTGAATTTTTTCCTAACTTATTGAATTAACGTTTTGCTCAGTTTTCAAAGATCATAACTGCTCTTTTTTTTAAAGCATTATTAATATATCAAATGTTTTAATTGAAGTCAACACTTATTTCAACTTTTTTTGAATTTTCGTAAAATTTGTTGAAAATCAACGCATTTCTTCAAGAGCACAATTAATATATCAAATGTTTCAATCTAAGTCAACCTCTTTTTTATATACTTTACATTTTTTGAAAATAATGTACATATAAATGAGGTTTGCTTTCAAAAGCATTGCTAATATACCACTTTAAACAAACCGTGTCAATGCTTTTTTAAGTTTTTAAAAATAAAGAGCATATCCTTTTTATTATATGCTCTTTACTTAATAACTTTACTCTTTTCTTGTAAATCTTTTGTTTTTTTATATTTTTTATAATACTCAAGATTATTGTCTATATTAAACACATGGTCCTTATTTTCAAATCTATTAATTAATTCTTCTAACCCAATATGTATAGAACGATCTAAATCATCAGAATAGTTCATAATTTTTTTATGGTAATTATATTCCATTCTATCTAATACTTTATACTCACCTGTTGGGAATATTCTCAAATCGATATCATAATCAATATATTTAATAGTATTTTCTTCTAATATAAATGGTGTTGCAATATTACAATAATGATAAACGCCATCTTTTTTAAATTGAACTATTATATTATACCAAGAATCTTTAAAGAAATACATTACTGCGGGTTCTTTGGTTCGCCAAGTGTTTCCACCCGATTCAATAACCAGTGTCTTGTTGTTACCAAAAACCATATAATTTTCTTTTACATCTAGCAAAACCGCTTCATCCCAAGCTCTATGTATCTTGCCATTGTGTTTGTAACATTGAATTTGTAGTTTGTCTCCTATATTTGGTTTTAACAGTTTATCCCTCCTTCTTATTAATGTAGTACAGGATAAAAGATTATGGTTCGAAAAATAGTTTTATAGCTTCTTTTAACTGAACGTCATTTTCTTCAATTGGATTTTCAAAGTATTCATTAGTTTGTTCTATAACAACATCTGGCTCAAGTCCAACTTTATCAATTGTGTTACCTTTCGGTGTTAACCATTTCTTTGTAGTAAGCTTGTATTGGTCATTTGATGAAATAGTGTTAAGTTCTTGAACTGTTCCTTTACCAAAACTTCTAGTACCTACTATTTTAGCCCCTAGTTCATCACGAAGAGCACCCATTAACAATTCTGATGCTGAAGCACTTTGTCCATCAGACAGTAAAACTATTGGATATTTTTTAGTAACAGTTCCACTAGAATAAGTTTTCTCAATACCTTCTTTGTCCTCTGTTTGATAGATAATGTGAGTTGAGTCTAAAAATAACGATAACATATTTTGAACTGAACTTAAATGTCCGCCAGTATTTGAACGTACATCAATTATTAAACCATCTATATTTTTTTGTTCTAATTTTTGTAATTCCGTCACAAATTGATCATATGTATTAGCAGCAAACAAATCAATACCTAAGTATCCGATTTTCTTGTTGTTTTCTTCATACAGTTTACTGTGTACGGATTTAAGCGTAATTACACCTTTATATAATTCTTTTGTAATTGGTTTATTATCGCGTTTAATTAAAATATTAAATTTTCCATGTTGTTCTTTTATAATATTAGTTATTTCATTAGAAGTTTTTTTTGTAACATCCGCACCAGATATTTCTAAAAAGATATCACCTGGTTCTAAACCAACTTCAGTAGCTGGTGAGTTATCTATCACATTAAGTATCATAACTCCTTCATCGCTGTTAATAATTTCAACACCGATTCCAGAAAATGTACCTCTTAAATGTATATTAAATGTTTCACTTTCAAGTTGATCTAAGAATGAAGTGTATTTATCACCCAAAGATTCGACCATTCCTCTAATAGCACCTTTAATAACAGTTTCTTTATCAACTTCGCCGTAAAAATTTTCAATAATATAATTATAATTTTTAACAACTTCATTTAATTCTACCGGTATTTCACTTATTTCACTTTTAGTTGAAAACTTATTTCCTAAAAAAGCCCCACTTATCACACTAAAAATACAAGTTAATCCCAACAACACTGAAATTTCTAAAGTTCCAAATGCTACTTTAGTTGCATTGTGCACTTTTGCTGGTTTTTTCGTTTTGTTTTTTTCTTCCATAATAAAGCCTCCTATTAATCAATTATTTTTTTAAGATGTTCTAAAATGTTTTCGCGCCCATTATAAATGCCAGTAATCTCCTTATATTTTATTTTTAATAAAGTCGTTTCATTGAATTTAAGGGTTTTAACATCAAAGTTTTCATCAGTAGAAATATGTTTTTGATTAAAAACATTGTTTATATTTACCTTATATTTAGGTAAAGCATTTTCCTTTTGACTATATTCTCTAAAATAACTTTCATATAAAGGATTATAAACATCCTCTTCAAATGTTATTAGAACATAATATTCTGTATCACTTTGTTCAAGTAAATTGCCCAAAATGATTTCATCATATTGAATTTCAACTTCTTCTGGTTCCTTCTTAGTAAGGTCATCAATTTTGTTTGTTGCTAATTTAGTTATGATTAAAAAGACAGCAAAAACTAAAATAATTATTATTGTTATTTTAATTAATTTTGATGCTTCATCACTCGTACTAACGTTATTATCAACTTTTGTTTTTATTTTATTATTTTTCTTTTTCACTACAATCACCTATAAACAATTATAACATAGTTCAATTAAAAAAGATACAAAATTGTATCTATTTTCCAACCGGCATAACACTTATTGATTTAGCAATATCAACCAGTTCATTTTCAGAAATGTTTTTAGAAACCAAGTAATATTCAATTCCATCACGTGCCCAAGTTATTGAAGAATCCGATAGAGCTGCTATTGTTCCTGTTAAAATTAATGGATCTCCAATTATTGGAATCGTAACCATTTCCTTTTCTTTGATTGCTGTTTCTTGGACTAGCATAAATGATGAATCACCAGAAAACGTTGAAATAATTCTCTCCCCATCTTCCTTAGTAATGCGTTCTAAATCAGTAAGTTTTGTGTTTTTTGGCATATACATTGGATATATAACATCTTCTATTTTTGCAACTTCTTTTACGGTTTCATCAATTATTGCTGTTTCCATATTATCTTTTAGTGCAAAATGGTTTTTATTATATGTTGTCTTTAAATCCATTTCATTAAATTTCATTTTCATAATTACTTTGTTTTCTTTATTTAAAACATGAACTTCTTTTATATTAATGTCTTTATTAAGATATACTTTTTGTTTTAATAATTCTTTGTTATTTGTGTAGTTAACCTTTGTTGTGAATACATATCCAGAATCATTGGTAGCAAATTCTTTATCTTTATCATTTTTAATATCCATTAATATAGTTTGTAGTAAATAGCTCTGCGAATTATTATATGGCCATTCACTTTGAAATTTAAAACTTTTATTAAGCGATGGTGTTAATACATAAACACCGTCTTCATTTTTCAAGATGATTTGTTCATGATTATTAATTTTGTTTTTTAAACTAACACGAAACTTATCTTCTTTTTCATAAGATACGTCAACATCATACTTATAAGTTTCATCATTGCTTAACATTTCTAGTTCGCCTGCTAAGTGATAACTTTTAGCTTCCTCGATTTTTTTCGTCAAATCCTTTAGAACATCTTTTTCATTAGTTTTCCCACAACCAACAATTACTAAACTAAATAATAGAATAAGAAATAATATTAATTTTTTTTTCATCTTTCCACCTCATATTTTATTTCATTTAATTATATGGATGTTATATTTGAAATATGAATGAATAATTTATTAATTTTTGTTTACAATAATTAATAATTATGAAAGGGGAAAAATATGGAGACATTACAGAAAACTTGTTTAATTATTACTATCATTGGGGCAATTAACTGGGGTTTAATTGGTTTATTCGATTTTAACTTGGTTTCTACCTTATTTGGAGAATTAACCATGGTGACTAGAACAATTTATATTTTAGTTGGAATTACTGGTTTAATCAACATTGGTATTTTATTTAAACACCTCGATTATGATTAGAACTTTATCAACTGATAAAGTTTTTTAATAAAAACGGAAATACCTTAATAGTATTTCCGTTTGTTTTATTAATTATTTGTTTTATTAATTATTTGTTTTAATGATTTTAATACGAACTTTCTTGGTTTTTGCAATATATTGAACTCTAACATCGCTTCCTTCAACTTTTACTTCAACTTCATGCTCGCCTTCACCGTAACCTTTTAAATCCAAATAAGCAGTTACATCACCGGCTTGAATTTGATCAATAACAGATTTTACTCCTTTTACACCAACAACAACCACAACGTCATCTCTACTTAAACCTTGAACAGTATATATTTCATTTAAATTGCGATATTCTATTTTAACATCGTTAATATCTTTGTCAGAAGAGTTTTCAACCGAAACATTAATTGTTACATTATTAATATTCATCGATTTAACACCAACTGGTTTTGATATTTCCATTTTATATTGTCTGTTTTCTTTAAGTCCATTAACATCGATTTCAATAGGTATATAGCTTAGTGATGATAAGACATCTTCATCTCCGTAAACCATCACCTTAGTTTCATTTATATCAAGCGCACTTATTGCTTTTCCGAATCCCATTGTACCTGTTGGAATAACTTTAATCGGCAACTCTTTACTTGGAGAAGTTATTTTGATTTCTGCGTCTATTTTTTCTGGTACTATTTCAACGTCAACAATCTCTCCTTGATTGTTATATGCTTTTAACGGAATGTCTTTTAGCGTAGTTGCCCCTTCTTCTTGTTTAACTAAATTACGAATATCAATTAAAGCCTTAACTGTTGCTACTTCTTTTAATTTATATTCTGCACCCTTAACAACTACTTTATCTGTATTTATAATAATATCATCTATAACTAACTTCGAAGATAAACTATCTTGATTTAACAAATCCAAAGTTAATGTTTTTATCTCTGAAACCTTCGGATAAATAACAATGGTCGCAATTGAAGGGTTAACTTTATAATCAATTGATTGCATCGCTTGTTTATAAGTTACATTTACTTTATGTGTACCAGGCTTCAATCCAGTTAAATCTATACTTACATCATGATTTGATGATTGTTTTGCGAACATTAATTCACTTCTGCGTCCTATTAAGGTAATATCAACTGATTCTGGTATACCCTCTACAATATATGCCTCTTCATTATATATTACTTTTACCTCTTGATTTTTTAACACTTCTGCTGAACTTTCAGAAAAAGTTATAATCTTTTGGTCAACTACAATAAATAAAGCAACTGCAAAAAATAATGAAATAAATAATAACGTATTAGTTTTAGATAACCAATTTTCTACCAGTTTACCTGATTTATCAAATTTCTTTGTGTTTGACAAAACAAGACGACTAATCGGTAATATAATATTTTTATCAATAAACGTCCAAATGGATTTCAAAAAATTTTTAATTACTTTGAGTATCAGTTTCATTATCGTCACCTTCCTCATCTTCTTCATCTATAATATATGATTTTTTAGGTCTTAACTCTTCTAACAGCATTAACTTAACTTCATCTACTGTTAAGTTGTAATGAAGCTCAGATGAAACTGCTATTGATAGACGACCTGTTTCCTCAGAACAAACAATTGAAATACAATCTGTTGTTTCAGCAATACCAAGAGCTGCACGATGGCGTGTACCAAGACGTTTACTAATCTTTAAACTTTCACTACTTGGGAAAACCGCTCCAGCACTTGTTATTTTATCCCCTTGTATAATAACCCCACCGTCATGAAGCGGATTATTTGGAAAGAAGATAGAAATTAACAGTTCGCTAGAAATATCTGCGTAAATCTTTTTAGACTTATCAATATACTCACTTAAACTATGATCCCTTTCAATAATTATAAGAGCTCCAATTCGAGACTTTCTTAAAGTATCTAGAGCTTGCACGAGTTCATAAACCACTTTTTCTCGTTCATCTACGGTTAGTGTTTTATGGCGCCCTAATAATTGACTTCGTCCCAGTTGCTCAAGAACATTTCTAATTTCTGGTTGAAAAATAATAATCATGGCCAGTGGTCCCCACATTATTGCAAGGTCAATTAAATAGCCAATTGTTGCTAAATTTAAAATTTCACTTATTATTTGAAGGATTAAAATAAATAATATTCCTTTGAATAATAAAATCATCTTAACATTTTTGCGCAAACTTTTTAAAATAAAATATAAAACCATCCAGACTAATAAAACATCTGCTAGCTTTTTTAATAACATTAATATATTGTCTACAGTCATAATATTCCTCCAATTAATTTATATTATAGATTATATCATATTAACAATTTTTTTTAAATAGAGAAGCTTTATTTTTAGAAAGCTTTGTAGTTTGTTTACAATTTTTCAAAAACATTTATTTACGTAAATAATTTAGGTTTTTCAACAAAAAAACAAATAAAATATTATGTTTTATTTGCCTTATTTATAATCTTTAAAATTTCCAAGCGTCTTCTTCGTCATCTTCTTTTTCAGGTTTAACATTTGATAAAACTGAATCTTCTCCATTTTCATTTAATGATTCAATATTAGGTGGAGTTAATTCCTCACTAACCTCAGTAATGACATCACTATCAACAGGAATAATGTCTTCTAATGGTTCAATTGGTAAATCAACCACTGGTTCAACAACTTGTTCTACAACCGGTTCAACTGTCTCATCCCCAAAAGGAACGTTTAAATCTTCCTCTATAGGTGCTGTTTCAACTTCAGAAACATCACTCTCTGGTAAGTCGTTTAAGTTTTCTTCCACAATCAATTCATCTGATTCTAAGTTAACAGTTCCAAATTGAGCGTTAAAATCTTCTACTATAGGTTCAATTGTTTCATTTTCAGAATCGTTATTATCAATAATAGGATTTATCCAATTTTCATCTTCAATAGTAACCGGATCCTCTATTACCACTTCATTATCTTCAGGCTCAAGAGGTAATTCTTCTTTCTTTGATTTTTTCTTTTCCCTTTTTCGCTTGTCTTTTGTTTTCACCTTTTTATCAAATTGAGCACGCCCAAAATTTGTTTTTTCAGCAATATAACCAATTAAGGCCATAAACAAAATAACACCTACAACAATAAACCAAACATAATTATCATAAAAAAAGTCCATATCCATATTCTAGTCCTCCTACTCTATTATAAATATATTAACATTTTTGTTAACTTTTATCAATACACTATTCAAGATAATTTTTTCCTTTGAATGTATCATAAAATAATAACTCAGAAAAATTTTGTTGTCTTAAAACTTCAAACAAGACAATTGCTACAGAATTCGATAAATTTAAAGCTCTTATATTACTATTTGTTGGGATTCTCATACAGCTATCAATATTTTTCTTCAAAATTTCCTTAGGAATTCCCGTACTCTCTTTTCCAAAAATTAAATAAATATCTTCGTCACTATTATTAAAATCAAACGAAGTATATGATTTTTGCCCATATCGCGTTAAAAAATAAAACTTACCAGTGTTTTGATTACAAAATTCATCAAAATTTTCATAAACCTTATAATCACATTTTTCAATGTAATTTACGCCACTTCGTTTTATACTTTTCTCATCGAGTGAAAATCCTAATGGTTTTATTAAATGTAGTTTACTACCAGTACCAGCACAGGTGCGCATAATGTTGCCTGTGTTTTGTGGTATTTCCGGCTCATATAAAACGATATTAATCATACTTTATACAATTCCATTTTTTATTAAAAAACTAGTTATTGTTTCTTTGTTATTAGTTTTAGGAACTAAAACATCATCAATAATTCGATCTTTAACAGCAAAAAAGTTGATTTGTGTAAGTAAATCAGTTTTATAATCCGCTAAATCTTTACTTAACAATTTACCTATTTTTGTTGTGACCTGTTTAATGTTATTAGTGGCATCAATTACTATCATGTCATCCTTTAAATCTTTTTCTAAAACAAGCTTCTTTATTACCTCTTCAGTTTCCTTGCTACCTTCTTCATTTCCGTCAATTATATATATTACTATATTAGGGTTATCCAAAAGATAATTATCCAATTCTTCTACCTTAACTTTATTTAAAATCTTGTTTAAAGGGGACAAATTTTCATAATAATCATTATCCATTTTATAACCTTTTGCCAAATAAAAGGTAATAAACACCGTGGTTACTATAATAATTGATAAAAAAACATAATTCTTAATAGGTACTTCTCTTTTTTTCATCATTCCCACCTCATCATATATATGTTAACATATTTTAGCATTTTTTTAAAGAATAACTCAACATTTCTACCTATATATATGCATTGTTTTTGATATTATTACAGTTACAGAGTTTCTTTTATCTCTATTTCGTCAATTGTTACTATCGGTAGTTCTATTTCCTCTTCTTTTAAGAGTTTTTCAAATTTTTTTCTAAATAAATCCAATTCTTTAATAATACTATCAGGATATATTCTTTTACTTGTTTTTATTGCATTATATGTATCTATTATATCTACTTCTTTTTTATTTTGAAACAAAGCTTGAGAAAAAGCTTGAGTTAAAACAGAAAAAGAAACATCAGGATACATCGCTGAAAGGCCATATACTCTTTTAAATTCTGATGTCGCACTTACAATTGACTCTATTAGTTGTCTTGTAATATATTCATTATATTTAAACTTAATACCTGTTTTTTTTTCAATTTTTGGCATCGATCCTAATAAAATGTTAACAGTCGTAGCCTCATCTGGTTCTAATACATCTATTTTCTCAAAACGGCGCAAAAAGGCTCTATCACGAATAATATATGTATTATATTCAATTGTTGTTGTGGCACCAATTGCTTTAACATCACCACGGTCTAAAGCTGGTTTTAACATGTTTGCTAAATCCATTGGACCAGAATCACTTGCACCAATTAAAGTATGTACCTCATCAATAAAGACAATAACTTTTTCTTGCTTTTTTAATTCTTCAACGAAGACATTCATAATCATTTCTTCTTTGCCATTAATTTCAATAACTCCAACTAACGATGTAGAATTAATTTTTAATATTCGATATCCTTTTAAAGCATCCGGCACTTCATCTCTTTGAATAAGATATGCCAAACCTTCAACTATAGCTGTTTTACCAATTCCAGGCTTTCCTACTAATAATCCAGACTTATCTGGCGTTAATAGAACAATCATTAATCTTTTTAATTCTTCCTCACGAGCTATTGCTGGATTTGTAACATAACTTTTACTTGTTAAATCATCACCGTAAGAATCAATAACACTAAAGTGGTTAGCCGTGGTTTTCACTTCCTCATTAAAAATATCAAAATTTTTCACAGCGCAACACCCTCTCTATTTTTTTTCAATATATTCGTTTTTTATAAACGAATTAATTATTTTTCCCGTTTCTACAGCCCCAACAATACGGTTGTATTGCCCTTGAACTTCACCCTCTTTTGCGAAGATAGTTACAGGGGTACTACCACCAAAGTTAGTAAGGTCATTAAAATTCTTATATTCTTCATCAGTCAACTTTCCTTCTCCAACATTAATGTAGAAAACTTCCACATCATAATCATTTATAACTCTTGTTAAAGCTTTTTCATATTTTTTACAAAATTTACATGTTGAAGTACCAATATAAAGAATAAATGATTCTTTACTTTCTATTTTATTTAAAAACTCTTTATAGTTAATTTCTATATACGGTTTTTTATTAGTGCATCCTACAACTAGAATACAAGCTAACATAATTGCAATAATCTTTTTCATCTTATGCCTCTTTCTATTATAATTATATACTATAACTTTTAAAAAAAAAAGACATTTATAGAATTTATGAAAAAAAGAAATAAATTTAATCAAAATTAATTTCTTTTTTGTTTCTTTCGTATACCAAGACTTGGTCAGGGACTAAATAAATATATCTATTATTTCTAAAGAGTTGTTCAAAATCTTCTGGAAATCGTTCTATTATTTTATCAACAGTATCCCCTTGCTTTGTAATATAAAATTGAACATTTTCTTTCGGAATCAACAATTCTTGATTGGGATATATATAATCATCCGGATCAATACCATTTAATTTTGCAAGATCATCGACAGTTATATTGTTGTTTTGTGCAACTTGATAAAGACTGTCACCACTTTTAACTGTATAAGTTTCGAAAGGTTCTGAATTTATACTTGGAATAACTATTTGCTCACCAGAAACCACTTCATAGTTATCTGGAAAGCCATTTATTTTTCTTATTTCATCTGGGGTAATACCGACTTTATCAGATATTGATAAAATGTTTTCCCCTTCTTTTACTGTGTAGATTCTATACACTTTACTCACCTCACAATAGTATATGTGAATAAAGTTGTTTTGATAAAATTACTTGTTTATGTAAACACTATATTTCAAACTTTTATTAAAATTAAATTCTTCATTTTTAAATAATGTTCTAACGCCATAATTATCATTATAGTATTTTACTTTATCCCCATCTACAAAATAAAGGAAATCATGGGAATATTTAATTCTATCTATATTTTTCATACTAAACAAATGTGTCTTTATTTCTGGACTTCTGTTAGAAGCGCGATAAACATCATACCCTTTTGAAGTTTTAAGATAATAATATGTGTAACCTGTTTTACCTTGTCCAATTACATCAACTTTATAATATTTTGAATCACTTGAAGTGGTTTCGTTGCTAGCAAACAAAACTTTTTTATTTGCTAGTTCACTTATGTCTATATAATCCCATTCATTATTGTTGTAATATTTAATTCCGGTATCAGCGTTACCAACTTCTAACAAAAATTCTTCTTTTATATTTAATTCATATTGTTTTTTAGTGCTGTTATCATATATATACACAGAATCATTAACAACCCCTTGAATATACGAATCAAAACTTATCTTTTTATTAGACTTAATTGTTCTTTCACGATTATCAAGCAAGTTCACAACAAGAAAGTCATTAAATTCATGTTTTTTATTATAATCAGCTACCACATAAAATTGATTAATCATTATTTCTAAATCACGTTCATAAATATCTTCTTGAAATAATTTTGTGTCGAGCAATTTATTATAGTTGGAAGTGTTTAAAGTATAAATACCTTTATAATTATTTACACCAATAAAATGGCTATCAATTAAATTTTCTTCGTAAACAGTAATGGGACCAACTTTATTTTCTAACGTTTTATTATCTTCCCAATTAACTAATTTAAGGTCACTTAAACTGTTAACAAAATCGTCTAATTCGTTATCTAAACCTTTAATATTGTTATAATATTTAATTTCATTGTCTTTAAAACACATAATATCAATAACAACAGTATTGTTAGAAAAAACAGGTAACAAACATTTATAATTAACATTTTCAAAATATTTAATATCTTTAATTATCATTTCAGATCTTTTGAAAAAAGCATAGGTTTGAAAATTTAATGTTTCACCATTATGTAATATATTAAAATAATAACTGTCAGTTTCATTATTAGTATTAGAAACATAAATTTCTTCAACATTAAATGTTCCATCATCAGTTTTAAGTTGATAATTAACTTTGTGCCCTTCACCCCATAATTTGAACGCTAATTGAATTAACAAATATAAAGTAAATAGCGCTACTAACATTTTAAATAGCTTTTTCATAAAATTATCCCCTTTCTATTTAATATAGACTATCTAAGAAAAAAGAAGTTTTATATGTTTTTTTCTTCTTTTTTGCCATTGCGAAAATATTTTCTTTTTTCTTTCATCATATAATTGGTTACTACTGTTTCAATTTCTTGAAGACCCTGTTTTTGAATATTAGAAAAAATTACCAGTTCTTTTACTGTATCAATTTTAACCATACCCCAAATAAGTCCTGTTTTTATTTTTAAATCATTAAACAGATCAGGTGTTATTGATGTCAAAAAATATCCAAAGAAAACTCTTTTTTGAGCAATCATTATTCTTTTACTTGTCAGTGCAACTATATACGTTCTAAAAAATTCCAGACTATTTTCATTTTTTTGAGCAGCAAAAGCATATATAACTTTTTCTCCTTCATCTAAATGTTTATCTATAACCTTAGAATGAGCTTTCATTCTCCAAGCAATAGTTAATGGGTATTTTCTCTTAAATTTTTTAGCTCTTTGATACACTTCTGATAACATGAATTTCCTCCTAACAATTATTTAATAAAATTGTGTTTCTTAAATAAATCAATGTAATTTTCTTCTGTTGTCGAACCAAGAATATTATCGATTTCTTTATTATTTTGGACAATTGCAATATGAGGAGTTCTAACTTCATTTAAGCCCAATACTTTTGTAGACTCCATAAAAGCATTATAATCTTCCTCATTATCAATTAGGTCTATTTCAAAATAATTTATTTCAATTTCTTGTTCTTCTGCAATTTTATTTAATACTGGTTTAGCTTGAATACAAGCTGAACATCCCACTTGAGCAATAACAATAATCTTTTTATCATCACTTTTTATTAACTCAGTATAATCATCATAATTAATCGTAGTTAATACCGAAACTGTCTCTTTTTTAGGTTTAACATCTTCATCTAGAAATTTGTTTTCCTTTAAAAAGTTTATTAACACATTTTCATCATAATAACCAGCTCTTTCAGCAGTTTTTGATCCTTTTTCTCCCACAACTAAATATGGAGTACCAAAATCTTCTGATTTAATATCAAACTTTTCTAAAAGGTCATAAAATTGAGTGTCAGTTAATTTTGCAGTATCAACATATTCATACTCGAATTCATAATTTTCTGATGCACCTTCAATAACAGGATTAAATAAGTCACAATAACCACAATTTGAACTTCCTAAATATATTAAACTACTTTCCTTGTTTTCATAAGCATCTAAAAGGTCATTTACCACTTTATCGCGATTACTATTATTAACAAATAACATTATTGGAAAAGCTATTAACATTCCTAATATAATTACTAAAATGATCATTGTTTTGTTTTTTTCGTTCATTTTCTTTACCTCTACTTTCCATGACATTGTTTATATTTTTTGCCACTGCCACAATGACATGGTTCGTTACGTCCTATTTTTCGAACTTTTTTAGGACTTTTTTTAGTCGGTTTACCACCATCATCAGCAATTTCATTTTCAACAACTTTTTTTCTTTCAATGTTTTGTCTAATTTCAGAATTTAATAAATAAAGAGTAACTTCTCGATCAATTGTGTTAAGTAAATTATCAAATAAGTCGTAACCTTCTTTTGTATATGCTCGAAGAGGATCTTCTTGAGCATACTGTCTTAAATAAATTCCTTCTTTTAAATGAGCCACTGTATTAATATGTTCCATCCAATGTGTATCTATAACCCTAAGGGCAATAGCTTTTTCAAATTCATTTCTAATTTCTTCTGGAACCGTTTTAATCTTAGCTTCATATTCGTTAATTATTTTTTCGGAGATATATTCAACGATTTCGTCGCTGGCTTTATCTTTTATTTCATCAATTTCTATCGTTTGTTTCAACAATTTAGTATTAACTGCTTCCAATATCTCTGATAAATCTAAATCACTTAATTCATTATTATCTATCAAATGACTCATAACCAATTCATCAGTATAATCTAAAAAGTTATCCATAATTGTTTCATATATTGATTCGGTATCTAATATTTCGTTTCTTTTTTCATAAATTATAGTGCGTTGATTGTTAATTACATCGTCATATTGTAACAATTGTTTACGTACATCAAAGTTATTTCCTTCAACACGTCGTTGTGCTGATTCAATTGTTTTAGCAAATGCCGAACTTCTAAGAGATAGTTCACCATCAAAGCCAACACTTTGAAGTAATGTTTTTACTCTATCAGTACCAAAACGAACCATTAAGTCATCTTCAAATGAAACACAGAACTGAGACATTCCTGGGTCCCCTTGTCGACCAGAACGTCCTCTTAATTGATTGTCAATTCTTCGTGATTCATGTCTTTCTGTACCAATAACACAAAGACCACCTAGCACTTTAACCTCGTCACTAAGTTTAATATCTGTACCTCTCCCAGCCATATTGGTTGCAATTGTTATCGAACCTTTTTGACCAGCATTAGCAATAATATCAGCTTCTCTAGCATGGTTTTTAGCATTTAATATTTCATGTGGAATTCTTTCCTTTTTTAATAAAGAACTAACATACTCACTAGTTTCAACCGCAATTGTACCTACAAGAACTGGTTGTCCTTTTTCGTATCTTTCTTTAATTTCAGTTATTATAGCCTTAAATTTTCCGGCTTTTGTAGCAAAAATTAAATCTCCAAAATCTTCACGAATTACCGGAACGTTAGTTGTTATACTTATAACATACATGTTATAAATTTCACGAAATTCTTCTTCTTCTGTTTTTGCAGTACCAGTCATCCCTGCTAACTTTTTATACATCCTAAATAAATTTTGAAATGTTATCGTCGCTAATGTTTTAGTTTCTTCACTTATTTCAACACCTTCTTTAGCTTCGATAGCTTGGTGCAAACCATCTGAATAATTTCGGCCATGCATTAAACGCCCTGTAAATTGATCGACGATAATGATTTTCCCATCTTCAACTACATAATCAAAATCAACTTTCATTGAATAATTCGCACGTAAAGATTGATTGATGTAATGAAATAAGGTTGTATTATTCAAGTCGAATAAATTATCAAGGTTAAATTCCTTTTCAGCAAGTTCAATCCCAGATGGATCAAGTGATACTGATTTTGTTTTTTCATCGTAAATGTAACCGTTGTTTTCTTTAAGCATTTTTGCATATCGATCAGCTTGGACATACAAATTAGCAGATTGAAGAAAACCACCAGATATAATTAACGGTGTTCTTGCTTCATCAATCAAAACCGAGTCCACTTCATCAACAATAACAAAATTTAGTGGGCGTTGAACTCTATTTTCAGCTTTTACCACCATGTTATCACGCAAATAATCAAAGCCTATTTCATTATTTGTTGAATAAAGGACATCTGCGTTATACGCTTCTTTTTTCTCTGTCGGTGTTAATTCTCTATGATTAACCCCAACTGTAAGTCCTAAAAAGCGATAAATATTACCCATCCAGTTAGCATCACGTTCCGCTAAGTATTCATTAACAGTAATGATGTGAACGCCTTCACCAGTTAGAGCATTTACATATGCCGGCATTGTTGATGTTAAAGTTTTACCTTCACCAGTTTTCATCTCAGCTATATTACCGTAATGAATTGCAAGCCCTCCAAGTAGTTGTACATAATATGGTTTTTCACCAATCACACGAAATGCTGCTTCACGAACAACAGCAAATGCTTCAACTAAAATGTCTTCTATCGTTTCCCCGTTTGCAAGTCGTTCTTTAAAAACAATAGTTTTTGCTTTTAATTCGTCATCATTAAGTTTACTTACTTGTTCACTTAATTTATCTATTTCATCAGCTATTTTTTTAAACTTTTCTAGTTGTTTATATTCATGATCAAAGATCTGTTTTAATAACTTCATTTTATCTTCCTTTCATATATATCCATTTTATCAAAAAAATATATAAAATAATAGTGGAAATTGTTTTTAAAACAATTAAACAAAAAAGGCCGAAGCCTTAATTTGTTGTTATAACTCCATAATTATTATCTTTTCGCTTATATACTATACAAATCTTATTATTACTTACGTCTTTATAAATGAAGAAATCATGATCTATTAAATTCATTTGCAGAAGTGCTTCATCCTCACTCATTGGCTTCATTTCAATTTCTTTTCGTTTAACAATCTTGTCCTCTTCTTTTTCAGGTTTACTTACTTCAAAATCAGTAATAATTTCTTTTATTGTCTCACGATTATTTTTTTTGTTCATTCTTGTTTTGTTTTTAATAATTTGTCTTTCAAGTTTTTCGCTAACTAAATCAATAGCAGCATATAAATCCTTGTTTTCATCTTCTGCTCTTAAAATAATGTTATTTAAATTAATTGTTACCTCAACAATTTGTTGAACTCCTCGTACCTTAACTAAAACACTAGCAGTCGTATTTTCTGAGTCTTTTAAATATTTATCTAATTTACCTATTTTAGCAATAATATAATCATTTATAGCAGGCGTTATTTCAATTTTTTTTCCTCGAATATTAAATTTCACTTTATCATCCTCCTACAGTAATTATATCATAATTAAACTTGTATATAAAGTATTAATTTTCTAAATATAAAAAGATGCTAATTTTTATTTGGAATTCCGTTTTAATGTAGAAAACTGAAATAAGTATGGTTATAA
>LFRM01238303.1_pt1 | contig 17328 bp, 21 predicted proteins | sample 618341 | NCBI WGS metagenome assembly LFRM01 (sample SAMN03654438, study PRJNA283298) | anaerobic digester metagenome | isolation source: pool of bioreactors CSTR01a, CSTR02a, and CSTR03a thermophilic anaerobic... | place: Denmark: Kgs. Lyngby | collected 2014-05-21 | reverse complement strand
ATGAGTAGTAAGTTATTTCCTGAAAATGGATATCTGGATCTAATTAGATAAATAGAAAATTACATACTCAAAAAAATAAAACTAATTTACTTTATAAATTCAGTTATTGTATAGATTTCACGAGATATAATAGCTAATCCACGACGGTTTATAACTGATTATCATCTGTGACTGAAGATCATAAAGCTCAAATTGTTTCACGTGAAACAATTTGAGCTTTATGAATTGTGATGAAATTAGAATGTTTCACGTGAAACATTCTAACAAAGCCTTTGTTTTGAACTGTTTTAAGGGTATAATTCAAAAAGAGATATAATTATAAAGGGGGTTGCTATGAAAATTATAAGCATTTTCAATCAAAAAGGCGGAGTTGGTAAAACAACAACTAATATAAACTTAGCAGCATATTTAGCTTTAAAAGGTCAAAAAGTACTCGTTATCGATATTGATCCTCAAGGGAATACCTCCAGTGGCTTAGGAATTGATAAAGAAAATGTTCGGCTTACCACCAATGAGTTATTACTTTCAGATGAAATTATAAATGATATGATTATTCCTATCAGTAACATAGACAATCTTTATATAGTTCCATCTAATATGGAATTAGCTGGTGCTGATTTAGAGTTAGGATATATGGAGAACAGAGAATTTATTTTAAAAGAGAAACTAAAAGCCTTGAATATTGAATTTGATTTTATAGTTATTGACTGTCCGCCATCATTAGGGCTATTAACGATTAATGCCCTAACTGCTTCAGACTCCGTTTTAATTCCAATGCAATGTGAGTATTACGCGCTAGAAGGGATCAGTCAGCTAATTAAAACCATACAGAAAGTGAAAAAAGGATTAAATAAAAATCTTGAAGTAGAAGGTGTTGTCCTAACGATGTTTGATCCTAGGAGAAATTTACAACTTCAAGTAGCTGAAGAACTAAAGAGTTACTTCGGAGAATTAGTTTATGAGAATTCAATACCAAGAAATATCAGACTAGCTGAAGCGCCAAGCCATGGTGTACCAATTGCACTATATGACCCTAAAGCGAAAGGTGCAGAAGCTTATTCAGATTTAGCAGATGAGTTTTTAAGAAAACAAAATGAGGAGGTATAGTTGTGGCAAAGAAATTTGGATTAGGGAAAGGATTAGATCAATTAATTCCGACAAATGAAGACTCCCAACAATTACTAAATATTAATAAAATTAAACCAAATAAGACTCAGCCTAGAAGATATTTTGATGAAGAAAAGATAGTTATGTTAGCAGAGTCTATTAAAGAACATGGGCTTATACAACCAATCATCGTTCAAAAAGATGAAGATGATTATAGAATAGTCGCAGGTGAACGGAGATGGAGAGCGGCTAAGGTAGCGAAGCTTAAGGAAGTTCCTGTTATCATAATGGACCTAACAGAGTCAGCAGTGCTAGAAATATCTCTTATTGAAAATATACAAAGACAAGATTTAAATCCTATAGAAGAGGCAAACGCTTATCAAAGACTTTTAAGCGACTTTAGTATTACACAAGAAGAACTTTCAAGAAAAATAGGGAAGTCAAGGACTAGCATAGCAAATACCGTAAGATTGATAAATTTGGATGAAAGGGTCCAAGTGTTTCTTGTGGAAGAAACACTTAAAGAGGGCCATGGAAGAGCAATTTTAGGTCTTACAGATAAAGAAGAACAGTTTTTAGCCGCTCAACAAGTTATTGATAATGATCTCAATGTTCGAGAAACTGAAAATATGATTAAGAATTATCACACACCTAAGGCAGTCCCACGAAAAATAAAAAGCAATCCATTTTATAAGGATATTGAGAAAAGATTAGCTAAAAGTATGGGAACAAAAGTAACACTTAAACTAAAAGCTAAGAATAAAGGAAAAATAGAAATAGAATACTATAGTGAAGATGATCTTAATCGGATTCTGGATTATCTCAATATAGAAGAATAGAGGTTTTTTATGAGTTATAATGAGTTTTTAGTGTTAGTTGAATATAATTTACCCTTAATTTTAGGAGTTATAGTCTTCTTGCTTTTGATTATGATTATAGTTTCGATAGTTTTATCCGTTTCAAATCGAAAGTTAAAGAAAAGATATGAAATTCTTATGAGAGATGCGGACAAAAGTTCTTTGGAGGAGATGATTAAATCCTATCAAACAAAAATAGATCACACATTTGTTGATTCTAAGGTAGCCCTAGAAAAAATAGGAGTGATTGATAAGAGATTAGCCCAATGTGTTCAAAAGGTTGGTGTGGTTAGATTTCAGGCTTTTGAGGATGTGGGTAGCGATTTAAGTTATAGTGTAGCTTTATTAGATGAAAACAATAGCGGTGTAATTATTACCAGCATATTTGGGCGAAATATGAGTACTTCATACGCCAAACCAATTACTGAAGGGTTATCAAATTATGAATTTTCTAATGAAGAAATTTATGCAATGAATATGGCGTTGGGCCTTGAAGGCAAAGAAAATATTAGAAAAACAAAAAAAGCACATTAAGTGCTTTTTTTGTTTGATTTTTCTTTTCTAATTTGTTTTTTGTTTGGAGTGGAATTAAATGTAGGTAAAACATGTACAGTCTGCAATATTTTAAAACCAACAACCAGTGTAATCAAATATAGAACTCCAATGAAACCTGCCAATTTAAGACCAATAAATAAAGCCATTATAGTAAATACTGGATTGATATTCATGGTTGATGACAGGATCCGTGGTTCCCATATGTTTCGGCCAATAACAACAATAATATACATTATACCTAGACCTATTGGAATTTGTACGCTTCCCTGAGCATAGAAATAAATAGCTAGAGGAAGATACGTGGCTGAAACACCAAGAACAGGAAGTAAATCTAGAAATGCTGTAATAATGGCTAGAACAAGAGCATATGGAACTCCAAGAATTAAGTATCCCGTAAATGAGATTGCTCCTGTAATCATAATTATGAGCATATATGAAAACCCGTACCGCAAAATCATATTTTTTCCTTCATCAAATATATCTTTTACCCTATTCTCTTGTCTTGTAGATGTAGGGAAATAATTATAAATAAAATTGGGATTAATAATTAGTTTTTTAGTAAAGAAATAGGAACATACCATCGTAAATATGACGATCAACATAAAAGTGGGTAGTGCTGAAATCGTTCCTAATGTAAAATTACCTAAGGCTTTACCTACTGATACAAGGACACTCTGGAGTGAGGAAAGAGTATTTCCGAGTAATTCACTACCTGATTGAACGATATCAGGATCTAAACTTTGAATATTTGAAACTATCCAATCGTATTGTCTCTGAAACCAATCAATAATACTATCGTAATTTTCATTAATATAAACTGTAGCGTTACTACCTAAAAGTATAACTTGTTGAATTATTTTAATAGAAAAAGTTGTAATAGCTGTTCCTATAATTCCATAAAATATAAGAAGGACAGTAACAATGACGAGATTATAGTTTATTTTGTTATTAGTCCAATCAATTATTTTTTTAATAAGAGGAGTTACAATTGCAGCGACAATAAAAGCCATTACAAAAGGAATAGTATAAGGCAAGGTTTTTACCAAAGCAAAGAAAGCAATGGTATAGACGACAAAATAGATTAAAATTTTATCATATTTTTTAAAGTAAGCTTCCTTACTGTTTTCCATAATTACACCTCATTGTTTAAATCATCTAGCGCTCGTAGTAATTCTAGGACATCACTTCTTGTTGTAAAATGACCAAAACTAATTCGTAGGCTTCCTGTGTCTATAGAACCTAAGGCTTTGTGAGCTAAAGGCGCACAGTGAAAGCCCGATCTTGTAATGATACTATAGTTTCTCTCCAAAAGAAAAGCTGCTTCTGATGGATTCATATTTGTAAAAATCAATGAAAATGTAGGAATGCGATCATTAAGATTATAAGTCCCTTGTAGTTCAATATTTTTAAAGTTTGAAAGAGAATCCATAAAGAACTGGACAAGAGAAAGATATTCGGGTGTCCTCATAATAGAACACATGTTCTCTATATACTCTATTCCCTTAGTTAATCCAAGAATTCCAAGTAAATTTTGAGTTCCAGCTTCAAATTTATCAGGTAAAAAATCAGGTTGGCTCAATGAGAGAGAATCAGAACCTGTTCCACCTGTGAAAACTGGTTCCATCGCTTTATTAAGACGTTCATTTAACAGAAATCCACCAATTCCTTGAGGACCTAATAAACCTTTATGTCCGGTGAAGGCTAAACCATCAATATTTAAATCTTGATAATTTACTTTAATATAACCTGCACTTTGAGCAGTATCAATGATGATGAAAACATCTTTGTTTATGAGTAAATTCCTTATCTCTCCAATAGGTTGAATGGTACCAGTTAAATTGGAAACTTGACTTAAGATAACCGCCTTGGTATTTGGTCTCTCTAGTCTAGAGATATCCTGAATTAAGATTTTTCCATTTTCATCACAAGGTAGAAGATCATATTCAATTATTTTATTTTGCTTTAGGTGTTCTAATGGTCTTAATACAGAATTATGCTCCATAACCGAACTGATGACATGGTCACCTTCTTTAAGCAATCCAATTAATAACGTATTCAGAGCATCAGTTAGTGATCCCTTAAAGATGACTTGTTCAGGGGATAATCCCTCGAGTATACGGCATACTGCATTTCTTCCATTTTGAAGGATCCGGGCGGAAGACATAGATATTTCATTAGCGCCCCTACCAGGATTGCCTATGCCGTTAACAAGAGCCTGGTAAATTGACGTTGAAACTTCTTCGGGTTTTTTAAAGGAAGTGGAGGCATGGTCAAAATAAATCATTTTGTGTACTCCTACTAATTATTATCTATCATTATAGAACATTCGTGAAGAATTGGCATCTGAATTGTAAAATAGGGAGTCTTTTGATATGAAATGCTAAAAACCATTGAGTAGTCATGGATTAAACANNAAAAAATGAATGGAGGACGCTATGGATTTTTACTTATTGATTTTTAAAAACACTGCTGATGCTCTAAATGGCGAAGAGAAGTTAAAGACAGAGAAGATTCCCCATGCTGTATATCCAACACCACCACAGATTCTTGGAAGCTGTGGTATTAGTCTTCGTTTTACAGAAATGGAGTTAGACCCTATTGAAGAGATGATTGATAAAGGCTTCATTTTCAAAGCTCTTTATAAAATTTCTAAAATGAGTATAGTGAAGATGAAAGAATTTGAGCAGACTGTCTAAAAATGAGTTAAAATCAAAGAAGGACATTAAGCTTATGAAAGGATGTTTTTCTTATGATTAAAGAATATGATTTAGGTTCTGTTGTACAAATGAAAAAGCAACATCCATGTGGAAGCTATCTCTGGGAGGTCATCCGAGTAGGTGCTGATATTAAGATAAAGTGCCAAGGATGTAATCGAATAATCATGCTTCCTCGTAATAAATTCGAGAAAGATGCTAAAAAAGTGATTATAGAAAAATAAGATTTGCATAATATGGATATAAGTGATAAAATTTATTATTGTATTCCCCGCCATGCGAAATGTGTGGCCATAGTCCGGGGGGAGGAGGTGACATGATGAGAAACTATGAAACTATTTTCATATTACACCCATCATTGGAAGAGGAGGCAGTTAAGACTGCTGTAGATAAGTTCAAAGGTGTAATAGAAAACGAAGGTGGTACTATTGATAATGTTGATCTTTGGGGCAAGAGAAGACTTGCTTACGAAATCGATAAAGTTAATGAAGGTATCTACGTTCTAGTTAATTTCCAGGCAGAGCCTGAATTACCTAAAGAGTTAGACAGAATCTTCAGAATTACAGACGGTGTAATCCGACATATTATCGTTAAGCTAGACAAGTAAAGGATGGTGCAGCAATGAACAAAGTCGTTTTAATTGGTAGACTAACAAAGGATCCAGAACTTAAGTACACACCAGGATCAGGGACTGCGGTTACAACAATAACATTGGCTGTGGACAGACGATTCTCCAAAGATGGCCAAAGAGAAGCTGATTTTATTCCTGTAGTAATATGGGGTAAATCCGCGGAATCCACTGCCCAATATATGGGTAAGGGAAAACTTCTTGGTGTATCAGGAAGAATTCAGACCAGATCTTACGAAGCTAAAGACGGCGGAAGAAGATATGTTACAGAAGTTGTTGCTGAGGAAATCAAGTTCTTAGAATGGGGAAATAAAAACGAATCTAATGAACCTTCATCACAAGGCAATAATAATCAGGGATATGACTCCTCATTTGGAGATATGACTCCAGTAGATGATGGTGATATTCCATTCTAAAACTTAATAGGTAAGGAGGGAAAACCATGAGTAGAGAAAACTCATCTAGAGATTTCAAAAGAAATAATCCTAGAGGAAGAAGAGCTAAAAGAAAAGTATGTTCTTTTTGTGTAGACAAGACAGACCATATTGATTATAAAGATGTTTCAAAACTTAGAAAGTACATAACTGAAAGAGGTAAGATTTTACCAAGAAGAATTTCAGGAACTTGTGCTAGACATCAGAGAACAGTAACTGATGCTATCAAGAGATCAAGAAACATTGCACTACTTCCATTCACACAAGACTAATCATTTTAAACCGTGGTCCGGTAGGATCACGGTTTTTTTGTATATTTTTTAACCTCAACCGAATAATTAGAAGTGAAGAAAATTATAATGTGGAAATAAAAACTAAAGAATAAGGCCTCTAGGTAAGATTATTCACTATTTAAGGTAGATATGATAAAATCTAAAGTGAATGTCATTATAAAAGGCAATAACATAATCAACCGGGGATATCCCTAAAAATGGAGAGAAAATGAATAACATGGATAATACTAAAAAGTTGGCAAATAGTGCTCCTCTGATAGCACTACTTATTATTTCATCATTGCTAGGAACCTTACCGTTCTTTAGCTTAATTTCACTGTCTGTAGGTCCTATTATTGTGGCCTTAATTTATCATAAGGCTGGAAAGTTTTATACAGGACTATCCTTTATTGTTACGACTATTTTGCTAGCTGTTATGATAAATCCGATTTTTGGATTAACCATAACCATGCTTACATTTATTATAGGTGCAGGCTTAATTTATATGATTGCGAAGAATCATGGGGTCTTACTAAATTTTGTGGTATTAACTCTGGCAATTATCGCAGGATACTTGGCTATGACCTTTGTAGATATAACGGTCATAAGTCAAATATCAATTTCTGAGTTCTTAACGACGATAGTGGATGGTTTGAAGGTGAGTATGGTAGAGATTTCAAAACTCTATGAACAGGCGGGAGGTAATATAAGCGAAAACCCAGCCATTGTAGGATTTCAAAACTTAACAGTTCAGTCTTTGCTTAGCTTTATTCCTACTGTGATTGCGATGTACGCTATATTGGCAGCGACTATCATTTATAAGATTGCTTACATTATCTTTAAGCGAATGGGCATCCCACTAAAGCCTCTACCAGGGTTAAGTGAGATAAAGACTAATATGGTCTTAGTTCTTTCCACGCTACTCGTAGCAATGTTAGGGGTAATGCTGGTAGCACTGGGCGTTAATGAAGCAGAAGGGATTATGCATCTAGGCAACAATTTATTTATTTTATCAGGTGCTGTAGGAGGAATTTCATTAATAAGTTATTTTATGAAAAATAAATTAAAGTATCCTACAATTTTCAGGATAATCATTCTAGTATTAATTATTGCATCAAGCTTAATCACAGTGGTGATGATTTTAGGGATTTTAGATAGTGCATTTGATTTTAGAAGACTAAGAGAAAATGGGTTGTATAAAATGTTAAAAAGTAAAATGGATAATTCAAAATAAAAATATAAGGAGATGCCATGCAGAAATATTATCAATTTCGAAAAAGTGATTACCTTTATAGTTTCATGATCGTCATGGCTATCTTATTTCTTTACCTAGGTGAACAGTGGATTGTAGCGACAATGTTAGTTCTTATTTTCCTAGGAATTTTATTCTATCTAAATTCTTTATATACTTATAAGAAAAAAAGATGGGATGTCTTTACGCTAAATGTTATTTCAAAGATTTCAAAATCTGCAATAAAATCATTAGAGGATGTAACTTTTCCCTTAGTTCTTATACGAGAAGAAGGGGAAATTGTTTGGTATAATAAGAAGGCATTGGATTTGTTTTCTAACAAGCAACATAATTTTAAAGTAGATGATATTTTACCAGATTATAAAGAACAGATTCTAACCATGGAAACTAGCCAAACTCTTGATGTTAAAATTCTTAAAAAAGAATATCAGATGATTATTATTCCAGTGGAACACCAAGAAAAAGAATTTCATGAGCATCTTAGAATTCTTGCGTTTAATGATGTTTCTCTAGTAAAGGAAGCAGAAGAAAAGCTGGTTTCTATCATGTCAATTGAAGTGGATAATTACTCGGACTTGATTAGTGATATAAGTGCTGAGAAGAAGCCGTTTCTGTTAGCAGAGATTGAAAATTTTATTTATTCTTATGGTCATGAGGTTCATGCGATGGTAAATAAATACGAGTATAATAAGTTCATGATGGTAATCCCAGAATATAATCTAGATCAAGAAGTAAAAAAGAAATTCCCTCTACTTGATGAGATAAAGAACATTAGTCAAGGAAATACCATAGAGCCTACATTGAGTATCGGAATAGGTCGAGGAGGAGAGACACCAGAAGAAAACCAAGCCTTATCAAAGACCGCAAAAGAGCTCGCGTTGGGAAGAGGAGGCGACCAGGTCGTCATCAAAACACCAACAGAATTATCTTTTTTTGGTGGTTCCTCAAAAGAAATTGAGAAAAAATCTAGAGTTCGTTCTAGAGTGATTGCTCATACCTTAAAAGATATGATTGAAGAAAGTGGAGAAATTTTCATCATGGGTCATAGGAATCCTGATATGGACTGTTTTGGAGCAGCCATAGGAATTAAAGTCATGGCCAGAGGGCTTCACAAAAAAGCGCGGATTATCTTGGAAGAGCCCTATACTAATATTCTACCCATGTATAAAAAAATCATGGAAGTCCATGAGTATCAAAAAGATATAATTTCACTAAAAAAAGCTTATAATCTAATCGATGAGAATGACATGTTAATTATTGTTGATGTTCATGCAAGAAATTACGTCTTAGATGCTGAGATTATTAAGAAATTTAAAAAAGTTGTGATTATAGATCATCATCGAAGGGTGCCTGATCAAATAACAGGAGCTGTACTGTCGTATATTGAGCCTTATGCTTCATCAGCTTCAGAGCTAGTAACAGAGATGATGCAATATGTTTTTGATAAACCGGAGCTCAGTATTTTAGAAGCAGAGGCTCTCTTTGCAGGGATTAGTGTAGACACCAAAAGTTTTAATTTTAAAACTGGTGTTAGAACCTTTGAAGCAGCATCATTTTTAAAAAGACAAGGAGCTAGAACTGTTGAAATTAGAGAAATGTTTGCCTCAGATTTAGATAGCTTTAAGAAAAAAGGAGAAATTATTCGAGGTGCGGAGATAATAGATAAGATTGCTATATCAAAGGTTTATGAGATTAGTGATCCATTGCTTTCTGCACAAGCAGCAGACGATTTAGCAAATTTCAAAGAAATAAATGCTGCTTTTGTTTTAACCAAACAAGATAATGATATTATAATAAATGGGCGATCTCATAAGGATATAAATGTTCAAGTGGTTCTAGAAGAATTAGGCGGTGGCGGACATATGTCCATGGCTGGTGCTAGATTAGAGAATGCCACTATGGAGAGTGCCTTAGAGAAGTTAATGACTGCCATTTATAAACATAAGAAAGAGGAGAAGAATAATGAAAGTAATATTAATTAAAGATGTTAAGAACTTAGGCAAAAAGGGAGATGTAGTGGAGGCATCTGATGGATACGCAAGAAACTTCCTATTTCCAAGAAAGCTAGCAGAAGAGGCAAATAAGGGAAATTTACATATTATTAATACTAAAAAAGAGAATGAAAGAAAGATTCGATTAGAAGAAACAGAAGCAGCCCAGAAGCTAGCTGATGAAATGAGAAATAAAGAAATTATCATTGAAACTAAAGTGGGGGATAATGGTCGACTTTTTGGAGCTATAACGAATAAAGATGTGACTGAATTAATTAATAATAGATTTAAAACAGACATTGATCGTAAAAAAGTAATTATGCCCACCATTAAATTAGTGGGTACTTATGAAGCTGAAGTGAAAATCTATCCTGAAATAAGCACCAAGTTGAAAGTAACCGTCAAGGAAGACTAAAGGAGAAATAATTTGACAAACTCACAAAACAGACCTCTTTATGAAGATAGCGATCTTTTAGCAGAAGTGAATGTTCAGCTAGATATTCTAGAAAATGTTCTAGACAAGGGAGAATATAGAGCAAGATCCATTAGGCTTAAAGCAAAGAAACATCTAGAAGGTGATCTTTTCAATAAAGTTTATGCGGTTAACCGTATAGCTTCAGACGGGAAATCGCAAATGGGTGTTCCATCTGAGGATGATGAGCTTACAGCTATGTTAGAAGAAAATAACGTTTGGATTTCCCAGGCTATTGCTAGAAACTATGTACAGAGGAAAATAGAAGAAGAAGTAGAAAAAGAACTTCTTGATAAACAAGATAAGTATATCGATGAAATGCGATTAAATGTGCTCCGGAAAAAGAAGGGGCCAGAAAATGCGAAGACGAAGAAAAGATATGAGAGTATTGTAGCTTTAGATGATAAGCATTTAAATAAAAACTTACAAACCTTACTACGGCCAGATACCTTTGAAGAGATTATTGGACAAGAAAGTGCCATAAAATCTTTATTATCAAAGATATCCTCACCTTATCCACAGCACATAATACTTTATGGTCCTCCAGGAGTAGGAAAGACCACAGCAGCAAGAATCGCTCTGGATGAAGCCAAAAAATTAAGCTTTACCCCATATGAAGAGGATGCTAAATTTGTGGAAGTTGATGGAACTACCCTGCGATGGGATCCTAGAGAGATCACCAATCCTCTATTAGGCTCGGTTCATGATCCTATCTATCAAGGAAGCAAAAGAGACTTAGCAGAGGGAGGAATTCCTGAGCCAAAATTAGGATTAGTTACAGAAGCTCATGGTGGAATTCTTTTTATAGATGAGATTGGAGAATTAGATGATATTCTTCAAAATAAACTTTTGAAAGTTCTTGAAGATAAGCGGGTGGAGTTTTCCTCTACTTATTATGATCCGGATGATGATCATACACCCATGTATGTAAAATATCTATTTGACAATGGAGCTCCCGCAGATTTTGTATTGATAGGAGCGACCACCAGAGAACCTAAAGATATTAACCCTGCTCTTCGCTCTCGATGCACGGAAGTTTTCTTTGAACCACTATCCTCTGGAAACATCAAAATTATTGTGGCTAATGCAGCTCAGAAGCTCAATATTGATTTGGAAGACGGCGTTAGTCAATTGATTTCAAACTATACCATCGAAGGGCGTAAGGCAATTAATTTATTAGCAGATGCTTATGGTGCTATTCTTTATGAGAAAGATTTAGATCCAGGAGAAAAAGTTAGAGTTAAAGTTAGCGATGTAGAAGAAGTGATTCAAATTGCTCGTATGAGACCTTTTGAGACAAATACCATAGATCAAGAATATGAAGTGGGCCATATTTACGGCTTAGCTGTTTCTGGTTTTGTAGGATCAACTTTAGAGATTGAAACCATGGTTTATCAATCAAAAGAAAAAGGAAAAGGCGTAGTCAGATTCAATGATACAGCCGGAAGTATGGCTAAAGATTCTGTATTTAATGCCGCATCGGTTATTAGAAAGACTACCGGTGTAGATATGTCAGATTATGATATCCACGTAAATGTGGTGGGTGGAGCTAATATTGATGGTCCTTCAGCAGGAGCGGCCATTACAGTGTGTATCATCTCTGCTCTACAAAATAGACCAATAAAACAAGATTTAGCCATAACAGGAGAAATTTCTTTACGAGGAAAAGTAAAACCTGTAGGTGGAATTTTTGAGAAAATATATGGTGCAAGACGTAAGGGAATAAAAACTGTAATTGTTCCTTATGATAATCGACACGATATCCCTCAAGGCTTAGATGATGTAACAGTACTTACCGTTAAGACCATCGAGGATTTATTGGACATCGTACTAGAATAAGGAGAAATTGATTCATGGAAAATAGACCTCTTAGAATAATGCCCAATAATCAAGAAGCAGAGCAGTCTGTTATAGGATCCATGATTTTGGATAAAAATGCGATTGCTTCTGTTTTAGAAAAATTACAAAAAGATGATTTTCATCGAGATGGACATCAAATTATTTTTCAGTCGGTTTTAGATTTATTTACTAGAGATGTCCCCATTGATTTAGTGACATTGGCAGACCATCTTAAATCTATGGATAAGCTAGACTATGTGGGGGGGGTCAGTTACTTAACGGAGTTAGCATCTTCGGTACCTACGACTCTAAACCTCATGTCCTATGTAAAGATTGTCTCAGATAAAGCCATGCTCAGAAGGCTTATAAGGGCCTCCACTGAGATTATGGATGATAGTTATTCTAAACAAGATGAAGTTGATAGTGTAGTAGAAGATGCTGAAAAACGAATTTTCAATATTGCTGAAAAACGTAATACTGGTGGATTTGAACCCATTAGTACGATTTTGGAGAGAGGATTCGTTGAAATTGAACGAATCTTTAATAATAAAGGGACTACAACGGGTATATCCACCCAATTCCCAGAGTTGGATAAAATGACTTCAGGGTTTCAAAAGGGTGATATGGTGTTAATCGCAGCTAGGCCTTCTATGGGGAAAACCACCTTTGCTTTAAACTTAGCAGAGCATGCTGCACTTAGAGAAGGAAAATCAGTAGCCATATTTTCTTTAGAAATGTCCATGGATCAGTTAGCGTATAAATTCTTGTGTTCTGAGGCTAATGTAGAGCTCACTAAACTTCGTAATGGAGACTTAGATGACAAAGACTGGGAAAATATAGCTAGAGCGTCAGGTCCATTGTCTCAAGCAAAAATTTTCATTGACGATACTGCCGGTATTTCAGTTACAGAAATGAGATCCAAGTGTAGAAGACTAAAACTTGAGCATGGGATTGATATGATTTTAATTGACTACTTGCAGCTCATGAGTGGAAAAGGAGAATCTAGACAGCAAGAGGTATCTGAAATTAGTCGTTCAATTAAAGGATTGGCTAAAGAAATGCAATGCCCTGTAGTGGCTCTATCTCAGCTCTCAAGAGCTCCTGAGCAAAGAGCAGACCATAGACCAATGTTGTCTGATCTAAGAGAATCAGGCTCTATAGAGCAGGATGCTGACTTGGTTATGTTTCTTTACCGAGATGAATACTATCATCAGGATACAGAAGATAAAAATATTGCAGAGTTAATTATTGCCAAGCAAAGAAATGGCCCAGTAGGAACTACGAAAATGGCTTGGCTAGGGCAATATTCTAAGTTTGCTAGATTAGATGCCGTTCATCAAGAATATTAGAATTTTAAGACTCGAGAAATCGAGTCTTTTGTATATCAAAAGTATATAATAATATAATTATTAACTCAAAAAGTGACTTTATAAAAAAACTGTTAGGGGGATAGAATGAATAGATGGATAAAAAGTGAAAAAGAAAGGTCTTATGGTGCTGTAGTCATCAACGAAAAGCGAGAATTCTTATTAATTAAGCATCGTAATGGAAATCATTGGGACTTTCCAAAAGGTCATAAAGAAGATGGTGAGTCCAGTGAGGAAACAGCTCTTCGAGAGATTTTAGAAGAAACAGGTTTAGAGATTACGGTTATAGATGGATTTAAAGAAAGGGTTAAATACTCACCTAGAGAAAATGTGGAGAAAACAGTAACTTTTTATTTTGGATTCTCCATGGGCAATGTCACGATCCAAGAGAAAGAAGTCTTAGATTTTGGCTTTTTTTCTTATGAAAAAGCTCTGGAGAAGATTACCTTCAACCAGAGCAAAGAAGTCATAAAATTAGCAAAAACTTTTATGGATACGTATCTCGATGCAAACAGAGATTAAGATTACTTCTTAAGACTATTTTCTTTTCTCTTGTCTAATGTAGATTTGATGTAGGAGAATCCAGCGACAAAACTAAGCCCTGCTGAAATAAATAATAAAACGATACCAACAGTGGGCTGAAATAGAAGAGCTAAAATACCCACATAAAATGAAAACGTGACAAATTTCCCCATAGAATTAGCAGGATTAATGATTCCCCATCGATAGACTATAAAACCGCCAATAATCATAAAAGATTCTTTGATGGCCACTAGGATTAGAATTACATACGGGATTAGCCCCGACACGGCATAGGAAACCAAAGCAGTAAGCAACATTAGTTTATCCGCCAAAGGATCCATAATGGTACCAAATGTTGTGATTTGGTTATTTTTTCGTGCTAGATATCCATCAAGTAAGTCTGATATTCCTGCAATGAAGAAAATAATAACACTATAGATAAGATTTTTATCAGGATCTTTAAAGTATATGAAAATAAATATGGGGATAAGAAACAATCTAAAAATAGTAATCATATTTGGCAGATTTAACCGGCTTTTAGAAGAGTTAGACTCATTCATAAAAATTCCTCCTACAATTAAGTTTATGCTATAAAGAGAAAAAAAATTATATGCTTTATCAAATATTATACCTTAAAAATCATAGGATTTTCTTATTTTCTTCTAAACATATAGATGAGCTGTAATATCTAAGTCACCTTAGGTGAGCTCGGTAAGAGCTTTCATCACTGTACCTGAAGAAGACCATGCCCATTGAAGATTGTAGCCTCCACAGGCGCCCAGGACGTCGACAACCTCTCCTGTAAAGTATAGATTAGGGATTAGAAGGGATTCCAAGTGAGAATCTAACTCTTTTGTACTAACACCTCCACTAGTTCCTTGAGCAAAATGAAATCCTTTTGTACCAGTGATTCCAAAAACCCAATTTTTAAGAAGAGTAGCCAGCGTAATAAAATGTACGGGGTCTACATCTTGAATAAGAGCAGAAGGTCTGTCTAATCCTGATTCTTTCAGGAGTATAGGAATAAGCTTACTAGGAAGGATTGATTTAAACCCATCCATGGATGAGCGATAGCTAAACATAGCCACTTGATCTAAAACTCTGTTTTTTATTTCTTCTTGGCTAAGGTCTGGGAAAAGATCGAGGTGTAAAGTATAATCTTTAATTTCGCCATAATCATAAAGAAATCGTGATAATTGGAGTATAGGAGGTCCTGAAATTCCGTAATCTGTGAATAAGATTTCTCCGCTTTCTTGATGAATTTTCTCTTTACCATGATAGAGGGTAGCGATTCCTTCGAATTTAGTTCCACTTAAACCTCTTAAGGAGGGATGGTTTAATTCCATCTGAACTAATGCAGGTTTTGGCTCAATAATCTCATGACCTAGATTCTTTAAGATTTTGTACATGGATCCATCTGAACCAGTCCCACTTTGAGAGTTACCTCCAGTGCTTACCACTAGTTGGGATGAAGTGAAAGTTTCAGTTGTTGTTTTGACAAAAAATACATTTTGTTTTTTTTCTACAGCAATGACTTTTTCGTTGAGATAGACAGGAATTCCTTTTTCTTCTACAGATAAACGTAGTAAGTCCACCACAGAGGAGGCTTGCAATGAAGCGGGATACATTTTATAATCTTCTAAAGTAGTGAAATGGAGTCCTAAGCTTCTAAAATAAGTTAAGGTTTCTTCCAAATTATAATTATATAGAGGAGAGAAATCAAAATGTTGATTATGGGATTGATATTTAAGGGGAATCTCATTCATAACATTTTCATTGCTAATGTTGCATCGGCCGTTGCCAGTGACGAGAAGCTTTTTTAGGATACGGTCCTTACCTTCAACAATGGCGACATCTAGGCCATAATCGGCTAAAAGTAAGGAGAGATATACCCCTGAAGCACCTCCACCGATGATTAAAATTTGATGTTTTTTCATGGAATCTCCTCATTTCATTCATTATTTTGCTTTATTATAGTATATCAAAGATCAGATGTCTTGTAACACGTGGTTTTACTTTTGAGATAGTTTAGATAAAAAAAGTTTGTTGTGCAGATTCAATGTAGAGTAGATAGGGGGAATTTAATGATGGAAGCAAGCGAAATGATGGCTTACAAAAAATGGGTAGTTGTTGGAGATGTGGGCAATGAAATGAAATATGCAGGTCGAATTTACAAAAAACTTAAAAATTGTGGATTTGATACGGTAGGAATGCATCCTCTTAACAAAAATGATGAATATTATAGTTCTTTTGAGGATCTTAAAAAAGATAATGTAGAGTTAGAAGTTTTAAATTTAGTCGTGAATCCTGTTCGGGGGTTAGAAGTTGTAAAAGAAGCCCATGCGTATGGAATTAAATATGTGTTGGCTCAGCCAGGAGCAAGAAGCCCTGAGATTAAAGACTTTTGCTCGGAAAATGATATGGAATATGCTGAAGGTTGTGCCCTAGTAGAGCTCAATAATTAAAAAAGATTAAAAAGTTTTTCAAAAAAATGTTGACAGTCAGTTGAATCTTAGGTATTATAGACTTTGTCAGGTTAACCACCTAGGTTAGTTTTGATGCAAGTGAATAAAAGATTTAGTGGCATATGGCCCCTTGGTCAAGCGGTTAAGACACCACCCTTTCACGGTGGTATCAGGGGTTCGAGTCCCCTAGGGGTCACCATTTTTTTCACATGTTTATGTTATGGGAGCATAGCTCAGCTGGGAGAGCATCTGCCTTACAAGCAGAGGGTCACAGGTTCGATCCCTGTTGTTCCCACCATTTTCATTGTGGCCTAGTAGCTCAGTTGGTTAGAGTGCCGGCCTGTCACGCCGGAGGTCGAGGGTTCGAGTCCCTTCTGGGTCGCCATTATCAATTAACTTTAAGGCCCCTTGGTCAAGCGGTTAAGACACCACCCTTTCACGGTGGTATCAGGGGTTCGAGTCCCCTAGGGGTCACCATTTTTTTCACATGTTTATGTTTATGGGAGCATAGCTCAGCTGGGAGAGCATCTGCCTTACAAGCAGAGGGTCACAGGTTCGATCCCTGTTGTTCCCACCATTTTCATCGTGGCCTAGTAGCTCAGTTGGTTAGAGTGCCGGCCTGTCACGCCGGAGGTCGAGGGTTCGAGTCCCTTCTGGGTCGCCACATGCTGGTGTGGCTCAATGGTAGAGCAGCTGATTTGTAATCAGCAGGTTGATGGTTCGATTCCGTTCACCAGCTCCAGTGGAAATGAAAAAGTACTAAAGCTTTTATTAGCTTTGGTACTTTTTTTATTTGGATTTCTAATAATCTATCAGGATCTACCGCCTAGAGAAAAGATGATTACGCCAAGAA
>LFRM01004667.1_pt1 | contig 17329 bp, 9 predicted proteins | sample 618341 | NCBI WGS metagenome assembly LFRM01 (sample SAMN03654438, study PRJNA283298) | anaerobic digester metagenome | isolation source: pool of bioreactors CSTR01a, CSTR02a, and CSTR03a thermophilic anaerobic... | place: Denmark: Kgs. Lyngby | collected 2014-05-21 | reverse complement strand
ATACCCAAGTTCAGCGTCATTCTGATGGAAGTTGAAATAGGATTGATACTAGCCATTTGATTTCCTCCTTTCGTCCCTGATACTATTAATAGTGCGCAGGAAGGGGAGAAAGTACAAACGGGAGAGGGAGATTTCAAAAATGTTTTTTGGAATATTAGGAATTAGGTTGGTTATTAAAGGATCAATATAGCGAGTAACCGCGGACTTCGAGATTCAGATATTCTCTTTTAGTTCAATTCTTTCTAAAAGCTCAAGTATTATATTAAATTGTTAACCAATAAAGGAATAATAAGCTACAATAGTTTAGAGAAAAACTGTAAATGTTGTGATATAGATCGTTGCAATGAGGTCCTATTATCGACATATATTTCTTCTTATAAAAATTCAGACGTATTTTTTATATTTCTTACTGATTTCATATGGACATTCGAGACTCAATGCTTGAGAGGGGATTGCTGTATGTTAAAAGATGGTTACAGTGCCGGCATGACTTCAAAGCCGTTTTGGTTTATTGAATTCAAAAAAGTTATGGTGCTTTTAAATGACGGTATTAGATACGAGGAAGTCAAAAGGAAAGCCATTGAAGAAAATTTGTTCGGTGTGCCAAAGATATACAGGGCGAAAGAAATTTTCAACTGTGTCAGCGGACGTGCCAAATCTTTAGACGAAGAAACAATAAATCTTTTCTGCACCACAGATCTTTCCTCAGCCAAAGCATTAGCACTTCTTGCGGTTATGAAAACAGACCGCCTCTTTTTCGAGTTCATGTATGAGGTATATCGTGAAAAAATAATCCTCGGTGTCGAAACTCTTAAAGAGAGCGACATTAATATATTTATTAAAAATAAGCAACTGCAAAGCACAAAGGTTGCTTCATGGAAAGATTGTACCCTTAAAAAACTTGCTAACAGTTACTTAAACTACCTTTCTGATTCAGGTTTTATCTCAAGAGATGGGAAAGAAAACAGAATAACTCCTCCTGTATTGGATATTGCTGTTGAGCAGCATTTGACGGAACTTGGCATGAAAAACTACTTACAAGCACTCACGGGGGCTCGGTAGAGAAATGGCTGATCTTCAACAGCGTCTTAATCAAGTCGAGGAAATAATTAAGAAACCAGCTTTCAGAGAAAACAAAGGGCTAAGCAATGAGGTTGGATACTACATTTTTGATTATCCAGCCGACCAAGAGCTCATTGTAAGAGAGAGAGTCAAAAAAATAATAAAAAAACATGAAAAGGGCACTTATGGGTTCAAGCTTGTAGTCTTTGATTTGTATGAGCTGATTATTTCCATTTTGATAGAAAAAAACTTCTTAAACAAATGCTGCGATTTTGAGAAAACCAAGGGGTTTGAGTATATTACAAGATCGATAGAAAGCGCTTTTCGCTTTACCGGTGAAAAGAATCTACTCGTTGAACATGTTCAAAATAACACTCCTGATAATTCAGTAGTTTTTTTAACAGGGGTGGGAAAGTGTTATCCAATCCTGCGTTCACACAACATACTTAATAACCTCCACCAAGCGATGGACAAGGTTCCAGTTGTAATGTTCTATCCGGGAAAATATGACAAACAGGAATTGATTTTATTCTCAGAATTGAAGGATCAAAACTATTACAGAGCTTTTAAACTTGTAGATTGAGGGGTGTCAGAAATGAAGCTCAAAAACATGTTTGCTAAGCCTATAGAGAGAGACATCAAAGGCGTTATTAAGGTTGGGCAGAGTGACGATTCGAATGTATGTCAGGAGCTTGAAGAGTATGTAGTAACAGCAGAACTGCAAAAGCACTTTGCACAGTTCTTCTCAAACTACAATAAAGGTATCAGAGGAAACACAGATAAAATGGGGGTCTGGATATCTGGATTCTTCGGAAGCGGAAAATCGCATTTCCTCAAAATACTTTCCTACCTACTGGGGAATAAGCTCGTAAACGGTAAAGCCGCGATAGATTATTTCATTGATGATAACAAAATTACTGACCCTATGGTCCTTGCTGACATTAAACTTGCAGCTGGTGTTTCGTCCGATGTAATTCTTTTTAACATTGAATCCAAGGGTGAAATGAACCATGCTGATTCTAAGGACGCGATAGTATCAGTATTCCTTAAAGTTTTCAACGAAATGCAGGGATATTGTTCAACCAGCTTCCACCTAGCAGATCTTGAAAGACATCTTGCCGAAAAAAACAGATACGAAGATTTTAAGAAATGTTTTCTGGCACATCAGAAAAAAGAATGGGAGACATCTCGGGATGACTTCAATTTCATAAATGATGTTGTTGTAGATGTACTTTCGGAGATAGGCTTTATGAGTCCGGAAGCTGCGCGCAACTGGTGTGAGTCAGCTGTCGGCCCTTATAATTACAGCATTGAAAATTTTGCAAAGCTCGTAAGGGACTATATTTCAACAAAGGGAAACAATCACCACGTAGTATTTCTTGTCGATGAAATGGGTCAATATATTGGAAACAACTCCAAACTGATGCTTGCTCTCCAAACTCTTGTTGAGGACCTTGGGACCTACTGCCATGGCAAAGTATGGGTAATAGTGACTAGCCAACAGGACATTGACCTGCTAATGAAAGTTGATGGCAGAAACGACTTCTCAAAAATACAGGGTCGCTTTGACACCAGGCTATCCCTTTCATCTGCGAATGTCGATGAGGTCATTAAAAAAAGAATACTCGAAAAAAATGAAACAGCCAGCCAAACCCTTGCTGCTTTATATGAAAGCAAGTCCACTGCCGTTAAAAACCTCATCATCTTTACTGATACCATGGAAATGAAGCTGTATAGAAATGGAAAAGATTTTGCGTCGGTCTATCCCTTTGTCCCTTACCAGTTTAATCTTCTAGGAGCTGTATTGACTGCAATAAGAAAACACGGAGCATCCGGGAAACATTTAGCTGACGGAGAGCGTTCAATGCTGGCGCTGTTCAAAGAATCGGCTGTAGAAATAAAAGACAGAGAACAGGGAGAGCTTGTACCATTCAATATGTTCTATGACGCACTGGAACAATTCCTTGACCACGGACACAGCGGAGTTATTTCCAAAGCATTAGATAATGACAAAATTAACCCGGAAAGACAAAAAGAATGTTTTGATGTCAACCTGCTGAAGACATTATTTATGATCAAATATGTCTCCGGTATAACTGCGAATGTTGATAACCTGACTAGCCTGATGGCCACTCACATAGAGAATGACAGGCTTGTCTTGATGGAGAAAGTTGAGAAAGCGCTCAAGCATCTTTGCGAACAGATGCTTATCCAGCGTAATGGAGAAAACTATATATTCCTTACGGATGAAGAGCAGGAAGTCAACAGGGAGATAAATAATCAGGATGTCTCAATGTCAGAAGTTATCTCAAAAGTATCTGAGATGATATTTGATGGAATTTATCCTGAGAAAAAATACAAGCTTCCGATAATGAATAACAGATACTCTTTTGCGTTTAACCAGCTCGTGGATGGTAAGCCCTACAAGAACAATCAGAACAACGACTTCGGGATAAATATACTTACCCCGGATTGGGACGGTAACAGAGATAGGCAGGTTCTCGCTCTTTCGGCAAAGAACAATGTTCTTGTCTTGCTCCCCGAGGATTCGGCGTTTATTGATGAAATTCTTAACGTTTTGAAAATTGAAAGATATATTCGCCTTAACAGTTCAAGGGAAGCTCTAGCGAAGTATGAAGAAATAGTAGCGGTAAAGAGAAACGAATCAAAAAGCAGCAAAGCTAATGCTGATAGTTTTCTACAAGAATCACTGAAGAGAGCAGTTATCTTTGTCGATGGGCACGAACTACAGGCTACTGCAAAAGACGTAGCCTCGTTATTTAACCAGGCCTTTAATCGTCTTGTCGAAAATATGTACTCAAAGCTTAAATACATAAATGTGCCCAAGAACGAAAACGATATTAAATCCCTGCTAAGTGCGAAAGATAAACAAACGATTATATTTGGCGGAGATAGCCAAGAAAACTACCTGGCCCTCAATGAAGTCCTTGAATACATCAAACTAAACTCGATCCACCACACAAAAACATCATACAAAACATTGCTCGACCGTTTTGGCAAAGCTCCCTACGGATTTATCGCAGATGACATAGCTTGGCTTATAGCTTCTCTATTCAAATCAGGAGACGCAGACCTCTTCATGAATACTGAGCATATATCGCTCCAAAACAAGAAAACAGATGAGATTCTTGCATATCTTACAAAAATCAGCTACGCAGACAAGCTCCTAATAGAAAAAAGAGAGAAAGCTACAGAAAAGCAATTCAAGTCGGTCAAAAATGTTATGAGCAATCTCTTTAAAACTTCTGAGATGGAAGATAACGAAGATTCCATCCTAGATTTATTTAGAACAAAAGCAGACAAAGTCAGATCTTCACTTAATGACTATAAAAAAGAGATGGATAGAGAGCCTCGGCTTCCCGGTCGTAGCGTCGTGGAAAATGGCACAGAACTGATGCTTTCCATTTCTAGAATTAGTTTTACGACAGAACTTTTTGAGGTTATTGATAAGAACCAGGATAAACTTTTAGATTTCGCAGAAGACTTAGAACCTATTCAGATTTTCTTTGATGGTGATCAGGTAAATATATTCAAAAGAGCTATAAGAGTCACGGATCTTTACAACGACAGCAAGACCTTTATTGCTGGGAACAGCGAAATTGAAGTTATTGTCGGCAATATCATAGAAATCATAAAGATGTCTCACCCATACGGCGAGGTACATAAACTACCCGACCTAATAACAAATTTCACGCGGTTATACGGCACAATTCTTGAAAATGGAAGAACTCCTCTTTTAGAGGCAATAGATGATGCTAAAGAACATGTGCTTAACGTCCTTAGTACGAAAGATTTTAAGGGGAAATTTGAAAGAGAATTTGAAAGAAAGTTTGAAGAAATAAAAAACAAAACTTTCGAGTGCCGTAATGTTTCATCCCTTCAAAGCATAAATTCTGAAATTCATGTTTTGGAGTTGAATATGCTGAACAAAATAGCGGATGAGGGCAAGAAGCGGGAAGAAGAGAAACCGAAAACTCCCGAACGGATAGGTAATGGTTTAGACCCAAATACTCCGATCACAACCAAGGTGGAAAAGCATCATAAGAATATCAGTATCAAAGATGTCGATACTGGCCACTCATGGAGGATAGAGACTGTAGAAGACATTGACACATACGTTGCTCAGCTAAGAGAAAAACTAATGAAAGAGCTAAGGAAAGATGAAGACACAATTCTCAATGTCCTGTTTTAGAGCTACATGTCGAAGATAAAAGTTGAAGGAATGGAGAATTAGGTTCTAGATAATCATTATATGACCGAACAATATTAAAATAATAGATGCTTGGAGGTTTTCCGGTGGACAAGACAGCTATTAAGAATTTTTCAATATGGGCAAGGAAGAAGTCTATCTCTGATGTCTCTAATAAGGCTGCTCTATATGGCATAACAGAAAAAGGAGTTAAAGAGCCCTTACAGCAGTCCACAGCAGACCTGCAATTTATTGATATTGGAACGAAAACTCCAATAAAGGTTTTCGGCAAAGAGATTGAGCAAAGAAAAGCTCTCATATCCAGAATAAAAGCAAAGGAAGCCTCCTCTGACTATAAAACTGCATATAACTCTGTAATGGAAGAAATTGCTTATACATGGTTCAACCGACTGATTGCCATACGATTTATGGAGGTCAATGACTACCTGCCTTCACACTCTCGAGTCCTTTCCTCAGAAGATCCCAACAAACTAGAACCTGACTTTGTCACAAACCCCTTCGAAACTGACCTTGAATTTACAAAAGAAGAACGAGACCTGATCCTTGAATACAAAGAAGAAAGCAAGCTGGGAATGCTCTTTCGAATGCTCTTTATAAAGCAATGCAACAAGCTTAATGAAGTCCTTCCTGAACTGTTTGAAAGAACAAACGATTACAGCGAACTGCTTCTAAACATCTCTTTTACCGATAAAGAAGGCATCGTCTATCATTTGACCCATGATATTCCCGAAGATGATTTTAATGTCGAAAAAGAGGGACAGGTAGAGATAATAGGTTGGATTTATCAGTTCTACAATGAAGAACGTAGAAACGAAGTAATAAATATTTATAAAGGCACAATAAAAAAAGAAGATATACCTGTAGCGACTCAAATTTTTACTACAGACTGGGTAGTCCGTTACATGGTTGATAACTCATTAGGAAGATACTGGATAGAAAGGAATCCTGAAAGTAAACTAAAAGAAAAACTGGAATTCTTTGTAACACCTAAGAACGGAGAAATACAAATAATTGACGAAAAGTTGGAGTTGAAAGATTTAACTTTCTTCGATCCCTGCATGGGAAGTGGACATATCCTAGTATATGCATTCGATGTGCTTATGGAAATATACAAAGAGTCCGGTTATTCTGCAAAAGATGCTGCAGCAAAAATATTAGCTGATAATATTTACGGCTTAGATATCGATGACCGTGCTTATCAACTTGCTTATTTCGCTGTTATGATGAAAGCAAGGAGTTACAACAGAAATATTCTTGCAATGAAGATATCACCAAATGTCAGTGCAATTTATGAAAGTAATGGCATTGATAGTTTTAAATGCGGTAATCTCACCAAAGATGAAAAACAAAATGAAATTGGTAAATATTTGATTCATCAATTCCTTAACGCAAAAGAAATCGGCTCTTTACAGACGATCGCCGAAAAAAATTATAAATCATTTGAAGACTATCTTTTGGAATTTAAGGCTTCTGGACAGAGCGACATTTTCTCCTCTGCTTGGGTGAATGAAACATTACCATTGATTAATAAACTCATAAAACAAGCAAAAATCTTATCAAAAAAATATTCCGCTGTTGTTACCAACCCTCCGTATATGAATAAGTTTGAAGCTAATTTAAAAGATTTTGTTACAACCAATTATAAACAATACTCTGGGGACTTGTTCTCTGTTTTTATGTATCGAAATTTTGAATTCTGTAAACCGGATGGTTATTCGGCTTTTATGACACCGTTTGTATGGATGTTTATCAAAACTTATGAAAACCTTAGAAAATATATAATTGAACAAAAAAATATTGTCTCTCTGATTCAAATGGAATACTCTGCGTTTGAAGAAGCTACAGTTCCAATTTGCTCTTTCGTCTTAAAAAATAAAAAAACAAATGACAATGGTTATTATTTCAAACTTTCAGATTTCAAAGGCGGTATGGAAGTTCAGAAGAAAAAAGTCCTTGAGGCAATTGAAAACAAGAACTGTGGCTATTATTTTGAAGCTACTGCGGAAAATTTCTCAAAAATCCCCGGTTCACCTGTGGCGTATTGGGTTAGTGAAAAAGCTTTTAACCTATGCAAGAAAGAAGAAATATTTGAAAATTTTGCTAAAACACGGGCTGGTATGATAACAGGAGATAATAATATTTTTATAAGGTTATGGCATGAGGTAAGTCGGGAGAAAATTGGCATTAAAATTTTTAGCAGGAAGGATTCCATACAAAGTAAAAATAAATGGTTCCCATACAACAAAGGAGGTAATTTTCGAAAATGGTATGGCAATAACGAATATGTAGTAAATTGGGAAAATGATGGCTCATATATGCGCAATCATAAAAATGCATCGGGGAAAATACCAGCTCATGCATTTAATCTGCCATATATCTTTAAAGAAAATGTAACATGGAGTTCGTTATCCTCTTATAAATTTGCTGCAAGATACACTGATATAGGATTTTTATTTGATGCCAGTGGCTCATTTGCAGATGTTAAAACAGAGAACTTGTATTATACATTAGCATTTTTATGTTCAGAAGTGGCATTTTTCTTTTTATCCGCGATGAACCCCACTTTAAATTTCCAAAAAGGTAATATTTCTAGCTTACCATTTATTTTAATTGACGATAAAAGTAGAATTGATGAGATTGTTCGAAATTCAATATTCTTATCACGCACGGATTGGGACTCTTTTGAAACTTCTTGGGATTTCCAGCGTCACCTTCTGCTCACATACAAGGCAGACAACATTGAGCGTAGCTATATAGCTTGGCAAGATTTCACCGAGACTCAATTCCTAAGACTTAAAGCTAACGAAGAAGAACTCAATCGCATTCTCACCGACATCTATGGCCTGCAGAATGAACTGACATCGGATGTGGACGATAAAGATGTCACTGTTGCCCGTGTCTATGATTCGAAAGAAGACATTCCCGAGAGTATGAAGGGCAATAATTATGTGCTTACAAAAGTTGATGTAATGAAATCTTTTCTCTCATATACCGTGGGATGTATGTTCGGGCGGTATTCGCTCGACACAAATGGGCTTGCCTATGCTGGTGGGGAATGGGACAGCAGCAAATATAAAACCTACATTCCTTACCCCGATAATTGCATCCCAATTACTGATGAAGAATATTTTGACGATGATATTGTTTTCCGCTTTGTTGAGTTTGTTAAGACAGTATATGGGAAAGATACTCTGGAAGAAAATCTACAATTTATTGCAAAGGCTCTTGGAAATCGCGGAGATACACCTCTTGCAACCATTCGCAACTATTTTATAAATGATTTCTATAAAGACCATATAAAGATATACCAGAAGAGGCCAATTTATTGGTTGTTTGATAGCGGAAAAGAAAACGGCTTCAAGGCACTTATATACATGCACCGCTATAACGCTGACACAATAGGTAATATGAGGATCGAGTATCTTCATAAGCTCCAGGCTAAATATGAGAACCAGCTTTCTTATTCTCAACATTCAATTGACTCTAGCGATAACCCGCGGGAAAAAGCAGCAGCAATGAAGCAAAAGGAAAAACTTATAAAGCAGATCAAAGAGGTAAAGGACTACGATGTCAAAATAGCACACCTAGCCAACTGCCGTATTGATATAGACCTCGATGATGGCGTAAAGGTCAATTATGAAAAAGTCCAAACAGGTAAAGACGGTAAGAAGCTTGAGGTCTTAGCAAAGATATAGATGTGCATAGTAGCAGCTTGGCTAATATAATTCCTCACCATAACTAGATAGGCTTGCTATCGTAAGACGCTACAAGAAGTTATAAACTTTGTTTAGTTTTAAATTTTAAACAAGAGTGAAAACAAAACTCAACTAATTTCTATCTATTTTTTCACAAGACATATTTGGGGGTTTTAACAGGTGGACAAGACGGCGATTAAGAATTTTTCAATATGGGCAAGAAAAAAGTCTATCTCTGACGTCTCCAATAAAGCTGCTCTATACGGAATAACAGAAAAAGGAGTTAAAGAGCCCTTACAGCAGTCCACAGCTGACTTGCAATTTATTGACATTGGAACGAAAACTCCGATTAAGGTTTTCGGTAAAGAGATTGAACAGCGCAAAGCCCTTATATTCAGAATAAAAGTTAAAGAAGCCTTATCTGATTATAAAACTGCATATAACTCTGTAATGGAAGAAATTGCCTATACATGGTTCAACCGACTTATTGCCATACGCTTTATGGAGGTCAATGACTACCTGCCGTCACATACTCGAGTCCTTTCCTCAGAAGATCCCAACAAACTGGAGCCTGACTTTGTTACAAACCCCTTTGAGACTGATCTGGAATTTACAAAAGAAGAACGAGATCTGATTCTTGAGTACAAAGAAGAAAACAAGCTAGGAATGCTCTTCAGAATGCTATTTATAAAGCAATGCAACAAGCTAAACGAAGTCCTCCCGGAGCTGTTTGAAAAAACAAACGATTACAGCGAGCTGCTTTTGAACATTTCTTTTACGGATCAAGAAGGCCTTGTCTATCACTTGACCCATGATATTCCAGAAGATGATTTCAATGTTGAAAAAGAAGGACAGATTGAGATAATCGGCTGGATATATCAGTTCTATAACACAGAGCTAAAAGATGAAGCCTATGCACTGCTCAAGAAGAATGTAAAAATAACAAAGGAACGCATTCCTTCTGTAACACAGCTTTTTACCCCCGATTGGATAGTACGCTATATGGTTGAAAACAGCCTAGGAAGACTTTGGACAGAGGGACATCCCAATGATAAGTTGAAATTAAACTGGAAATACTACCTTGAAGAAGCAGAACAGGAAGTTGATGTAAAAGAACAATTAGCTGCAATAAGGGAAGAATACAAAAAACTGACTCCTGAAGCTATAAAGATAATTGACCCTTGTATGGGCAGCGGACACATACTTGTCTATGCCTTTGATGTCCTGATGCAGATATACGAAAGCTGTGGATATACTCCAAGAGATGCTGCGATCAAAATCCTAGAGAAAAACCTTTACGGACTCGACATTGATGATCGAGCATATCAGCTTGCTTATTTTGCCGTCATGATGAAAGGCCGTCAATACAACAGATCCATCTTTAGCCGAGATCTAAACCCAAACCTTTATTCGATACAGGACAGCAGCTTTATCAGTGAAGAACTAATTGAATTTATTGCAGGCAAGAACAAAAAACTTGAGAAATGTATAAGTAGCCTGAAGGAAAACTTCACAGACGCAAAAGAATACGGAAGCATAATAAACGTAAACCCGCTTGATTTCGAGGCGCTATTTGCCAGGTTAGATGAAATAGCTGAAATGAAAGATCCCGGAGCCTTTGAATTGTTTTACAAGGCAGAAGCGATTGATAAGTTCCTTCCGTTTTTAAAACAGGCACATGCAATGGCTCAAAAATACGATATTGTTATAACCAACCCACCTTATATGGGCAGTGGAATGAACGAAAGACTTTCGAAATTTGTGAAAGATAACTATCCTGACAGCAAAAGCGATCTGTTTGCAGTCTTCATTGAAAAATGCGGCGAAATGACGAAAATGAACGGCTATCAAGCGATGATAACACAACATGCATGGATGTTTCTTTCTAGTTATGAAAAACTGCGGCAGAAAATACTTTCGTTGAACGAAATTATAAATATGGCACATCTTGGCACTAGAGCCTTTGAAGATATTGGTGGAGAAGTTGTTCAGACAACATCTTGGGTGATGAGGAAGAAATAAGATGGAATACAAAGATATTAAAGATGATTGTGTTTATTTGGTAGTTGACGCACTGCAAAATATTGATATTGAATATTTTGAGATAATGTTATATGGAACAAATGATACGAAAAAGAGAGAACGTGTTTTCTGTTATGAGCTTTACCATCAGATGAGGAAAATACAGGAACGAAGAAAATTACAGTATTTTATTATTAATGGCGAGATCAACAAGGCCGGTCATCCTAAAATAATTGAAAATTTTGATCCGGATTTTGTGATACACAAACAGGGCGAAATGAAAAACAACCAGGCTGTCATTGAGGTTAAAAGAGCTGAGGGCAAGGAAGGGATACTAAAAGATTTTGAGACAATAAAACGCATGGTTCATTGCTATGACTACAAAATAGGGATTTTTTTGATTACGGGCGTGGATCTTGATTGGTTTGATCAAGAGATATGGCCTGAACTAAAAGACCCAGACTTACTTTCTCACAAAGAACAAATCTATGTAATATGCAAAAAAGAACATAGGTCCGAGCTGGAAATAGCGACCTTGCATGAATTGGGGTGTAAGTGATGGGAACATATATACGTTTAGTTGATATCAAGGACGCAAAGGGAAAAGAATTAGCATTTTTGTCAGCAATGCATAATAAAGATAGCTCAATTCGTTTTGAAACCTCTGCGGAAAATTTCTCGAAAATTCCTGGCTCGACTGTGGCGTATTGGGTGACTACGGCAATGTTAAGTGTGTTTGAAAAAAGCACATTGCTTGGAGTTCTTTTTGACGTTAAGAAAGGAAACGATAGCGGAGGAAATGATGTTTTCGTAAGATATTGGTTTGAAATAGAAAAAGTAAAATTTGATACTATTAATCATAGCAAAAAGTGGGTGCCTTATATAAAAGCTGGCGAAGCAAGAAAATGGTACGGGAACTTGTCTTGGGTTATTGATTGGGAAAATGACGGTTATAGAGTCAAACATCATCCCAAATCTACAATACGAAACCCACAATTTGATTATTGCTCTGGGATAACGTGGTCAGATGTTGGAACTACTGGTGGTTCGTTTAGATATATGCCTTCTGGTTCAATACGTGATAATAGGGGACCAGCAATTTTTGGAACTGGTAGTAAATTTGAATATATTCTTGCACTTCTATCTACAAAGATAATGAAAGCGGTTATAGATATTGTTAATCCCACAATAATGTTACAAGTTGGTAACACAAAAAATGTCCCGGTAATTTACGATGAGAATACCGAAATAGTGTCCATTGTAAACACAAACATCACCCTTTCCCGTGCTGACTGGGATGCATTTGAAACCTCGTGGGATTTCACAAAGCATCCGTTGCTTTGCGGCGAACAGACGGTCACGGCGGCGTTTGGAAAGTGGGAACGTGAAGCGGCGGAGCGGTTCGACACACTGAAAGTCAATGAGGAAGAGCTTAATGGCATATTCATTGGCATTTATGGATTGCAGGATGAATTAACACCAGAGGTTGAAGAAAAGGATGTAACAGTCCGAAAAGCAGATTTAGAGCGTGATATTCGTAGTTTCATTTCTTACGCTGTTGGCTGTATGTTTGGTCGTTATTCGGTTGACACTGAAGGTCTTGCCTATGCCGGTGGCAATTGGGACAGTAGTAAATATAAAACCTACATTCCTGACTCCGATAATTGTATCCCCATTACAGACGAAGAATACTTTGACGATGATGTTGTTTTCCGTTTTGTTGAGTTTGTTAAGACAGTATATGGAAAAGATACTCTTGAAGAAAATCTCGAGTTTATAGCAAAGGCTCTTGGAAATCGCGGAGATACCCCTCTTACAATCATTCGTAACTATTTCACAAATGACTTTTACAAAGACCACATTAAGATATACCAGAAGAGGCCAATTTACTGGCTGTTTGACAGTGGAAAAGAAAACGGCTTCAAGGCGCTTATATACATGCACCGCTACAACTCAGACACAATAGGCAACATGAGGATTGAGTATCTTCATAAGCTCCAGGGTATATATGAGAACCAGCTTTCTTATGCTCAACATTCAATTGATTCGGGCGAGAACCAACGTGAAAAAGCAGCAGCAATGAAACAAAAGGAAAAACTTGTAAAGCAGATCAAAGAAATAAAAGATTATGATGTCAAAATAGCCCACCTTGCCAACTGCCGTATTGATATTGACCTTGATGATGGTGTAAAGGTCAACTACGAAAAAGTCCAGACTAGCAAAGACGGCAAGAAGCTTGAAGTCTTGGCGAGAATATAGGTAGATACCATGAGTTCTAATGTTATTCTTAATTCAAATTTACTAAAGGACAAACTAAATTATATTGAAGAAATAGACAGTAAAATGACATTAGAAGACAAAAAAATAGTTTTTACTTTTCTAATGTATTTCAATATTTTTGAAGCTACTTTTTTTAAAAATGATAGGGGAAAAGTCCGTAATAGGTTTTTATCGTTGAACAACGCATTAAGTAATGAAAACTGGTTTTCTATAGGAAAATTCGATTCCTTTGCGATGCATTTTGAGGATAGATATGATAGTAATTCTACAGAAGGTAAAAATAGATTTGATCAATTGCATTTATCAAGGGATGATAAACTTGATTTTTTGTTTGCCATACAAGAGGTTGGTAGAAATGGTGTTCATCACAAAAAACTCCTGTATTTTTATTTAATAATCGCATATAACTTTAGGAATAACTTGTTTCATGGGAAAAAGAATATTGAGGGTCTTGAACATTATAGGGAAGAGTTCGCAAATATCAATGAATTGTTGTCACAGTTGATGAAAGATATGGCTGATAATTGTTTTATAGATAAGTACTAAAACAAGCAATAAAATAGTGGAGTGTGAATAATGGATCTCAAACAAATTACCCAGAATCTGAATGAAGAATTTGGTAAGTCCTGTGGCCGAAAACTAATATTTTGGTATGACGCCGACGCTGAGTTTGTTGATGACGTTGATGCGATTGAGCTTGAGAATGCCAAAATTTATAAGCTGGAGAAGGATAACCTGTTTTACACTAAATATTTTCTTGAGTGCGAGGACACAACTACTAATTACCTGATTTATGCACCCTTCATTAAGCCTGATGTCCGGGATGACCATCTGGCTGATACTGTAAGGTACTCAAAAGAGTTCTTCGCTGACAAGCCTTCTCTGATTTGTGTTGATTTAGGAATTCCTAGTCAGTTAAAAGCTGTTGTAGAAAAGCATAAAAAATTTTTCAACGCTGCTGCAAGATATTCTAAGTTTACTGAGCTGTGTATTGAGAAGTATGATGAAAAGATGATTCTTATTGGAATGATGAGCGTCATTTGCAAGTCTAAGACTGCCATCTTTGAAGAAGTCCTTCGCACAGTCCTCATGGGAAACACTGAAACAGACAATAAATATATGTCAGAGTTAGAAAAATATGACTTGGCTGAGCCGTTTTGGTCTTTGTGTGATGAGCATTACGGCTACAAAGATTCTTCTCCATCACTAGACAGGCTTGCTTTTGCATTCTTTATTACATATACAGGGTATTTTATGAACGGAGAGCTGCCTACACCCTGGAAAAATAATACGGCGATTAAGGTCGGATCTGTCGTGGCTTTTATGGACAACACAATGAACAATACTTATCACCGTGAAGTCTACGATGAGCTTTCAAGTAGGGTTGCATTGGAAATTAACGCAAAAAAACATCTTTCTTCTATGCCGCTGGAGAAGCTTATAGAATGTGATTCCTTTGAGGTTATCGACGAATTGATAATAGATTGGATCAAAGATAATCTTATTTCTGAAAACATTAAAGCTTCGCTCAGTGGTCACGAGATTCCCGATGTAATTTCAATACGTGGAAGAAAGCATTATGCTGACAAGTTCAGCAATATATATGGGATGCTTGACCATGCTTATGAGATTGTCAAAGTATGCAATTACAGCTGTCCTGTAAAGTTAAACGAACTGATAGATCACTATAAAGATGTTGGCAGCCTTATTGATTCACATTACAGGATGTTCTATTGGTATTTCGACAAGATCGAAAAGACCACGCCTTTTGAGTCGCTTCGTGAACGTGTCGAAAATATTTATACAAATGAATATCTGGATAAGATCACAATCAGTTTCACAGATGCACTTTTAAAAGAAAAAGCGCCGGATCATATTCTATTACAGCGAAATTTTTACAGGCAATTTGTTGCTCCTTCCAAAGAAAGATTAGTAGTCATTATATCTGACGCATTCCGCTACGAGCTTGCCCGGAGTCTGTGCCTAAAACTAGAGGACGATGAAAAATGCCACGCTAAATCCTTTATGATGCTGGGAGTACTGCCTTCAATTACAAAGGTGGGAATGGCGTCACTACTTCCCCATAAAAACATTCAGATAACGGATGATTTTAAGGTCTTAGTCGATGGAATGCCCTGTGAAACCACACCACAAAGAGATGCAGTGCTGAAGTCTGAAGACCCCGATAACGTTGCTCTGCTCTTTAATGATGTGGCTAAAGCAAAACGCGATGAAATCCGTGAGATGTTTACAAGTAAGAATGTCATATACCTTTACCATAACCAGATAGATGCGCGCGGCGATAACCAAGCGACTGAGAATGAAGTTTTTGACGCATGCAGCGAGGCTGTGGAAGAGATTCATAAAATGGTCCGCAGGCTCACAGAAGTTGTTTCAGCGACACATTTTATAATTACATCTGACCATGGTTTCATATATAAGCATGACAAGATTCAGGAATATGACAAGATTGAGGGACTAGGATCAAAGGGAGTCTATGCGGCAAAACGCTTTATTTTCAGCCCTAATCCCATCGATGCTGACGGTGTAAGGAACTACAAGCTCTCAGATTATATTGGTGGAAGCGGTACGGAGATTGTTGCCGTTCCAGCCGGAGCTAATATTTTCAAGATGGCCGGCGGAGGGCAGAATTACGTTCATGGTGGAGCCTCACCTCAAGAGATGCTGATTCCCGTGGTTGATATCAGAACAGTCAAAGGACACCAGGAAACTAGCACCGTCGGTATTTCTCTCATCAGTACAACATCAAAAGTTACAGGTCTAGTTCAGTCATTTGAATTTTTCCAGTCTGAACCTGTAAGCGATGTGGTGAAAGGTGCGAAATATAGGATCTATTTCGTTTCTGCTGACGGGGAGCCTATTTCAAATGAAGTTATATACGAAGCTGACAGCAAAGAGGAAGATTCTGCGAAACGCTTAATAAAATTAAAATTTACTTTCAAGAACAGAAAGTATGACAATAGTAAAAAATATTATCTTGTTGCCTATTTAGAACCGAAAAAAGATTACCAAGAACCGACCCTTAAACATCAGTTTATTATAGATATTGCGTTTGCTGATGATTTCGGATTCTGATCGGAGGCCTGTTTATGTCTGAAGAAAACACCAATTCAATTACTGTTATCGAAGAGAAATTACGAACCCATTTTGCAGGTAAGATAGTTAGGAAGGATCTGACAAAGCGTATAAAAGAGGGGGCAAATGTTCCTGTTTACGTTTTGGAATATCTTCTCGGCATGTATTGCTCGACGATAGAAGAGAAAGACATCGAAGAGGGTGTCCAAAATGTTAAGAACATACTTGCTGAAAACTACGTGAGGTCTGATGAATCTCAGAAAGTAGTATCGAAGCTGAGAGAATTGGGCAGCTACACGGTTATCGATAAAGTATCGGTAAAGCTGAATTTTAAGAATGACATTTATGAAGCAGAATTTTCCAATCTGGGGATTAAGAACGTTCCAATTGCTGCTGAATACCCAAAAGAGTTTGAGAGATTATTGTGCGGCGGAATTTGGTGCATTGTAAGGCTTGAATATTTTTATGATGAATCGGATAAAAGCCAGTGTCCTTTTATAATTAATAAACTTACCCCAATACAGATGCCGGGGCTGAATATCGAAGAGCTTAAGGCAGCCAGAAAGAATTTTACCAAAGAAGAATGGATCGACATTACCTTGAGAAGTGTAGGCATGGAGCCTACGCAGTTCAACGATAGGGTCAAATGGCTTCATCTGGCAAGACTTGTACCGCTGGCGGAGAACAATGTCAACCTGTGCGAGCTTGGGCCTCGTGGAACGGGAAAATCCCACGTATATAGAGAAATATCCCCGAACAGCATTCTTATATCGGGAGGGCATACGACAGTTGCAAACCTTTTTTACAATATGAGCACAAAAACTGTAGGTTTGGTTGGCATGTGGGATTGTGTTGCGTTTGATGAAGTTGCAGGAATAACATTTAAGGACAATGACGGAGTCCAGATAATGAAGGACTTCATGGCTTCCGGATCTTTTGCCAG
>LFRM01320446.1_pt1 | contig 17336 bp, 20 predicted proteins | sample 618341 | NCBI WGS metagenome assembly LFRM01 (sample SAMN03654438, study PRJNA283298) | anaerobic digester metagenome | isolation source: pool of bioreactors CSTR01a, CSTR02a, and CSTR03a thermophilic anaerobic... | place: Denmark: Kgs. Lyngby | collected 2014-05-21 | reverse complement strand
CTACTTGCACTAGTATATTATATTACTATATTGCTTAAATGTCAAATAAGTTTTTTATAAAGTCTCATACATACCTTGTGAAATACTGTGTGTTAAGGGAGGAAGTCTAACAACTTTCTCAGATAAACATATATCACTGTATCTTATTTAATTAGGTCTCTATAATTAGTTTTTCTTTAATATTAAATCTTAAATTTACGTATCTTGCCTTAAAATTAATACTTAATTATTTTATTTTTCAAAAAAGTTCCATTTAGATTCTCTATTACCAGGTGTAGCTGCAGTTTTACCATCAACTTCGTGAGGTTTTCCTACAAGTACAAATTCAACCGGATCATATCCTTCAGGAATTCCAAATTCGCTTCCCTTTCCTTCTGCTCCAAGCATACGTGCAGGTTGACTATAAATATGAGTTCCATATCCATCAAGCTGAGCTTGGGCGTTTAAGTATCCATATGAAATACCAATATTTGCTGCTGATGTTTCTTCGTCAGTTGGTACTGAATAAATGAACAGAACCGTACCTTTTTCAGGACGAGTCTCTGGAGTAAGAGCTAGTTCCATTTGTGTATCATAATCAGTTATAACAGTTATCCAGTAATGCTGTTGGTTTAATCCACTTGGAGCTTTAACTGCTGCCTCTAACATGTTTTCAATTTCTTCTTTTGAAGGTTGAGATGCCTTTGGAGCAAAATCTAAAACAGTATCATACATTCCAAGCACAAAATTTTTATCCTCAGATTTTGTACCTGAATCAGAAGAACAACCCGTAGCAAATGCTAAGGAAACAACTAACAATAAAGCCGATAATTTTTTCATCGTAAATTCCCCCTAAAAATATTATTATTAACTAATCTTTTAATATTTTGATAAAAAAAGACTAACATACAAAATTATAATCTAAAGTTTGTTAAATATCAAGCTATTTTAAAATTAATTAATAGCCCTAAATGATGTTTCTGATCTAAACGTTTATATTTTAAAAAATCTTTCTAAAGCTAATAAAGAAATAAATAAAATCTTTTTTCACTTGTTATATTTATCAAATGCAAAACCAAAACCATGGAAAATGTCGCCGTTTTTTCCATGGTTCTATTTTTATTATTTATATAATTTATTATACTTATAATTACTTTTTTCTTATTTTAGGTATTTTTTTACGTTTCTTTCTGATAAAGAAAAGACTTTGTATACCTATCAGTGATGCAGATGCAAATAGAATTAATGTATCAAATCTGAGCCATGAATCATTATAGTTTTCGGTAATACCTGATATAGCTCCGTGAAAAAGTATAGTGCTTAATATTCCTACAAAAGCAATGATAGATACAGATAAATCAAAAAAGTTAAAACTTACCTTCTCAGCTCTTACTAATATGTCTTCATAATAATTATAAGCTCTTATTGTATTTACTAAGATTATTAAAATTAAAACTATGTACGCTATATAATTAAATTTGTAATTCGCCATCAGTTCTTCAAGCTGCTTAATTTCACTTCCCATTTTTATTAACTCCTTATAATATTACATTTTTTTGTTTGTTTTTTAAAAAGCTTTCTATATTTTCGTTAGTTATATTTGCTCTTCTTATCATAGCTTCTTTTGTAAAAAAACCTATATGAGGTAAAACAACTGAGTTTTTTGTATCAAGCAAAGGATTATCTTTTGATAGAGGTGGTTCTATATCAAATACATCAATACCTGCTCCAGCTATAGTGCCACTTTTAAGCGCCTTTGCTAAGGCGTCATTATCTATAATAGGTCCCCTTGCTGTATTTATTATAAATGCACTTTTCTTCATTAAATTTAAATTGTCTTTATTAATTAGATGTTTTGTTTCTTTATTATAAGGAATATGTAGGGTTATTATATCACTTTCTTTAAGCAATCTATCTAATTCTACATACTCTATACCTTTTTTCTTAAGATCTTTTTTCTCACTTCTATTATATGCTATAACCTTACATCCAAAGGCAAGACCTATATTAGAAACTTTGCTTCCTATATCTCCAGTTCCTATAACTCCAAGAGTTTTGCCATGTAAATCAAAAAAATTATAACCTTCCTTAGTTTTTCCTTGTCTAGTTTTTTCATCTAGTGGAACAATATTTCTAAGAAGGGATATTATAAGACCAAATGTAAGCTCACTTACAGATTCTGTGGAGTATCCAGCAGCATTAGATACTTTGATGCCAAGCTCTTTACATGTATCTAAGTCAACATGATCTACCCCTGTAAAAGCTACTGCTATATATTTAAGATTTTTCGCCTCTTTTATTACATCAGAAGAAAGCTTACCGTTTGCTATTACTAAAATATCTGCATCTTGAACTCTCTCTTTTTTTTGCTTTTCATTTGGATTGTCCTCATAAATTCTAAGGGAGTGTCCTAGTTCCTTAACTGGGTTAAAAGCATTTTCTAGCTCTTTCTTAGATAAGCTGAGGGATTCTAATACTACAATATTCATTTATATTCTCCTTTTTAAAATATTTTTTATCTATTTAACATTATATCATCTTTTTCTCTTTATTTGACTGAAAATATGATTTTCAATGCTGGTGGCTTTGGTATACTATTTGTTTCTTCAAGGCGTCTGCTAAAAACAAAAACAGAATAATTATTACTTGAGATTTCTTTAGGTATTAATAAAAAATATTTTTTAAACATTCTAGAATTTTCAGAAAAAAACCATGGGGAGACTCCCCCATGGTTTTGACTTGTAATTTTCTCGAAACAAAGTTATTTAATGTAACTAATTTATCTCGTTAAATAATGTATTCCATTTTTCTAATATATCATCTTTTTCTGCTTTTATTGCTTCAACGTCTCTATCTACCCATTTAACTTCTGATGTTGCTGGTAAATAAGGAGTCTCATATTCTGCTTTAGAATTTGTAAATCTAAGTGTTCCTAAGTGCATTTCCTAAATATGTTTGTCCTTCAGCACTCATTATATAGTTAACCATTGCTTTAGCAGCTTCCATGTTAGGTGCATCTTTTATAACAGCACATCCAAATGCTGATGCTGATGTACCTTCTTCAGGATAAACCATTCTAACATTTTCTGCTCCAGATTTAAGTAATGTAGCAGCTCCGTCTTCATATGTAAGACCTACAACATACTCACCAGTTTGAACACTTTGGAATGCAACTGATGATGAAGTGGAAATAATAAGTTTGTTTCTAAGTAATTGTTCAATGTAATCCCATGATTCATCTGAATTAATTCCATAAACTGACATTATGTTAGACATATTGTTCCAAGCTGATGATGATGAATTAGGGTCTGGCATAACAATCTTTCCTGATAATGCTGGATCTAAAAGATCTGGATATCCTTTTATATCAAGTCCTAGTTCTTTTTCTAAGTCTGTATTTACACAAAATACAGCAGTAGATAAGTGATCTAGATTTACATATCCGTTATTTGATTTGTAAGCATCTAATACTTCATCTTCATGGTCTGATAGCCAGTTTTCGAATATATCAGCATACTCATCTCCATCACTATCACTTATTCCACCCCACATTAAATCTCCTTGAGGATTACTTTGTTCTGCCTTTATTCTAGCTGTAAGTTCTCCTGCTGATCCATTAACAATTTCTATATCAACGTCTGGATACTCTTTGTTAAACCCTTCAACTAAATTAGTAAGATCATTTTCTGTCATACTGGAATATAATACCAATTTATTTCCTATATCACCTGAATTATCTTCAACATTAGCATCCCCAGAAGTATCAGGATCTTTAGCATCATCTTTCGTGCAACCTGATGTTACACCTATTAACATAAATACTAATAAACTAATTGATAAAAATTTTTTCATTTTTTTCTCCCCTTTTTATTAATTTAAAGTTTAAGATCTTCAGCCTTACTCACATATAGATATAGTATTAATGAAAGTGATGTTAATACTGTCAGTATTGCTGAAAAAGCAGACGCTAATCCAAAGTTACCTCTAGAAATAGCTACATACGCCGACATGGTTAAAGTAATAGTTTTATTGTTATATAAAATTATAGCACTTGATAGTTCAGTTACTATAGCTACCCAACTTAATATCGCTCCAGATACAATTCCACTTGCCATCATTGGCACAGTTATTTTTGTAAATGTTTTAGTTTTTGATGCTCCTAGACTTATAGCTGCTTCTTCGACACTTATTGGAATTTGCATTAATGTAGCTGTGGCAGACCTAATTGTATATGGCATACGCCGTATAACTAAAGATACAATCATAATAGTCATAGTCCCGACAAGTACAAATGGCCTGTCGCTAAATGCAATAACTAAAGCTATACCTATAACCGATCCTGGCATTATGTAAGGAAGCATTGATAGAGTATCTATTGTATTATTATAAATATTAGATCTTCTAACAACTAAATATGCAATAATTACTGAAAAAATTATAATTAAGACTAAAGCTCCTCCACCTAAAAGTAGAGTATTCTTAATAGATCTACCTAAAAGTTTTGTAGATGCCATCCTATAATTATCAAAAGAATATCCATCTAAAAATACTGCTTGATTACTATTTCTAAACGATAAATAAATTACATAAAGCTGAGGCATAAACGCTATAGCTATAAGAATGTAGGAATATAGATACATCAGTATTCCTGAAATCCCTTTAGGCTTCTTTTTTTGGATTGGATTCATTGCGTTTATTGAGAACTTAAATTTACTTGTTGCATATTTTTGTATAAAGAACACTGCTGCTGTAACAATAATTGCTATAACACTTATAGCTGCAGCGAAATTATAATTAGTTCCGTGTTCTCCTAGATATTGATTATAAATCTCCACTGGAAATGTTCTATAACCCTCACCAATAAGTAATGGGGTTCCAAAATCTGCAAAAGCTCTCATAAACACTAACAAGGATGCTGCTAAAATAGTTGGCATTGTAAGTTTTAGAATAACCTTTCTAAATCTTTTTATACCAGTGATCCCCATGTTTTCAGATGCTTCAAGTAACGAATTGTCAATATCTTTAAACGCTCCGTTCATATAAATGAACACTAAAGGAAACAATTTAAGGGCCTGAACTAATAATATTCCTGCAAAGCCATATATACTTCCTATGTTTATACCAAAAGTTGATTTAATAAATTGTGTTATGGCACCAGACCTTCCTAAAAGCAGAATCCATGAATATGCTCCTATAAATGGTGCTGACATAGCACTAAGAATAGCCAAAACAAATATTATTTTTTTTCCTTTTAAATCATAAAATGAATAAAAATATGATAACGGTATACCTATAAGTAAACTCACAAAAGTTATAGCTATTGAAACTTTAAAACTATTAAGTAAGGTTCTACTGTAGTATGGTTGTGCAAAAAACTTGCTAAATTGTTCTAAAGTATATACCCCATCAGCATTTCTAACTGATTGCTTTAAAATTCCAAATAATGGATATATTAAAAATAAACCAAACAGCAATAATATAACTATTGTAAGTATTGACCAAATTTCAATCTTCTTTTTATTTTTCAAGATAACAACTCCTTTCAACTTACCTAAATATTAATGCAGTCGTTTTTTACTCCTTCTAAAATATTAATAGATCCATCTTCAGTAAATATATTAACCTTTTCAGTATTTATATCTAATGATATTTTTGTTCCTGGATCAATAATTTCACCTATCATTGATTCTTGTATAGATTCTATTTCTTGGCCATCTTTTAATTTAATAAAATAGTGAGTATTTAAGCCTAAAAAGATAGATTCTTCTACAAAGGCTTCTATCCCTGAATTACTTTCTGTATTCATTATAAATTCTTCTGGCCTTACTGAGACTAAAACCTTTTGATTGTGTCTATATTCTTTTTTAACATTATTTATTTTAAATTCAGTATCACCAAATTTAATAAATGTATTATCTTCTCTTACTAAAAGCTCTCCATCAAAAATATTTGACCTTCCAATGAAAACTGCAACGAATAAATTTGCAGGTCTTTGATATATGTTTTGTGGAGTTCCTATGTGCTGAATTTCTCCAAAATTCATAANNCGGCAATTCTATCAGAAACCGCCATAGCTTCTTCTTGATCATGAGTAACATAAACTGTTGTTATTCCAATTTTATTTTGAATGTTTTTTATAATAGTTCTCATTTCAAGTCTTAATTTCGCGTCTAAGTTAGAAAGAGGTTCATCCATTAAAAGAACATTTGGTTGAATGCACAGGGCTCTAGCAAGAGCAACTCTTTGCTGCTGCCCTCCTGATAATTTATCAGGTAGTCTTTCAGCTAATTCATAAATTTGCATAAGTTTTAAAAATTTATCAGTTCTCTCATTAATTTCTTTTTTTGATAGATTTTTATTTTGAAGCCCGAATTCTACATTTTTTCTTACTGTCAGATGAGGAAATATCGCATAGTTTTGGAAAACCATACCAATATTTCTTTTTGCAGGATCTAAATTATTTATTATTTCATCGTTAAAATAAAATTCCCCACCCTCAATTGTATTAAAACCAGCTATCATTCTTAATAAAGTCGTCTTCCCACAGCCTGATGGCCCTAATAAAGTAAAGAACTCGCCTTTATTTATATCTACACTTAAGTCTGGTATAACTACATTATCTCCAAATTGTTTTTTCGCATTTTTTATAGTAATATTTACGCTCAAATCTCCATCCCCCTTCTTAAAATATCTAAAGATGAACATTGTTGTTAATATAATGTTCACATGTAAAGCTATTCATGCTTCGCAACTCTTAATATACCAGAATATGTATACGATATCAAGTTAAGCTAAACTTATTTCCTGGGTTTTTATTAAACTTTATTAAATAAAATTAAACTAATGTGAAAAAGTTTTCATTCTAGACATAATAATTAAATAGTTGTATACTGTTATGTAAACAATTACTTCATTTTAGGAGGGTTTCATGAATATAAATTGTAAAGACTATTCAGGTAAATGTAGCTGTGGCCGTACTCATGATTTGTCAACGGAAAAAATATTTATAAATCAAGGCGCTTTAAAAAACTTAGAAAATTTTTTAATAGAAAATAACTTATCAGATTATACTGCGGCTGTTTATGATACTAATACATACAGTGCGAAAGGCATTACAAGAATTAAAGTTAAACAGGAAATCATATTGGATGCTGAAAATTTACATGCTAATGAAACTGCAGTTGATAAAGTATTAAAACAGTTAGAACCTAATATTAAGTATATATTAGCAATTGGAGCAGGAACAATACACGATATTGTAAGGTACTCTGCCAACTTTAATAATATAAACTTTATTTCATGCCCTACCGCTGCAAGTGTTGATGGGTTTTGTTCTACTGTAAGTGCTATGACCTGGAAAGGATACAAAAAAACTATGCCGGGAATTGCACCAATATATGTTTATGCAGACTTAGATGTTATATCCAAAGCACCTATTGATCTTGCCTTAAGTGGTATAGGAGATATGATTGGTAAATTTACTTCTCTTGCAGACTGGAAAATTAGCCATGCGGTAACAGGAGAGCACTACTGTGATAGAATTTCAAATATGACTTTGGACTCAACATTAAAAATTAAAGAAATAAGTGGAAATATAAATGATGATAATAACTTAGAAACTTATAAAGAACTAATATATGGACTGCTAATCTCAGGTTTAGCAATGCAGATGATGGGTAACTCAAGACCAGCATCAGGATCTGAGCATCATATTTCTCATTTAATAGAGATGGAACCTAAAAATTTAGGCTTAAAGAATAATGCTTCTCATGGCGAAAAAGTTGGAGTAGCAACAATTTTAATTTCAGAATTATATCATGACTTGGCTTTAATATCAGCTGATGATATTTCTAAGTATATAAAAGACTATACTCCTTTAAAAGAAAAAGATCTTAGGCCTATTTTTGGAGAATTAACAGAATCAATACTTGAGGAAAATAAAGAAGATGAACTTAAAAAAGTTACAAAAGAATCTTTAACTAAAAATTGGCATAAAGTTCAAAAAATAGTTTTAGAAATTCCTGATAAAGGTACTTTAATAGAATTCTTTAATAGCATTAATGCTAAATCCTCACTCTCTGATATTGGAGTAGAACCAAAGAATTTAAAGATACTCTTAGATTTATCTCCTCTTGTGAGGAATAGGTTGACCTTTAATAAGATAAGAAGATTAATTGATTATACAGTATAAATTATGAACCTCCCCTACTGAGCTAAAGTACAGGAGGGGTACTCTTTTTAAGATGGATAGAATAAAACCTTCCTATATATTTGAAAATATTTGCAATTTACAAATTTAAGACAATTCCTCCAATAATACAGTTTAGAAATAAAACTAATTATTGGAGGAAATTTTTTTATTTTATTAGAGTAAAAACCTTTATATTGTTTAGCTAAATTTATTTTTATTTTATTACAATCTTCTTAGATAGTTTATAAATTTAATTTTTCTTCTGTCCATTCTTTTAAAACTACAGCGTGATTGTGCTTTTTATCTTTAGATCCATAAATAAAGGTCACATTATGTTTCTTTAGCTGACTCTCTATTTTATTAAGGAATTCATCTGCTTTTCCATTGTTTTCTAATTCTTCCTTATATGATTTTTTAAATTCTTTAAATCCATCATTACTGTCATGAAATGACTTTCTTAATTTATCGCTTGGAGGAATTTCTTTTGCCCACCAACTATAACTTAGCTCTTCTTTTTTTAACCCTCTTGGCCACAAACGGTCAATTAGTATACGATATCCATCTTCTTTTCCTTTTTCTTCATAAGCTCTTCTAATTTTAATTTCCGACATATTTATCAAAGCCTTTCTCAATTATTTTTTTTTGTAAAGTTAGTTTGTTTTCTAGTTTGACTATAACTTTTATTAATAACTTTATCAGTTAAAATAAGACAACTAACTTTTTAAGCTAGTTGTCTTATTTTGTATTATTTTCTTAGAAAAATATATTCTAAGTTACTTCCAATAATTGTTTGCTGCAGCAACTGTTTGAAAGTGAATTGCAACTACTTGAGAGGCGAAGGTTAAACTGTCTGCATTTTCTGAGTATATTGGTCTCAAACGTTTTTTCACTTCTGGATCTGGTTGAATCATTCCAACAGCTTTTCTAGCTAGAGTAACTGCAAGATTATAACCCTCTTCAGGTGTATTCGTAATTAAGCTTGGTAACCACGTTTCCATATCCTTCTCACCTTCTTTCATTTTAATTTAAATAGATTCTTCATATTCATATAATATTATATATTTCCATTGCATTCAATTGAATATAATATATTTAATATAATAGTAACACTTATTTTCAAATTAAATTTAGCAGAGAAATCTTGAGACATATTTCTTGCCTAATATTTTTTATAGATGTTAGATCTTCTTTGTTAACCACAAAATGTCTTGCTTTAATAATAGTCTATATATAGCATATAGCATCGTTTATTGAAGCCTGTTTTAGTACAAATCTCGCTATCCCCAGTGTATTCGTTTAGTATATTTCTTTAACTCTACTTTTTATATAATTACTGAAACTTCAATTTATGTTCACCTAATGCAAACTAAGTTTGTAATAAAATTATAATTAAGTACTTTTATAGTCATTATTATGGTTGATAAGTACTTCAATATTAATATTGCAATTTCAAAAAAATTAAAATCCAAAGGATTTATAAAAATTTTTAAAAATAAGCTAGATAGAAAGATAATAATTTCAAATAAAAAAAGAATAGAGCAGTAAACCCACCCTATCCTAATAATTTCAATCAATCAATTTAATAAATATTTATAAATAGTAGCAAGACATCTACAGACTTATCCTATATAAATAGTTTATATAGGATAACATTCTATTTAGCTAGATATATCTAACCAATTTCTTTATTTGAAGACTGCAAGGCCTTATATAAAAAGAATAAGCCAACAGTCAAAATAACATGAGAAATACCTGCAAGACCACCTACCATGTGATCGAGGAAGCTGCTAATAGGTAATTCATAAAGTTGAACGATTCCTCTAAAACCCATAAAAAACAAAGACCCAATAAGTCCACTATTATAAACGATAAAAAACCATTTGAAATACTTGGTTTTATGAACAGAAAAAACTTTAACAAATAGTGGTAAGATAAAAAACATTAAGCCACCAAGAATAATTGCATGTGGATGGACATATTTCAGTATTGATGTTCCTGTGAAGTTTGTCCAATATTCGACTTCATGATGAAATAATCCTGTTGCAAGTCCAATTACAAAATAAAAAAGTGAAAATCTATACATTTTTTTGATGATTTTCATTAAGTACACCTCCTTAAATCTCTAATGTTACAGTAGTATAAGGTATTTTTAACAAATAAACAAACATACCATTTTATTTTATAAAAATAATTCGAGCTTTGTTCCAATTACTTTATTTATTGTTTTCTTTAAATTAAATTTAAGTGATGTTAATAAATTTAATTTAAAAAAATAATAACTTTCAAAGAGATATATCTAATTGCCTATCAGGTTAAAACTCCGCTTAAAAATTTTTGTAAATAAATATGTTTATGAAAATTTAATATTTTTTAAAATGATTAAAACTTTCTTTCTCAATGAATTTTTCAATCAATAATCATAATTTTATTAACTTTCACTTTTCTCATTGCAATGCGTAGAGGAAGATATAGACATTCCAATTTTATTATTTACACAAAATAATATTTCAAGCATGCATTATTATTCTTAAAAGTAAAACCCTATAATCCCGTAATATCGCCGTTTACTAATTATGAAATATATGTTATTCCTGCTAATAAAGGTAAAAAAATCTAGAATATAAAAAACATTTCTTTTCTCCAAGTTGGCTTTGAAAATATTTTAATATTATATTGAAATATTAAAATATCTTGTTTTATTTTTATGTGATTTTATATTAAACTCAGCATTTATAAAAACGATTATATCTATCGTGTTGTAGAGAATAAAATGCGTTATAATTAACTTGAAAAATATATCAAAATATGCTACACGATTAACTAAATATATCAACATAAGATCAGTAAATCCTTTTTACCTTGTAACTGACTCATGCTAATAAAAATTTAACTTGATTTTATATGTATAAAAGCATTAATTAATAAAATCACTAATTAAACTAATTATACGAGGAGAGTTTAAAAATGAAAAAAACAAAATTGTTTATTGCGTTGATTTTATCTTTTATTTTGATATCTGTAGGATGTAGCGAAACATCTAATAATAACGAATCTAAAACAAATAATGTGGACGAAGTTATTAAAGAAGAAGTTATTAAAGATGAAAATAAAGAAGAACCTACAAAAGAAAAAGAAGAAAATAATTTTGACAATTGGTTTTATAAGACAAAAAACATGGATGCCTACTATTATGATGTGAATTCAGATATAACAGATGGTACATCTTATACTACGAAAGTTTGGTATTCTGAAAATAAAACTAAAATGGAGTCCAAATATGTAGAAACGGGAGAAAAGATTATAATGATCATGGATAGTGATGAAGATCTTATGTATATCTATATGGCTGCAGAAAATATGGCTATGAAGATGAAACTAGATGATGACTTAGACTTTACAAACGAAAACGATCAAATGGGCTCTCAAGACTATATCGAAATTATGAAAGAGTTAGTCGATGATGAAAGTGTAAATGTTGAAAATGCAACATTAGATGGTGAATCTGTAAAAATTGTTACAGGGGAAATAGAGGGTAACACTAATAAAATATGGATTTCTAATTCTACTGGTTTTCCGTTAAAGTCAGAGTTTTATATGAATGGTGTACTAGAAAGTACTGCAACCTTTACAAGCTTCGAAGAAACTTCGATTGATTCTTCTATTTTTACTTTGCCAGCGGATGTAGAAATTCAGGATATGACTAGTTATTAAATTCTTTATAAATTAACTAAAGTATAGCAAAAGAGTCTAAGGCATTTTGATAACGCTTCAGACTCTTTTTTAAAATCTTTCTTTAAACCCTCTTTTAGCTTGAAGTTTTTTACGTGAATATTCTTATAAAATCATTTTACTAAATGCATAAGTGATGTGACTAGATCTTTTCTCTTTAAATTTTTCATATCTAATTTTCAGAAATACTAACAATTCATTACTTTATTTATTTTTATACTTTCATGTATGCGCTGAAAAAGCGACACAATTTATTTTTCAACAATATATACTTGATATATTAGAGCGCTACANNCAATTACAAAAATCAAAGAAATATTAAAAGCTATGCTTTCATTTTTCCATTTTAATATAATTCCAAATATTTCTTTGTAAGTGTTTATGGCTTCAACTGGAGCCCCATCAAAAGTTTTTGGTATTGAATCTTTCATTAATATCTGTCTAAACATTGATGCAATATGCGCAAAGGGTAATAATTTTATAAAGGTTTGAATCTTATCTGGTAATTCTCCAATTGGAATATATAGTCCATTCACAAAACCTATAGTAGTTCCAATTATTAAACTAGCCGATGAATATACATTGTTTGTTGAAATAAATGATACTAGTAATCCCATCAAAGCAGCATTCATAATTGTAGAAACAACTATCAAAGCTAATGTTTCAACAATTATTATCAAGCTAAATAGATATCCTGTATCAATAAATATATATACTCCATATATTAGTAAAGCTATAATACTCATAGTCAAACCTACAATAAAGCTACTAATAACCCCTGCAACTGGATAAGTAGAATTTGTTATAGGAGAACTCTTAAAGTCTTTTATAATTTTATTTTCCCGATCATTAACCATAAAGGCTAAAGCTCCAAGTGTGCTTGTGACTGTAGTGATAGAAAGTATACCTGCTAAAATCCAAGTATTAATTAAATAAGATATATTGTTTTTGTTAGCTGTTGCTCCTATTTGTTCAGTTATGGATACAACTTGAACATTAGATAAAAAAAGTATATATAAGAGCATTACTATCAACACACTCAGAAGCGAGAAAAATACCGAAGCCTTATCTCTAAAGTATAAACTAACATTTCTATAAATAATTTTACTCATATTTTAACATCCTCCTGACTGTCACCAATTATATTTAAAAATACATCATCCATGTTTCCATGTATTACTTCAAAAGAGCTTATAAATTTTTTTAAGTCAGATAAAATTTGAATAATAGTATTTACAGATTTAATTTCAATTATTAATTCGTTTTTGTTTAAGCTATAAGTTATATTATTTTTTGCCATATAACTAATCACTTCACTTGTAGGATTGTATATCTTTAAATTATCCTTAGTATACTTTTCCTTTAATTTAAAAGGACTTCCCTCATCAATGATTCTTCCCTTATTAATAATTGTAATCTTGTCAGCTTTTGCTGCTTCTTCCATATAATGGGTAGTCAAAAATACAGTCATACCAAACTGTTTTTGCATATCCGCAATAGTATTCCAAACTGATATCCTTGTTTTAGGATCAAGACCCGTTGTTGGCTCGTCTAAAAAAAGTATTTTAGGTTGGTTAATAAGTGCTCTTGCGATATCAGCTCTTCGCCTTTGTCCCCCTGACAATTTTCCATATCGCCGATTTATAAATTCATTACATTCTGTTACTCGTACTGCTTCCCTTATCCGTTCTTTTAAAATGTTACCTTTTAGGCCATAAAATGATCCTCTAACTTCAAGGTTTTCTTTTACTGATAATAAATCATCCAGTATACTATTTTGAAACACAATGCCAATATTCTTTCTGATTTCATTATCATCTTTACCAAGCTGGAATTTATTGATAGTAATATTTCCTGCATTTTTTTTTATAAGTGTTCCTAGTATATCTATTGTTGTTGATTTCCCTGCACCATTTGGACCTAAAAAAGCAAATAAATCCCCTTCCATAACATTAAAAGAAATATCATCTACAGCTGTTAGAAATCCATACATTTTACTTAAATTCTCAACTTTTATAATCGTATTCATACTACTTTCCTTTCTCTATACAATTTAGTAGTTGTCTTCTCTAAAATTCACTAAATTGATATATATTTTTATTGTTACATAAAGCCACCGGTTATTTCTAAAATTTAGCAACAAAGGTTACAATAGTTATAAAAGGATTTAACATCTTAATTCTAACAACTTAGCTTTAATCTTATCCCGAAGCTCACAGAAATAAATAATTTAATTATATCCAGATGTACAAGTAAATTCTCAGCAGTTTTTTACCACACTACACTTATTTAAGCATCACTAGCCTAAAGGCAAAGATATGAATTATTTTCAGTTTTTATATAATTATGTTTAACAGCAGCTTTTCTTTTCTTTTCAAGAAAACTCCAACAGGTCTTTTAAATAAATGCACTCTAATAAGGCTGACAACAATTAAAACCTAGTTTCTAAATAAAGCAAAAGTTTTTATCGACTTAATTTTAACATAATATTTAGTTTAAGTATCGATAATATCTGGTAAACTCTTTATAAATTGTTTTTTATTTTTTAAATTGTTATAACTCTAACGACCATTTTTTGAATTGATTTATGTCTAACAATACTGTATAATTTTAAGTGTTACCAACTGAGAAACGTTATCAATTGGTAAGTCATAAATAAATTTTCCACTATGGGAGGAGATAAATTTGGATACTTCTTTAAGTTTTCTAAAAGCAAATGATTACGCTGAAATAAAATATATATCAACTGGGTGCTGCGCGACAAAAAGACTTTCTGAACTAGGACTTCATAAAGGTGCTTTATTCAAAGTTGTTAAAAATGACTTTGGTCCAATAATACTAAGTTTCTCAGGAAATAAATTAGCTCTTGGTAGAGGCCTTGCCTCTTCAGTTATGGTTGAAAAAATAGATAAAAAATAGAAACTAGCTATTACTCAGTCTTAAGAAGGAAGTGTTACATGAAAACTATTGCACTTGTAGGAAACCCTAATAGTGGGAAAACTACAGTTTTTAATTCCTTAACTGGATCTAATCAGCACGTTGGCAATTGGCCAGGCGTTACTGTTGAGAAAAAAGAAGGAAAGTTTAAATATAAGAATACAGAATATATAGTAGTAGATTTACCTGGTACATATGGTCTCGGGGCATATTCAGAAGATGAAATAGTTGCAAGAGATTTTTTATTAAAAGGAAATCCTGATATTGTTATTAATGTTGTCGATGCAACAAATATAGAAAGAAATCTTTATCTCACCACCCAGCTTATGGGCATGGGAGTAGATGTTATTATTTCTCTTAATATGATGGATGAAGTTAAACAAAAAAATATAGAAATAGATATAAAAAAACTTTCAAAAAAACTTGGGATTAGCGTAATTCCAACTATAGCTCATAAAGAAAAAGGTTTAGATGATTTAATTGAAAAGACTGTTCAAGTAATTGAAAGAAATGAAATCACATATACAGAATTCAATTATGGAGAAAAACTTGAAAATGAAATAACTAAAATAGAGCACACTCTTTCAGAAGTAGATTTAGAGTATCCTAAAAGATGGGTAGCAATTAAATTACTTGAGAGAGATCCTGAAATTAAAAATTTAAAACAGCTTAAAAACCTTAAGTCTTTAAAAGAAAAACTCTTTTTTTATGAAGATAAAAGCCTTGCTTATGAACTTGAAATTGTAGATAAAAGATATTCCTTTATTGGTGAAGTTTTAAAAGATACTCTTGTAAGGCCCGAAGAAGAAACTGAAACTATAACTGATAAAATAGATAAAGTACTAACTCATAAATACTTTGGAATACCAATATTTGCTCTTATTATGTTTACCATATTTCAGCTTACATTTAAATTTGGTGAAGATTTTCTTGGTAGCTATATGGTCAATCTAGTCGATTTTCTTAGTGACAAAGCATTAGTCGGTCTAACATATTTAGGTGCGAGTCCGTGGATCAAAGATTTTTTTTTAAATGCTTTGTTTGAAGGAGTTGGAGCTGTTCTTGAATTTATACCTCTTATTGCGGTTTTATATTTCTTTTTAGGAATATTAGAAGATACTGGATATATGGCAAGGGCTGCCTATGTAATGGATAGCCTTATGAGAAAACTTGGTTTGCAAGGAAAAACTTTTATTTCTATGATAGTAGGTTTTGGGTGTAACGTACCTGGAATAATGGCGACTAGAACTTTAGAGAATAAAAAAGATAGAATGATAGCTTTGCTTATAAATCCATTTATGAGCTGCGGAGCAAAAATACCAATATATACCATTTTTATTGCTGCCTTTTTCCCAAATTATGGTGGAATAGCCTTATTTACACTTTATTTTTTAGGAATCATAGTAGCTTTAGTTATGGGAAAGATATTTTCAAAAACAATATTCAAAGGACAAACATCACATTTTATAATGGAATTGCCTCCTTATAGACTTCCTACTCTTAAATATGTACTACGAGATATGTGGACCAAAGTACGAGACTTTGTTATAAGAGCTGGAACAATTATATTTGCGGTAGTATCACTTCTTTGGGTACTTGCAAGATTACCTCTAGGGGTTGATCCTTATAGTCAAACAAGTATTCTTGGGAAAATTGGTACATTTATATCACCAATATTTAAACCTGCAGGCTTTGGAACTTGGCAAGCATCTGTAGGTTTATTTGCTGGGATAGCAGCTAAAGAGGCAGTCGTTGCGACTCTTGGTATGGTTTATGCTGGAGTTACAGAAGGAACAGCTCTTGTAGAAGCTATAAGTGGTTCTTTCACTACACTTTCCGCTGCAGCATTTTTAGTCATGACCCTACTTTATACTCCTTGCGCAGCTGTTATAGCAACAGTTAAGAGAGAAACTAATTCTTATAAATGGGCAATATTCATGGTTGTTTATCCATTTTTAATAGGTTGGGGCTTTGCAGTGTTAATTTATCAAGTTGGAAGTTTATTTGGACTAGGTTAGGAGGCTAAGCTATGCTTAAAAAAGTTTTAAAAGAAATAAGTACTGCGAGAGCATTAGACATACCCGGTATTGCACAAAAACTTGGCATCACAGAGAATTTTGTAAAAGAATTGATAAGTCAGTTGGAACGAATGGGATTTCTGGACGAAGATAAAGGGTCCTACATTTGTGAAACTAGGTGTAGTTCTTGTAAAGTTTCAAACTGTAACATCATAGCTGTTAAAATGCTTACTATTACAAAAAAAGGTGAAGAATTACTAAAGACACTTTAATCTTTTGTTATGCTCATATCTAAACCTTAGGATAAATACTTACTCAAAAAATATAAGCCTAAATAATAAATTGGATGTGCCCTTTAATAATAAATTTTTAAAATTTAACTATTTAATGTTATTTAATGCTATACTCTAATTGGATAGTTTTTAAATTATCTATTAGTCCTAAATATTGTATCCGGGCGGGTACTTTATTTAGGACTTTTT
>LFRM01140795.1_pt1 | contig 17345 bp, 16 predicted proteins | sample 618341 | NCBI WGS metagenome assembly LFRM01 (sample SAMN03654438, study PRJNA283298) | anaerobic digester metagenome | isolation source: pool of bioreactors CSTR01a, CSTR02a, and CSTR03a thermophilic anaerobic... | place: Denmark: Kgs. Lyngby | collected 2014-05-21 | reverse complement strand
AGCGATGGATGCGGCGCGTGTCGCATTGCGCAAGGGCGCGTCGGAAGTTCATGTCCTCTACCGTCGCGGGATCGACGACATGCCGGCGGAAAAAAGGGAAATCCATGAAGCGATCGAAGAAGGTGTCGTTATCCATGAGCTGGTGGAACCACTGGCCTTTGAGGGGCGTGCTGATGTGGAACGTGTGGTCTGCCAACGCATGAAGCTGCAGGGCTTCGACAAAGAGGGGCGGCGCAGACCTGTCAAGATACCCGATGCGCTCATCACCTTCGATGTGGATATGGTGATACCGGCTGTCAGCCAGTACTCCGACCTGCCTTTTGTACGCAAGGATGAGGTGGAGATGACTGATTGGGGTACCTTTGTCATCGATGCGGACACACAAAAAACTACGATGGAAGGTGTTTTCGCCGGTGGTGATGTTGTCCGCGGCGCTGACGTTGTCATCACAGCGATTGCTGACGGCAAGAAGGCTGCCCAGTCCATCGACCGCTATCTGGGCGGCGATGGTGTGCTGAATAAAGGGGAGAAAATCGAAATTCCAGCACCCATTGATGACCCGGATCTGGTCGAGCACGAACGTTTCGCGATGAAATGCCTGAATCCAGAAGAACGCTGCAGATCATTCGACGAGGTTTTCCGTGGCTTCCACAAGTTGAATGCCATCGCTGAAGCCATGCGCTGCCTGCGCTGCGACCGTCGCTGAAGGAGGGACTGTTTATGTTTGAAATTACCATGAATGATCAGGTGGTCACAGCCCGCGAAGGGGAAACCATTCTGGAAGTCGCACGGCGGCATCACATTCAGATTCCCACGCTGTGCCATCTGGAACATGTCAACCAGATCGGTTCCTGCCGCATCTGCGTCGTTGAAGTGGAAGGCGCGAAAAGCCTGATGGCTTCCTGTGTTACACCCGTCAATCCGGGCATGGTGATCCGAACCCATACACCCCAGGTGCGTCAGGCGCGTAAAGTGCTATACGAACTGATGCTTTCTGATCACCCGACCGATTGCCTGCATTGCGAACGCAGTCGGGACTGTGAATTTCGACAGCTGGGCGAAGTGCTTCAAGTTGACCTGTCCCGATTCAGCGGTGAACGTTCCAAAGAGATGATTGACACCAGCAGCGCTGCGATTGTCCGCGACAACAACAAATGTATCCTTTGCCGCCGCTGTGTCGCCGTTTGCAATGAGATACAAGGTGTGGGAGCCTTGAACGCCCAGAACAGGGGTTTTCATACAGAAATCAGTCCGGGCGGAAACCTGCTGCTGGGGACCGCGGTCTGCACCAGCTGCGGCCAGTGCACCGTAGTGTGTCCGGTTAACGCGTTGAAAGAAAAAGACGCTACCGCTGCTGTATGGCAAGCTTTGGCTGATCCGAAAAAGACTGTTGTTGTTCAGACCGCTCCAGCTGTCCGGGCTGCTTTGGGTGAGCCTTTCGGCCTGCCGCCAGGTACTCTGGTGACCGGAAAAATGGCGGCTGCCTTGCGCCGCATGGGCTTTTCTCAAGTGTTTGACACCAATTTTACAGCTGATCTGACCATCCTGGAAGAAGGCACGGAATTTCTTGGCCGCCTGGCCGCGAAGGCTCTGGATGACGGAGTGATCAACCAGACGCAGCTGCAGGCACTGCATCTGCCGGAACACCTGCCGGCGCCTGTCCTGCCGATGATGACCAGTTGCAGCCCCGGCTGGATCAAGTATGTCGAGCATTTCTTCGGGGATCATCTGAGCCATCTTTCCAGCTGCAAATCGCCGCACATGATGCTTGGCGCGCTGGCCAAATCCTGGTTTGCCGCGAACAAGGACATTGATCCGCGTCAACTGTATGTTGTCTCCATCATGCCCTGTACCGCCAAGAAGTATGAGGTGACACGTCCGGAAATGATGAACGATGGCATGGCGAATGTCGATGCGGTTCTGACAACCCGGGAACTGGCCCGCATGATCCGTGAAGCCGGCATTGATTTTGTCAGCCTGCCTGATGAGCCTTTTGACAGCCCAATGGGGCAGTCAACCGGAGCGGCCGATATCTTTGGTACAACCGGCGGTGTCATGGAGGCCGCTTTGCGTACGGTCTATGAACGGTTGACCGGGCGAGAACTGCCTTTTGAAAATCTGCATGTCAAGCCGATTGTCGGTCTGGAACGCATCAAGACCGCTTCCTTCCAGTTTTCCGATGTCAAGCCTGAATGGTTTTTCCTGGAAGGCGTTACCGTGAAAATCGCCGTAACCAGTGGCCTTGCTGGCGCGGGTACGCTGATGGAAGAAATCGCCGCAGGAACCAGCGAATACCATTTCATTGAGGTGATGGGCTGTCCCGGTGGCTGCATCAGCGGTGGCGGTCAGCCTCGCCCGACCAATGACGAGATCAGAAAGAAACGTCTGGAAGCGATTTATCGCGAAGATGAAGGCAAACCGTTGCGCAAGTCTCATGAAAACCCTGATATCCAGCATTTGTACCATGTTTTCCTGGGCAGTCCTTGCGGGCATGTATCGCATGAACTGCTGCATACGACCTACACGCGCCGCAACAGAATCTGAGTGGTCAAGTCTGTAAGGATAAGGAACCCGACCGCAAGGGGATCGCACCCCTGGGTCGGGTTCTTTCAGGGGTGGCTTAACGGGCAGAGGGCCGGTAGATTGGTGTGCAGGGGCAGCCAGGTTAAACGACAGGAAAGAGACGGTTGGCCAGAAAGATGACAGCTGTCATGCTCAGGGCGCTGAGCATGGTTGTCAGAATGACAACCTGTGTCGCGAAATCAGGATGATTTTTACTTTCAACCGCGATCAGTGCCGTATTGACAGCGGTTGGGACACTCGCTGAGATGAACAGGACCTGGGCGGGAATACCATCCATGCCGAACAGCAGAATAAAACCAAGCGCCAGAGCCGGGCCGATCATCAGCCGGATCATGGCGGCCAGGAAAACATCGCGGTTATTCAGTCTAAACTGGCTCTTGGACAACTGGACACCAAGGGAAAGCAAAGCAATGGGAACCAGACCGTTGCGGGCGTAATTCAAAACCGGCCAGAAAGGTAAAACGGTTATATCATAAGGAACAAACTTGAGCAGAAAAGCGAGCGGAACCATGTAGACAGTCGGCATCTTGAATATATGGAGGACGGCATGACGAACACTTAGGCTGGCCCGTCCTGCATTGAAGAATCCAATCGTATTTATGCTGATGTTCTGTACAACCAGCACCATGACCTGGATGGACAAAGCCAGGGATAAATAAGGTGTCTGGTCCCCGGCCGCATAAAGACCGGTGCTGAAAACAAGCGTAATCAGGGGGATACCAATGTTTCCGGAGTTGTAGAACATCACGGCGTTCTGGAAAGCATACTTCATGCCCTTCGGATATTTGCGCAGCTTCGCGATGATGATGCTGATCCCGAAATTCGTGATGATGATCAGTATGCCGATGATGACGGCCAGCACAGCATCCAGGCGGATCGCGGTCTGGTACAGGTTGACGAAGGTGAATGAAGGGACAAAAATATAAAAATTGACTTTCGTCAATGTGATGATATTGAGGTGGAATTTTCTGTCCAGCAGAAAGCCAAGACCGATCAGCAGAAAAATAGGCAGAATGTTCTGGGTCAAAATATGTAAAACAACGGTCAAGCTTTCAGCTCCTTCCGCCTGCCACAACGGCAGCACGCTAATCCAGCCGGTTGGCTGGCCATGATTATCATTATATCCAACTATTGTAAACAAGCAGGAGGAGTCATGCAAGCGACACCGCTGTCAGCATTTGGTTAGCCTTGACAGCGCTGTGTTGTTTTCATATAATAACCATGCGCTTGCGGGATTAACTCAGTGGTAGAGTGTCACCTTGCCAAGGTGAAAGTCGCGAGTCCGAATCTCGTATCCCGCTCCAGAGAGAAAGCCGGCTGAATGTCCGGCTTTTTTTCATCAAATGGGATTAGGCCGACTTCCGTTGCGTTTCGTTTTTCACGGCTATGGCTTATAATAGGATAGCAACCTTCATTGCCGGCGCCTGGCCGCTCACATCAGTACCCTGCCTGCGTGGAAGGTCTGCAGTTCAATCCATGGAGGGAAACATGGCGCCAGTTAATTTGAAAACCATCATTCGTGAATTTGACCTGGAAGTGATTGCTGATTTCGGCCGATTTGAAGATATCCTGATCTCTGTCGCCGATGTGACCCGTCCCGGCCTGCAGCTGGCCGGCTATTTTGACCAGTTTGGACCGGACAGGATTCAGGTATTAGGGAACATGGAGACAGCCTTCCTGGATCGGCTGACCTCTGAAGACCGGCTTAAACGGCTGGATGCTCTCTTTGAAAAGGGCATTCCCTGCCTCATTCTGACGAGAAACCATGCAGCCAGACCAGAACTGATCGAATGTGCGCGTAAATACACCATCCCGGTTTTACGTACAAAGGAAGTCACGGCTAACTTCACCAGCTCCCTGGTCAAATTCCTCAATGTGGAACTGGCACCACGCACCTCACTGCACGGTGTGCTGATTGAAGTTTACGGTGAGGGCATTTTGATCCTGGGCGAAAGCGGGGTCGGCAAGTCAGAAACAGCCCTGGAAGTTGTAAAACGCGGCCACCGCCTTATCGCTGATGACCTGGTTGAAATCCGTCGTGTTTCCGATACAACGCTGCTGGGCAGGGCGCCGGAGATCATTCGCCACCTGATTGAGATCCGGGGTATTGGCATTCTGGATGTTAAAGAGCTCTATGGTGTCTCATCCGTCAAGATGCAGGAAAACGTTGATTTTGTCATTAATCTGGAGTTATGGGATGAAAAAAAGCATTATGAGCGTTTGGGCATACAAGAAGAAGAAACAGACATACTCGGCATTAAGGTGCCGTCAATCACCATCCCCGTCCGCCCCGGTCGTAACCTTGCGATTATCGTTGAGGTGGCCGCCATTAATTTCCGTCAGAAAAAAATGGGTTATAACGCGGCAAAAGCTTTGACCGACCGTGTGTTCGGGCCGGATTACCTGTAGAACAGGACGAGGATGTACAGAGAGGGACCTACAATTTGCCGCAGTCTATTTTACATGATCACATAAAAAAAGAACTAGCCGCCTTACTGGGTTGCCCGCCATTACGCCTGCGCTTTAATGAGCCGATGAGCGACCATACATCTTTTCGCATCGGCGGGCAGGCGGATGCCTATTTTGAACCGGCCAGTGATACAGAAATCCTGCAAGCCCTGCAGTATTGCCAAACACAAGACATACCCTGCACCGTATTGGGAAACGGTACCAATATTCTGGTGGCTGATGCCGGTATCCGCGGCCTGGTCATGGTGATCGGCTCGCATTACGCAGGAGTGGAATCCCGGGGATACAACCTGGAGGTGAAAGCGGGCACCCGTTTGTCTTCCTTGGCAGCGGCAGCCGCCCAGATGAACGGAACAGGGCTGGAATTTGCCTCCGGCATTCCCGGAACACTGGGCGGTGCGATTCAGATGAATGCCGGCGCTTATGACGGTTGCATGCAGGATGTCGTTGTTGAGACTGTTTATCTGGATGAACAGCTGCGCTATCAGCAGGTCACCGGCCAGGCGCACCAGTTTGGCTATCGTCACAGTGTGTTTTCTGACCGGCAATGTGTGATTCTGAAAGCTAAGATCCAGCTGAAATCAGGCGTTCACGAAACAATCATCGAACGCATGGCTGACCTGGCGGAGCGAAGACGTCGCTCACAACCGCTGGAACTGCCCAGCGCCGGCAGTGTTTTCAAACGGCCGACGGCGCATTATGCCGGCAAGCTGATCAGCGATTGCCAGCTCAAAGGGCTGACCGTCGGAGGAGCCCAGGTTTCAGAAAAACATGCTGGTTTCATTGTAAATCTGGGACAGGCAACAGCCAGCGATGTGCGCAAGCTGATCGACCGGGTACAGATCATCGTGGCAGAACAGACAGATGTCGTGCTGGAAAGAGAAATCAAGTTTATTGGCGACTGGCAAAGCTGACCGATGCTTCTGGAGGGAGGGATCTTATGGATATGATTATCCTGACCGGCATGTCCGGGGCCGGAAAAAGCCTTGCGGCCAATTATCTGGAAGATATGGGCTATTTCTGCATTGATAATCTACCGCCCAGCCTGCTTCCCGAATTGATGGCGTCCTATGTGAAAAAACGTGACAATCTTTCTCCGCAAGACCCTGAAACCAGTAAAATGGCCTTTGTGATTGATGTCAGGAGTTCAGATCTTTTTGAGGAGATTTTTCCCGCGCTGGAGCGTCTGACCAGCCTGGGCATCTCTGGCCGCATTATTTTTCTCGACGCGACAGACCAGGCTTTGATCAGCCGCTACAAGCAGAGCCGGCGCAATCATCCCCTGGCGCAAGGGCGCGGGATTGTGCAGGCGATCGAACTGGAGCGGCAGCGGCTGGCACCGGTCAAGGAGCTGGCTTCAGATGTGATTGAAACATCGACGCTTTCTCCCAACGAGCTTCGGGACATCCTATATGCCATGCTGTCCAGTGAAGGCCGGGATGAACGCATGACGATCCTGATCCAGTCCTTTGGCTTCAAATATGGCATACCGGTTGACTGTGACTGCGTTCTTGATGTGCGCTTTATTCCTAATCCATATTACGTTCCGGCCTTAAAACCGCTTTCCGGTCTGGATCAGCCGGTCATCGACCATGTTCTCTCGTTTAAAGAAACCGGCCTTTTCATGGATCTTCAGGAAAAATGGCTGGAGTTCACCATCCCGTACTACATTCGCGAAGGTAAAGTTCGGTTCACGATCGGAGTCGGCTGCACCGGAGGCCGCCATCGCTCGGTCGTGCTGGCTGAAGACCTGGCCAACCGCTTGCGCGATAACAAGCTGCGCGTTGTTATCGATCATCGTGACCTGGATAAAGATCCAAGGATCTCCGGCCGGTCCAGGTCAGAGTGACCAGCCGTGACAATCATGGATGAACCAGCAAGGCCAATCATCGCTAGATCAAGAAAATCACATCAGGATCAGGAGTTATATGCTGACAGAGACTGAAGAGAAAATCATCCGTTTTGCCAAAAATCCGGCCCAAGGCCCGAAGATCGCTGTGATCGGCGGGGGGACCGGGTTGTCAACCGTCCTGCGTGGTCTGAAGCTCTTTTCCAATCATCTCAGCGCTATCGTGACCGTAGCGGATAATGGCGGTTCGTCCGGCATGCTGCGTGAGGACCTGGGCATTTTGCCTCCAGGAGACATTCGCAACTGCATCCTCGCCCTTGCCGATACAGAACCTCTTATGGACGAGCTGTTGAACTACCGTTTTAGCGATGGCCGGCTGAAAGGCCAAAGCTTCGGCAACTTGTTTATTGCTGCCATGAATGCCATTTCCGATAATTTCTATGACGCGGTACGCAACGTCTCCAAGGTGCTGGCTGTCAAAGGCCGTGTTTTGCCGGTTTCTCTGCAGGATGTGCAGATCAGCGCTTTCCTGAGCGATGGTGGCATCATTAACGGGGAATGGGCCATCGGTAATCGGCCGGTTGACCCGGACCAGCAAATTGTGGCGATCACCATGCAGCCGGCAGATGCCGCTGCCTTACCGGAAGCCATTCAGGCTTTAGCCACAGCTGATGTGATTGTGCTTGGCCCGGGCAGTCTCTACACCAGCATCATTCCCAACCTGCTGTTTGCGGACATACGCCAAGCGATCAGAAGAAGCCAGGCGATAAAAGTCTATGTCTGCAACCTGATGACACAACCGGCAGAAACACTGGGCTATACAGCCGCTCAGCATCTGCAGGCCCTGCTGAAGCACTTTGGACAGGATACAACAGAAGGCTTCATTGACTATTGTGTTGTCAATAACGCCTGGGTTGACCGCTGCGAGATCGCCCGCTATAAGCTGGAAAGCGCAACTCCGGTGCTGGCAGAGCGCCGTTCGATCGAAATGCTGGGTGCACGACAGGTCGATGCGCCTCTGGCTATCATTAACAATGGTGTGATCCGTCATGACCATATGCTGTTGGCTCGGGTTATTCTCAGATTACTGCTGGAGCATGTTTCCAGGCAACCGCTGTTCGGTGAACAGCCATCACAGGAAGTGAGCCGGAACAAGCCATGAAACATGCAGCGTTTTCTTTTTCGCAGAGGATCAAAGACGAACTGAGCCAGATCCCCTGCATTGAACAATGCTGTCGTCAGGTAGAACTGGCAACCGTGTTTTTCGCAGCAGCAAAAAAAAGTAAAACACATATAGAAGTCTCAACCGGCCATGCAGGTTTCGCGGAACGTCTGACCGGCCTGGTTGAAAAACAATATGGTATAACGCCCCCCATCCGGCATGGACGCGAATTCCACACCATTGTCTTGAACCGTGCTGCCTGTTTCGCACGTATCCAAGCTGATATTACAACCGTTTTCCTGTCGGCGGAGCGCCAGAGGCCTGCTCAATGGACAGATTGTTGCCGTCGTGCTTTTCTTAGGGCTTTGTACCTTTCCTGCGGGTCAGTCAGTGAGCCGGAGGCTGCTTACCATCTGGAACTGGCTGTGCGGCGGGACAGCGGGGCGGCTGATCTGTTCAAGGCTTTGCTGGATCAGCAGGATCTTCGCAGCACGCTTGTTGAGCGGCAGCATTACCAGGTCATCTATCTGCGTGAAGGGCAGTGCCTGGCGGATTATCTTTTGCTGGCCGGTGCACAGCATTCCTATCTGACTTTTGAGTTGCTGCGTGTCGAAAAAGAAATGCGCAACAGCGTCAACAGAGTGGTTAATTGTGACAGCGCCAACCTGCAGCGGGTTGCAGATACCGCGGCCCGCCAGTCCTCTCTGCTGCGCAGGCTTCAGGAAAAAAACCTGGATCGGCAGCTGCCGCCGGATCTGAAGGCAGCCGCTGAAACACGGCTGCAGTATCCGGAGCTGAGCCTGAAAGAGCTGGGCGCCATGATGCAGCCATCTCTTGGCAAGTCCGGGATGAACCATCGGCTGAAACGCTTTGAGGCGATGGCCGCGGAACTGCTGTCGAGAACGGGGGAATAGGAGATGCCACTGCAGATTGTCCTGGTCGAACCGGAAATACCGCAGAATACCGGAAATATTGCCCGAACCTGTGTTGCGATTGGCGCGCGTCTGCATCTGGTTGAGCCACTTGGTTTCTCAATCAGCGACCGGGCTGTCAAACGGGCCGGTCTGGATTACTGGCATGACCTGGATCTGGCCGTCTGGAGCAGCCTCGAACAGTTATGGGCCGGTTTGAACTTAACGGAAGCGGATCCAGGCGACCAGGCAGATCAAGACATACACAAAAGCCTTTTCTACGCGACCACCAAAGCCGGCCGGGTTTATACGCGGCCCTGTTATCCGGCTGATACTGTTTTGTTCTTCGGGCCAGAAACCCGGGGCTTGCCGGAACCACTGCTGCAGGCACATCCGGAAAGATGCCTGCGCATTCCCATGTTGCCGGGCTGCCGGTCGCTTAACCTTTCTAACGCAGTCGCTATTATGGCATATGAAGTGCTGCGCCAGCAAGGCTTTCCCGGCCTGCAGCAGGCCGGTCCGTCTGACAGGATGATGGACTAATGCCGCGCCCGGAGCGTCTGCAGGATGGACATAATCACTGAGAAGTTAGTGGTAAAAAAGTGCCGAAAATAAATCAAATGAAAAAATCAGGAGGCAGAAAATGATTCAGGAAAAAAGAATTGTACAGCATTTTGTTCGTCTGGTCGACATTGACGCACCTTCCCTTGCCGAACGGGAACTGGCGGATTTTGTCAAGGAGCAGCTCAGTCAAATGGGTTTTCAGGTCAGTGAAGATGATGCCGGCAGGGCGATTGGCGGAAACTGCGGCAATGTCTATGCCCGTTGGCCGGGAACACTGGATCTGGAGCCGCTGCTCTTCAGCGGACATTTTGATACGGTTGAACCAGGCCGGGGCAAAAAAGCTGTTGTTCATGATGACGGCCGCATCACTAGTGCCGGCGATACAGTTCTGGGCGCTGACAATCTGGCTTGCCTAGCCGCTATCATAGAGGCAATCCGCTCCATCACGGAAGATGGCCGCCCGCACAGGCCGGTTGAGCTGTTCATCTCAGTCGCTGAAGAAAGGCACTTGCTTGGCGCCGGACAGTATCAGCCGGATCGCTTGTCAGCCCGGCAATGTTATGTGCTGGACGCGTCCGGCGCGCCCGGATTGGCTGTGGTGCGGGCTCCGGGTGTCATCGAACTCCTGTTTGAGATCCAGGGACGTTCCGCGCATGCGGGCATGGAACCGGAAAAAGGAATCAATGCGATCACGACCGCTGCCCGGGGCATCGCTGCGATGAAGCTGGGCCGTATCGATCCGGAAACAACGGCGAACATCGGCCGTATCGAAGGAGGTGGCGCAACGAATGTTGTTTCTGCAGCCTGTAAGGTTACCGCCGAATGCCGCTCTCAGGATGAGGCTAAACTTACAGCTCAGGCAGATCATATGTGCGCCTGCATGCAGCAGGCAGCCGATGAAAGCGGCGCCTTGCTGAAGATCAGGCGGCAACTTTCTTATCTGCCCTATGCTGTCAGTCCGGAAAGCCCGGTGTTGCGGCGTTTCCGCCAGGCCTGCCAGGTGCTGGACCTGCCGAAACGTGAACAGCCGGCCGGTGGGGGCAGTGACAACAACTTGCTGGTGCGGCATGGCATAGATGGTATCGTCCTTTCCTGTGGTATGGATCAGGTACACACCTGCCAGGAACAGATTCTGGTCAAGGATCTTGTTGATACCGCCAGGCTGGTGGAACAATTGATTTTACTGCCCTGACCGTTGTTTTATAGCGGGGTGCTGTGTCTGAATACATTCGAAGCTTTATTTATGTTAAAATAGTCTGTATGTTTTAGCGAAAGGTCAGAATAATGACAACAAAAAAAGGTATCTACGTAAAAGACGGGCGTTATCACGGGCGCAAGAAATCAAAAAACAGACCAGGCGGACCGCTGCTGAAACTGGCGGCTGCTTTGGTTGTGGTAACGCTGGTGATCGCCCTGATCCAGTATGGCCCGGGGTTGCTGAAGCCTCGCGCGACCGAACCGTTGCAAAGCCAGAATCCTTCGTTAAGTATGACAGACGGGACCTCACAAAACACAACGTCCCAAGATCCGACTGATCCAGATCCGACTCCGATCCCGACCCCAACGCCGGTACCGGGAGCAGGGAATCCTCAGCTGCTGCCGCCTGATGATCAGCCTCTGCTGCAACAGGGACAACCGGCGACCGGACTTACGCCGGCAGATAATAAACTGGCTTACGATATCTTCGGCGATCAGATGCAGCACCTTGACTCTTTTGAGCGCGCAAACCCGATCGCTTTGCTCGATCCGCTTGGCTACCAGCAGATACCGGGTGTCCTGACTTTCCGGGGTAATAATTTCCGCAATGCACCTGCCTATGGCCTTACAGATATCCGGGAAAACATACTCAGCCAGGACTGGTCTGTAGGCATTGGCGGTTTACCGTCCTCCTCCTGGTCTTTCTCCTGGACCGGAACAGGCTGGACGGGTCAGCCCTTGCTGGTTCAATGGGATGACGCTGTACGGAACATCATGAATATCCGGCCGGAGAAAAAAGAAAAAGCGGATCTGGTAGAAGTTATTTACGCGACAATGGATGGGAAAATCTACTTTCTCGACCTGGATGACGGCCAGCCAACACGCGATCCGATCAACGTCGGCGCGACAATCAAAGGAACCCCTTGTATCGACCCGCGCGGCTATCCGGTTCTCTATGTCGGTCAGGGCGACAAGAACTCAAAAGAAGACATTGGCATGGGTTTTCGTGTATTCAACCTGATCGACCAGTCATTACTTTTGTATCGTGATTGTACACAGGATCCGTCGCACCGGTCCTCCTGGGCTGCCTGCGACTCGTCACCGATCTTTGACGCGGTGGCTGATACGCTGATCTACCCCAATGAGAATGGCATGGTCTATACGGTGCTCATGAACACGGATTTTGATCTGGAAAACGCCCGCCTGACCATAGATCCGGAATTCGCCGCCTACCGCTACAAACGTCCGGACATGGTCCTGCAAGGGATCGAAAGCTCTATGGCCGTTTATAACCATTATGGCTATTACAGCGATAATTCAGGCATGTTCCACTGCCTCAATATCAACACCTTGGAACCGGTCTGGGTACGCCAGTTGAAAGATGACTCCGACGTGACCCCTGTCCTTCGCCATGAAGGAGACCAGCTGGCGATCTACACAGGAACGGAAGTTGACTGGCAGAAAGGCATTGTCGGTGAATACCAGGGCGATGCCTATGTTTACAAAATGAATGCTCTGACGGGTGAAGTGCTCTGGGAGAATTCCCTTCCCTGCTGGACGCGCAAGGCAGCGAACATCGGCGATGATATCAATGGCGGCATCATGGGCTCGCCACTGACTGGAAAACAGAGCATCGCTGATCTGGTCATCTTCAGTTTTACCATGACCAACGGCATGTACAGCGGAACCAGTTTGGTCGCTTTCAACCAAGCCGATGGGGCGATCGTCTGGGAATACAAGATGGCCGCTTATTCCTGGAGTTCTCCGGTTGACCTCTATGACGAACAAGGTAACGCCTACATCGTCATGGCGGATTCTGCCGGTAAACTGCACTTGGTTGACGGGAAGACCGGAGAACAGCTGCATGTCTTGCAGCTGACGCTCAACAACGGCAGCACAGCCGGAAACATTGAGTCTTCATGTGCTGTCTTTGGGAACCGACTGGTTGTCGGTACCCGCGGTCAAGTTATTGCAGGTGTTGAAATCCGCTGAAATCGTTCTGCTGACGGTAGGCGACCTTGTAAGGCTTTGACATTGCCATGAAGATGGCTATACTGGGTGGCATAGCAGCAAGAGAAACGGATGAAGCAGCTTTTTACCAATGTGATATGATCCAAACGATGATGTGATGGTGCTATGGGATCTGAAGCAGACATTGCCAGTATTGATTTTGAGCTGATTGTCTATAGGAAAGGCAGTCTGCATGCCCATGTCAATTTATCACGGGGCTACATGACCTGGCGAGACAGCTGGCAATGGGGCAACAATTTTACCCGTACATTGTCTGACGAACAAGTCAACCGTGTCCGGCAACAGGCGAAGGCATGCCTGATCCAGGCAGATTGGTCCGGGCAGGACGACAGGACAGAACAACGGGAAAAGCTGCCAGATGACCCGGCCTTTGAGCCAGTTAGTTGGCAGATCACCATACGCTGGCCGGAAGAGCGTCAACAAGTGCGTGGTGATGGAAGCGTACCGGTCTGCTGGAGGCCACTAAAGGAACTGATTGAACAAGTCAGCCGCATTTGCTTTTTTCTCTGAAAGTGTTCAGCTGCGCAGGTTTACCGGTTTGGCTTGGCATGATAGAATAGCAGGAGACTGATCAGATCAGGGAGGGGTCATGGACTTCTTAGAAGGCTTTCTATTGGGGCCCACATGGAGTGATACGGAATATGAGACCCGTCGCCATACGGGTTTTTATTGGTTGATTGGCTGGCTGGTATTCCTGGGATACATCTGGCTGCAGTTTGACCCGCCGCAGGCCCGTCCCTGGATGTCCTTGCCCCGCTGGGCACCTTTGCTTGTGTTTTTATTTCTTCTGCTGGCAGCACCTTTTACCAACCGGTATTATTACAGGCTTAATATCTTGCTGAAGCTACCTGTCCTGGCCCTACAGGCGATCAAGCTTGCTGCCGCTTATCTGGCAGTCTACCAGTGGGTTATGCCGTTCTATAAACTGGATGTTGATCTGCTCCCGCAGGAATTGCTCGAATACATCAACCAGACGATTGCCAAGTCAACCGAAACATTCACCAGCATGGGTCAGGCTATGGGTATGATGGTCGGTGTTATCGCAGGTGGCTTACAGGTTGTATTGACCTTTGTCGGCATTCTGCTGGTGGCGACCATCGCCCCGGCTCTTTTTCTTGTGCTGCTCCAATTGCTGCAGCGCGGTGTTGATAACCTGGCCCACCATACCCTTTTGCGCAATATCGATTTCTGAAACAGGTTTCCCTCATGCTTATCAGTGCCTGCGCAACAGGCGGAAGCAACTGATCAAACGACCCGCTGCGCAGGTTGGGCAAACAGCTTTCTGATTCCAGGATAAAAAAAGTCCCGGAACGGTTCAGATTTTCCGCAATTGTAAACGACTGACCATCAGGATCGAAAGCAAGGCCATCAGAACCATGCAGACGATGACATTCACCATGCTGAAACGCATTTTCAGGAACATGAAGGTGTTAACCAGATTGACCAGAGTCAGTACAGAGCCGGCCAAGGTGATTGGTATGCCGTAAAAGCAGTCTTGATCCTCCTGCAGATTGAAGCGGGCCAGGCGAATAGCCCCGGCGATCGGAAAGGCTAAAGCCAAAAGATAACCGATCAGCCAGCCGGCAGGAAAAAACAGTGAAGCATGGGAAAAGTGCAGTTTCCAGGCGATGACGGCAGGCGCCACGCCGAAAGAGATCAGGTCGCATAAAGAATCAAGCTGCTTGCCCAGATCGCTCGTTGCATCAAGCTTTCGTGCCAGTTTGCCATCGAAACGGTCAAAAACCGCTGCTGCCATAACAAAGAGGCAACTGAAATAAATCAGGCTTATGTCATCACCCGGTTTGTTCAGAGAAATTTTATCCGTTGAGGAAGTGACCAGAATGGCCAGCACACCAAAAGACAAATTGGCCAGTGTCAGCAGATTGGGCAGATTTTTTCTAATCATAGGCATTTCCTCAATCTCATGGTTCTGTCACAACCGGACCGGATGAAACGCTTTCAGGGAAGGCTGCCATCACGGTCTGACCGGCCCGGACTTTATCACCCACCTGGACTTTAATCTGCACATCGGCCGGGCAGATCAGTTCGGTGCATGAGCCAAAACGGATCATGCCGAACCTTGCACGCTGCCGAACCGTGTCACCGGGTGTTACATCACAAACAATGCGCCGGGCGATAAAACCGGTGATCTGATTGACCAGAACTTTCCTGTTGCCGGCATCAATCCCGATGGTGTTGCGTTCGTTCAGCTCAGAGGCATGGCTCTTGAAAGCCGGAAGGTATTTGCCAGGCCTGTAGCGCCGGGTGTAAACTTTGCCGGAGATGGGCGCCCGGTTGATATGGACATTGAACAAGGACAGGAAAATGGTGATGCAGACAGCTGGCCCGTCAAGGTCTTCAACATGGTCCAGCCGCGTTACCGACATCACTCTTCCATCAGCCGGGCTCAGCAGTTCATGAGGCGATTCAGGCCCGTTCCTGGCAGGGTTGCGAAAGAAGAAACAAAAGAAAATAAAAGGAATCAAGCCAAAAACAGCCAGCCAGGGTTTTATCATGAGCAGGATGATGCTGATCACCAGGGCTAGAGATATAAACGGCCAGCCTTCCGGGGCAACCGGGTATTGCTTCAAGATAGACCAGCCTCACTTTCAATCGGTTTATATTGCCGCCAGTTTATCACATCTGCCAGAAGATGGCAAAAGGAATGGGGCGTTCCGGCGAACGTTGCCAACGATGGCGGGCAACGTCACAAATTTGTTACAACACCATCAAAATCCTTTGCATTACGTTCTTTTTGCAAACAAGACAAAAGGGTATAAAATAAGTACAGATGATTAATGTCAAGGCAACACATACCTGTGACCGGTGTCTTTGAATACGCCGGAAGCGGGATTGCCGGTGAAACGGGGGATAAAAATGATTGATCAATATAATGAAAAAGACAACCAGCAGATAAACAGGCCAAACCCGCAGGAAACCTCCTCCTATGTCTATCCTGACGCAGGCTATGGCAGCCCTGCAAGTGCCGGCCCGCCGCATGGACCGCGCCGCTCAACCCGTGCGCTTGGCATTGTAGCGCTTGTTATGGCTGTCGTCGTACTCTGCTCTGCCTTAACAGGCACAGCAGTATACCTGCTGATGAAAGGTAACACGTTGCCTGCTGAATCAACCACGCAGACAACCGTGCCGCAGACCTTGAGCCCGATACCAGATGTAACAGAACCTGCGACAGTTCCTGAGCCGTCAGCCGGAGGGCGCGGTCTGACCAACCCGCACTTTAGCCTGGCAGAGGCAGCCAGCCGCCATGAAGATGGCAGGCAGACGCTTACCGTCATGGAAATCGCAGCGCGCGGCAAGCCTGCGGTGGTTGCCATTACAACAGAGACAACAGCCCGCGACATGTTCGGACAGGTGTACAGGCCAACAGCCGCCGGTTCAGGGTTTATTATCACTCAGGACGGCTATATTGTGACCAACAACCATGTTATCGAAGGCGCGGAGACGATCACAGTCGTCCTGGATAACGATGATCTTTACTCAGCTGTGCTGGTCGGGACAGATCCCAGCAATGACGTCGCTGTCATAAAAATTGAGGCGAAAAACCTGCCAACGGTCATATTAGGCGACTCAGGTGATCTGCAGGTCGGTGAACTGGCCGTCGCGATTGGTAATCCACTTGGTGAGTTGAGCGGTACGGTGACAGCCGGCATGAANNATCTGCTGCAGACTGATGCCGCCATCAATTCAGGCAATTCAGGCGGTGCGCTTTTTAATTCATATGGAGAAGTGATTGGCATCAATACCGCCAAAAACACCGGCACGGGTGTGGAAGGGCTCGGCTTTGCTATCCCGATCGATCATGCTGAGCCGATCGTGGAAAGCATCATTCAGCATGGTTATGTGCGCGGCCGGCCGAAAATCGGCATCATGGCCCGCAACATCAGCGCTCAGATGGCTGAATATTACAAGTTGACTGAAGGCATCTATGTTATTGAGATTGATGCGGGCAGCGCGGCAGCTAAAGCAGGAATCCAGGTACAGGATATCATCATCGCGGCAAATGGCGAAGAGGTGCTGACGATTGAAGCCCTGAACGCAGTGAAAAACACCATGAAGCCGGGTGATACCATGGCTCTGACGATTGTGCGAAATGGTGAGGAAATTAAGGTAAACCTTGTTCTGGAAGAAGAGGTTCCGATCACCTATACGCCAACACAGTATGAAAACCCTGGTTCCACTGAATATCCCAGAATCTGACGGGCACGCAAATATCCTTGTATATCAGGCCGCCCGGCTATGTGTGAGCGCCCGGGCGGCTTTCCTTGTTCACGATGAAGGTTCATGGTAAAATAAGGGCCAGTTAAAAAAAGAAATATCCGGATTTTTCTGCAAATCGGAGAAGTCCGAGTTTTTACTTTTCGGAGGTTTTCGTGAAAGGAAGACATTGGCTGCGCCGTGATGTCCTTCTGCCTGTGGTTTATCTGGCTGTGTTCGGCCTTGTGCTTTACGTGCTGTATAACCGGCTGGATGTGCTGACGCTGGCGGAGACATCCAGGTTCATCCGGTGGCTGGTGCGCGCTATTGTCTTGATCTATATCCTGCTGTGCCTGATCACCGT
>LFRM01369351.1_pt1 | contig 17349 bp, 16 predicted proteins | sample 618341 | NCBI WGS metagenome assembly LFRM01 (sample SAMN03654438, study PRJNA283298) | anaerobic digester metagenome | isolation source: pool of bioreactors CSTR01a, CSTR02a, and CSTR03a thermophilic anaerobic... | place: Denmark: Kgs. Lyngby | collected 2014-05-21 | reverse complement strand
ATTCCTATTACTGGTTTTGCGCATTCAATGCAAAGTGCTGCTTTAGAATATAAAAAGGAAGGTCTCGTAACTGGTATTGGTGCAAATATGTTTAAACTATCAGGTACTGTTATTATTTATGGGATCATCAGCGCATATATAGTTGGACTGTTGCGCTTAATATTTTTTGGAGGTTAAATATGACTTTTACTTATAACAATGTATATATTAATGAAACTGGTTTAATTGCTGGACCTTATGAAAAGAAAGGGCCACTAGGTGGAACATTTGATAAGGTATATGATGATTTATATTTTGGAGAAAAAACATGGGAACAAGCAGAAGTAAAATTAATTGAAGAAAGTGTTGAACTCCTATTAGGAAAACTAAAAAAAACTAAAAAAGATATTAATGTTCATATATCTGGAGAGTTATTGAATCAAATTGTTGCTACAAATTATGCATCAGCTAAAATAGGAATACCACTACTCGGTGTTTATAGTGCCTGCGCTACTAGTGTAGAGTCTCTTATTATCGGTTCAAATATGATTGAAGCTGGTCAAATAAAAAATTGTATTTGTAGTACATCTTCTCATAATAATGGTGCTGAAAAACAGTTTCGCTATCCAACAGAATATGGTGGACCGAAACCTAAAACAGCAACATTTACATCTACAGGGGGAGCTTGTGCTTATTTAAGTACTAGTAAAAAAGGAATAAAAGTAGAAAGTAGTACCATTGGAACAGTTAGTGAATTAGGAAACAAAGACCCTTATCATATGGGGGCAATAATGGCGCCTTCAGCCGGGGACGTTATTAATAAACATTTAACTGATATGAAACGTACTGTTGATTATTATGATTTAATTTTAACTGGAGATTTAGGAAAATATGGTTCAAAAATATTAATTGATTATATGAAAACTAATTATGGTGTTAATTTGAAAAACCATAAAGATTCAGGAATGATGCTTTATGATTTAGATAACCAACCAGTTTATGCCGGTGGGAGTGGAACTGCTTGTGCACCACTTGTTACATATGGTCATATTTTTAAACTAATGAAAAAGAAGGAAATCAAAAAAGTGTTATTAGTAGCAACTGGTGCTTTATTGTCAACAACAATGACTTTACAAAAACTTGGCATTCCCTCAATATCTCATGCCATTAGTTTGGAGGTTATATAATGTTTTATATTAATTCATTTCTATTTTGCGGTTTCGTTTGTTTAATAGCCCAAATAATTTTAGATAACACTAAATTAACACCAGGTCATGTAACAACAATTTTTGTTGTTCTTGGAACCTTCCTTGATTTGTTTAATATTTATGACAAAATAATTTTATGGGCTGGTGGCGGAGCTTTAGTACCAATTACCAGTTTTGGACATTTACTAATTCATGGAGCTTTAGCCAAAGCCACCAATCAAGGGCCGATGGGACTTGTTATGGGAATGTTTGATCTTATATCCGCAGGTGTTGTCTTTGCCGTTTTCTTCTCATTTGTGTTTGCACTTATTTTCAATCCCAAGGATTAAATAATTTTATGTTTCTTTTATTTAGATCAAATTATTTGATCTTTTTTAATTTTCAATAATAAGTAAATCTTAAAATACTTTTAATTTTAGTAGTTGTGTAGTATACTGTATATAGTAGAAATGAGGGTTCAAATGAAAAAAAATGTAATAATTGATGGCAATGAAGCATGTGCCAATAATGCATATATGTTTACAGAGGTGGCCGGTATATATCCAATAACTCCATCTAGTCCAATGGCAGAACAAATGGATTCTTGGAGTAATAAAGGGCGCCAAAACCTCTTTAACGATACCGTTAAGGTTGTTGAGATGCAAAGTGAAGCAGGAGCAGCGGGACTTGTCCACGGCTCACTTCAAACAGGGTTATTAACAACAACTTTTACATCTAGTCAAGGGTTATTGTTAATGATACCGAATATTTATAAAATGGTAGGTGAAATGCTTCCAGGCGTAATACATGTAGCAGCTAGATCAATTTCAACTCATGCTCTTAGTATTTTTGGTGACCATCAAGATATTTATGCAGCACGTCAAACAGGTATTACAATGTTAGCGTCTTCATCTGTTCAAGATGCAGCATATTTATCAGCTTTAGCACATTTAGTTGCAATTAAATCATCGTTACCATTTATGCATTTTTTTGATGGCTTTAGAACAAGTCATGAGCTTCAAAAAATTGATATTTTAGATATCGAAGATTATCGCAACTTAGTTGACTATGAAGCACTTACTAAGTTTCGTAAAAATGCACTTCATCCTAATAAAGCAATAACTAGAGGAACTGCCCAAAATGATGACATTTACTTTCAAGCAACCGAAGTTAGAAATAAATTTCACAATGAAGTTCCTGATATTGTTAATGATTATATGAAAAAAATTAATAAAATAGCAGGTACTAATTATTTACCATTTAATTATTATGGTAGTGATAATGCTGAAAATATTATTTTAGCAATGGGCTCTGTTAATGAAACTATTAAAGAAACAATTGATTATTTAAATAAAAATAATTATAATGTTGGACTAATAGAAGTTCACTTATATCGTCCTTTTAGTAAAAAATATTTACTTGATGTTCTTCCAAAAACAGTAAAAAGAATTGCTGTACTAGATAGAACAAAAGAACCTGGTAGTTTAGGAGAACCATTATATTTAGATATCGTTGCAGCCTTAGATGGAAAAGATCTTCAAATTGTTGGTGGTCGTTATGGGTTATCTAGTAAAAACACAACACCTCGCCAAATAAAAGCTGTTTATGATATGTTAGCAACTGAACTTAAAAATAATTTCACAATTGGAATAACTGATGATTTAACTAATTTAAGTTTAGAAGTAGATCCAGATTTTAAAATAACTAATGCTTCTGAGTTTGCCATTTATGCCTATGGTAGTGATGGAATGGTTACAGCATCAAAATCAATTATTAAACTTGTTGGTGATAATACTGACAATTATGTTCAAGGATATTTCCAATATGATTCTAAAAAATCTGGAGGAGTTACTCTTGGTCATTTACGTTTTTGTGAAAAACCAATTCGTTCAACTTACTATACAGAAAATCCTAAGTTAGTAGTTGTTACAAAAGACAGCTATTTAGATGATTTTAAAGTTATTCATAATATTGCCGAAGATGGTATATTTGTTTTAACAACATCAAAATCAATTGATGAAGTCCAAGGATTATTAACTTTAGAAATGAAAAAGATATTAACTGAAAGAAATGTTAAATTTTATATTATTAATGCTTATGAACTAGCTCGTAAATCAGGCCTTCAAAATCGTATTAGTACAATTATGGAAGCAGCAATTATAAAAGTAACTGGTATTATTGACTATGATGTAGCAATTAAACAAATGAAAGATATGGTTGTTGAACTTTTCTCTAAAAAAGGTGATCAAGTAGTAGAAGCAAACTTTAGTGCTATTGATAATGTTTTAGAATATTTAAAAGAAGTACCAATCAACTTTGATAATAATCGTAAAAAGCTAAATAATATATTTGATGGTGTTTTTGAAACGATGTCAAGACGTGAAGGGGATACACTACCAACTTCTGCCTTTCTTGAATATCCCGATGGAACATTTAATGGTGGAACAACAAAATTGGAAAAACGTGCAATTAGTGATATCGTTCCTAGTTGGATAAGTGGTAACTGTATTCAGTGTACCCAATGTTCATTTGTCTGTCCTCATGCAGTTATCCGTCCATTTCATTTAAGCGAAGAAGAATATCAAAATGCCCCTGATTATGTTAAAGCAAGATGTATTAAACCAATTGAAAAGAAACTAGAAGACTATTATTATATTATTAGTGTTTCAGTAAAAGACTGTACTGGATGTCAATTATGTATTAATATTTGTCCTGGTAAAGGTGGTCAAAAAGCTTTAGTACCTAAAGATTTAACAGGTGAAATTAGAAATAAAGAACAAGATATTGCTGATTATTTATTTAATAATATTAGTGAGAAAAATATACTTCCAACAACCACTATAAAAGGTACCCAACTAAAAGAACCAAAATTTAGTTTCCACGGTGCTTGTGCTGGTTGTGGTGAAACAGCATATATTAAATTGTTAACTCAATTATTTGGTGAACAAATGGTTATTGCAAACGCAACAGGTTGTTCATCAATTTACGGTGCAAGTGCGCCGAGTATGCCATATGAAGTTCCATGGGCTAGTTCATTATTTGAAGATAATGCTGAATATGGTTATGGAATGTTAGTAGCAAGTGATGTAATGCGAAATCGTGTTAGAAAAATAATGGAAGATAACCTAGATAATAGTAATCAAGAATTATTTCAAAAATGGTTAGATGATCCAGCTGATTTTAACGTTACTAAAGAAGTATATGAAAATATAGATTATGCTAAGGCTCCAAAAGAATTAACTGAACTTAAAGATTATATTAAGAGTCGTACCATTTGGACAATTGGTGGTGATGGCTGGGCTTATGATATTGGATTTGGTGGAATTGATCATGTACTTGCCAGCAATGATAATGTTAATATTTTAGTCCTTGATTCACAAGTTTATTCAAACACTGGTGGTCAATCTTCAAAATCTAGTCCACGAGGAAGTGTCGCACCTTTTACCGCAAGTGGTAAACAAGTAGCGCGTAAAGATTTAGCAAGAATTGCTTTATCTTATCCTCATGTATATGTTGCACAAGTTAGCTTAGCTGCTAATCCAATGCAATTAATAAAGGTATTTAATGAAGCTGCAGCTCATAACGGTCCATCTATTGTAATTGCCTATACACCTTGTATAGCGCACGGAATAAAGGGTGGTTTATCTAATAGTTTAGAAAATGAAAAAGATGCTACAAAGTCAGGGTATTTCCCAATATTCAAGTATAATCCAGCAACAGAAGAATTTTCTTTGGATAGTAAAAATGTTGACTTTGATTTATATGAAGATTTCCTAAATACTCAAACTCGTTATACGATGCTTAAAAAAATAAATCCAACTCAAGCAGAAGAGTTATTAATTGAACAAAAAAATGATTCAATTAAAAAATACAATTATTATAAAAAATTCGCTGAAAAAGAAAAAACTATTGAATAATAGTTTTTTTGTTTAATTTTGTCATATTGGGTTAAAATAAAAATGTTGGAGGCTCATATGATAAACAAAATAATCACTTTAATTATGCTTTTTGTAGCCATAAATATTCTTGTATCTTTTCGTGAAAAAGAATCTGTTCAAACAGTATTTGAAGAAACTGAAATGGTTTATGATAATGAACATAATATTTACAATTTAGATGTTAAAAATATTCATGTAACAACTAAAAATTTAAGTGAATATTTTAATAATACAACTATTAAAGTGTTAGGTATATATCCACATTTTAATTATATATATGAAAAAAAGTTATTTAACAAAAATAATTATTATGCATTTAAAAAATATACCATAAATCAAAATGTTATTGATTTTGAAAAAAGCTTTAAAGCTATACTTAAAAATCATGGACTAAATGGGGAAGTTGATAAAATAAATATAAATGGTATTAAAATAAACAAGATAAAAATATATGGATCAAATATAGAAGTTAACAAATTACTAAAGAAATATTCGCAAATAAAAATATAACAGTATATATATTAATGTAAATTTTCATTATTAAATCAAAAAAACGAACGGAAACATTGTCAAATGTTTTTATTAATAGTATAATGTTTGTAGGTGATTTTCATGTTATATATTTGGTTAGCAATTGTCATTTTATTAATAATAGTAGAATTAATGACTATTCATTTAACAACTATTTGGTTTGTTGCTAGTGCAATAGTATCGTTAATTTTAACTTTTTTTGTTGATAATTTTGCAATTCAGTTTACAGTTTTTATTGTACTTGGCGTAATATTGTTAATAACTACAAGACCAACATTAATAAAGTTATTAGCAAAGTATCACCACAAGAAAGATGTTAATCATTTACTTGGAATGCGCGGACAAGTCATTTCAACAATTTCACCAAATCAACTTGGAGAAGTGAAAATTGATGGTAAAATTTGGATTGCTGAAGCTGATACTGAAATTTCACTCGACAAATATGTCACAGCAGTTGAAATAAAAGAAAATAAAATAAAAGTTGAAATAGATATCTAAAAATTTAACCAATAGGTTGATTTTTTTATTAGATTCTTTACATTTTAAAAATAAAATAATAGTTAATTCTTTACTAAATAAGCAAAAAAAGATATAATAAGCGTATGGTGATATTATGAAAATTAGAGACATTAATATTAATTACATCACTTATGGAAAAAAAACAGGGGAACCAATTGTTTTTTTACATGGATGGGGTCAAAATATTGAAATGATGAAGCCCTTAGCTAATTATTTTAGTGATGAATATAAAATTATTATTATTGATTTACCAGGTTATGGTGAAAGTGATGAACCATTATATCCTTGGTCAGTATTTGATTATCAAGAAGCTATTAATGAGTTGCTAGAGAAGCTTAATATTAAGTGTCCAACTTTAGTTGGTCATTCCTTCGGTGGTAAAATCAGTTTATTATATGCAAGTAATTATAATGTTAATAAACTCATTGTTTTAGGAAGTCCATTTAAAGGTAGTGCACATAAAGTATCTATGAAAACTAAATTTTTAAAACAACTAAAAAAAATACCAGTACTAAATAAGTTTGAAGATTTTGCTAAAAAAAGAATTGGATCAACCGATTATCGAAATGCTAGTAAGGTTATGAGACAAGTTTTAGTAAATACAGTTAACTTAGATATTAGTGATAATATTAAGTCTATAAAATGCCCGACATTAATTGTTTGGGGGGACTTAGATGAAGCTGTTCCTGTTGAACATGCAAGAGAACTAGAAAAGTTAATTCCAGATGCTGGATTGGTAGTTTTAGAAGGTGCAACACATTATGCTTATTTAGAAAGAGTTGCGCAAGTTGCTAATATGATTAAAAGTTTGTTAGGGGGAAATAACAAATGAAACCAGAAATATTTTTTATATCTTTAATACCAATTATTTTTTATGTCTTTATAAGAACTAAAAAATCATTACATATGCTACAACAAAATTGGTATAATGATGGCAATCGTTATTTAAAATGGGTTTTTAAGAATCCCGAAAGATCATTTAACGTAACTGAATTATCAGTTTGGTTTATTGTTTTAGGGAGTACTTATTTAGATACAAACATCGCAATGATAAATTATTCTTTATCATATTTAATTATTGTGGCTGTATATTTTGCTGAAATTAAGCGTGAACAATCAAAAAAACCTTTAGTTGTAACTAAAAGAATAAGAAGATTAATTGTAACAATATTTATTTTATATTTATTACCGTTTATTATTTATTATTTTCTTTTTCATAAAACAAATATTTCTATAATTTATTTTCAAGCAATTATATTTATTGTCATATTTATTAATTTTTTAGTCGTTTGGATAGCTAACATTTTAAATAAGCCAATCGAAAAGTTTATTTTTTACCACTACAAACGTAAAGCTATAAAAAGATTAAAAGAAATGAAAAGTATGAAAGTTATTGGTGTTACTGGAAGTTATGGTAAAACTAGTAGTAAAAATATTTTAAATGATATTTTAAACGTTAAATTTAATTCATTTGCAACTCCACAAAATTTTAATACAACATATGGCTTAATTAATTCAGTTAATAATTATTTAGATAAATTTAGTGATATTTTTATTGCTGAAATGGGTGCATTTAAACAAGGTGAAATTAAAGAAATTTGTGATTTAATGAATCCGACATATGGTATTTTAACTTCTATTGGAGTTGCTCATTTAGAGTCATTTGGTAGTCAAGAAAACATTCAAAAAGGAAAATTCGAACTAATTGAATCATTACCAAGTGAGGGAATTGGTGTTCTTAATCGTGATGATCAACATCAAGTTAATTATGAACTAAAAAATGATTGTAAAATACTATGGATAGGAATTGACAATAAAGATGTTGATGTTAGAGCTGATAATATTAAGCTGTCACACGTCGGCACTACTTTTGTNNACTTTTGATGTTTATTTCAAAAACGAAAAAAAGCCTTATAAATTTGAAACAAAATTACTAGGAAAAGTTAATATATATAATATATTGGCGTCTATTGCTCTAGGTAAAGAACTTGGACTTTCAGTTGAACAATTACAAATAGGGGTAAAATCAGTTAATTTGATTCCTCATCGTTTAGAACTAAAAAAATATGGGAACATTAATATTATTGATGATGCCTATAATTCAAATCCAGTAGGTTCTAAAATGGCACTTGAAGTATTATCGATGATGCCTGGTAAAAAAATTGTTGTTACACCGGGAATGATTGATCTTGGGGTAGAGCAGTACAATTTAAATAAGCAATTTGGAAGTTATATAGCTGATGTTGCAGATGAGGTAATATTAGTTGGTGCAGAACAAACAAAACCAATCCATGACGGATTAATTGAAAAAGAGTATAATGAAAAACACATACATATTTTAAATGATGTAAAAGAAGCTTTTGTATTATTTCAAGAACTTCAAGAAAAAGAAACTTATGTTTTATTAGAAAACGATTTACCTGATATATTTAACGAATAGGAGTGAAAGTATGAAAATTAAAGTAGGAGTTATTTTTGGTGGTGAAACAGTTGAACATGAAATAAGTATTATATCAGCTGTTCAAGCAATGGAACATATTGATACAGAAAAATATGAAATAATACCAATTTATATTAGCAAAGATAGAACTTGGTATTCTGGAAAAATGTTGATGGATATTGATGTTTATAAAGATTTTGATTCTTTAAAAAGATATTCAAAAAAAGTTGCAATGTATAAAAAGGATGGGGCTTTTGTTCTACAAACAGTTGGATTCTTTAAAAGAACAATAACAGAACTTGATATTATGTTCCCGATTATGCATGGTAATAATACCGAAGATGGATCAATTCAAGGATATTTAGAAACAATTGGAATTCCGTATGTTGGAAGTAAAGTTTTAGGTTCAGCAATCGGACAAGATAAAGTAGTCATGAAACAAATTATGAATTCAGTAAATATTCCAGTTGTACCTTATACTTGGTTTTATGATATTAAATACTTAGAAGATAAAGAAAAAATATTAAATGAAATTAAAAAAATTGGTTATCCAGTAATCGTTAAACCAGCAACACTTGGTAGTAGTGTTGGTATAACAGTTGTTAAAGATGAAGATAAAATTGAGCAAGCAATTAATGAAGCCACTAAATATGATGTTAAAATTATTGTTGAAAAAATAATTGAAAGTTTAGTTGAAGTTAATTGTAGTGTACTTGGTAATTATGATTATCAAGAACTAAGTGTTATTGAAGAAGTAATTAGTACAGAAGAATTTTTAACTTATACTGATAAATACGTTGGTAAAAGTAAAGGAAAAACAAACAAAGGAATGGCAGCAACAAATCGTATAATACCAGCTAGAATTAATGAAAAACTGTATAATGAAGTACAAACCCTAGCTAAAGAAACATTTAACGTAATGAATTTAAGTGGAGTAGCTAGAATTGATTTTTTAATAGATAGTAAAAAAGGTAAAGTTTATGTTAATGAACCAAACACAATTCCAGGATCATTATCATTCTATTTATGGGAAAAAACAGATAAAACATATACTAAATTATTAGACGAAATGATATCAATAGCTATTAAAGACTTTAAAATTAAAAACAAAAAAACTTATTCATTTGATACAAATATCTTAAGTAACTTTAGTGGTGTAAAAGGTATGAAAGGTTTAAAAGGAATAAAGAGATAATTTTAACGAAAGAGAATGTGAATAGTCAAAAACTATATACGTTTTTTTATAAAAAGTGTACACCTAAATTAATCTTTAAAAATATATATATATCATTTTATTAAAAATGTGATAAAATGTAATTGAAAGTAAATAAGGAGTGAAGTAATATGAATAAAAAAGGGTTTACATTAATTGAATTGCTAGCTGTAATAGCAATAATAGCCGTTATAATGCTAATAGTAACACCAATAGTTTTAAAAACAATACAAGATTCTAGAAAGGGAGCATTTATAAATTCAGCTTATGGGATAATCAAATCAGCTGAATATGAATTTTCTCAAAATGCAGTAAATGGAAAACAAACAGGAATTATAACATATAGTTATAGTGATCTGGGTGAGACATCAACACCAAGTGGTTATGCACTGGAATATAAAGGTGACAAGCCCAAAAATGGAAAAGTTGTTGTTAATGAAATTGGACTAATAGCTGTAGCAATCCACGATGGAACTTACTGTATAGAAAAAGGTTATAACGATACTAAAGTAGTATTGACTGAAAAATTATTAGTTAATTGTAACATTGAATAACTATAAAGTTTAATTAAAATATCCACCAGTTGGGTATTTTTTTTTTCATTGTAAATACTTATAAATTATTATATAATATAAATGCAAGAGGACGATTAGCTCAGTTGGTTAGAGTGCTACGTTGACATCGTAGAGGTCACAGGTTCGAGTCCTGTATTGTCCACCATTATGAAAGTTAAACTCTGCTAGTAACAGGGTTTTTAAAACAAATAAATTAAGAGGTATAATATGGATGAAAAAATCAAGAAAATAGAGCAAGCAATGAATGATTATATAGTTGGTACAAAAATAGAATATACTCAATTGTATGATAATTTAGAACTTTTTTATTGCTTAAGTTCTATTCTTTCAGCAAATTTATCTAATCATTTTGAAGTGTTAAATGAACCAATTGATTTTTCAAAAATAACTAGATTATCACTAGTTGATAAACTAACTTTAATTGAATCATTTTATAAAGATCATGGGATTGAGTTTAATTTAAATGAACATATAGATGATGGAACAATTGAATTTACATGTTATGATCATCTTAACAATAATAATGATTCAAAAATGAAAAAAAATTATTATTTTAACAAGGGTCAAAACTACTATATCGACTCTAAAAAGTTAGTAGATATATGTAACAATGGATTTGTTACTGATGTATTAATTTCAGTACATGAATTAAGTCATCTTAGAGATCAGCCCAAAACCAGTCGACATGAAATGAGCCATTTATTAACAGAGTCATTAGCCTATGCTGAAGAATTAATATGCGCTGATTATTTAAAGGAATTAGGATACCAAGATGATGTTGTGCTATTAACTAAAGAAATATTTTCAAGTTTTTATAAAATTTCAAGATCAGCTGGTGCTGAATTTAAAATGTTTTATCTTTTTAAAGAACTAGGTAGTATTTCTAAAGATAATTATGAGCTTCTTTTTTCTAATAATGATGAATATGAAAACATTATAAAGTATATGTATTTAATTAGTGATAAAAAGAATTTTAATCCTTATTACTATAGTTGGTATATAATGGGAGCCCTTTTAGGAACTCATATGTACTGTGAATATAAAAAGGATCCTTCATTTATGAAAAACATTAGTCTATTACATGATGAAATTAATAACTTTGATATTGAAAAATGTTTTGAACTGATGAACTTAACTGATTTAGGACCCAAAGATATGCAACAGCTAGAAAATTCATTAAACTTAGTAATAAGTGAATTAACAGCAAAAGAAAATAATAAATCTTATCAAAAGTCATTAATATTAAAAAATGTGTAGTTGAAATAACAATTATTGTGTTTGATTTTCTTGATAAGATAATGATATTATTATATAATTAGTAGGACAGATGTAATTATGAATCCAAATATAAGTAGTATCTAGTGGATAAGTAATTACAAATAAAATATGATTTAAAGAATAAATTAGGGGTAATGAAAATTAAAGGGAGGATTTTTATTATGACAAAATGGGACAAAGAATATTTAAAATTATGTAAAAAAATATTAGAAGAAGGGGTGGAGGTTGAAAATAGAACTGGAACAAATTCTATAAAACTTGATGGTCATTATTTAGAATTTGATCTAGGAGAAGAATTTCCATTTTTAACTACCAAACAGTTGTATTATAAAAGTGCCATTTTAGAAATGTTATGGATTTACCAAGCTCAATCGAACGACGTTAGATGGCTTAAAGAAAGAAATGTTAAAATTTGGGATGAATGGGAAATTGGTGAAAATGGTAAATGGCGTGCTTCACAAATGGTACCAGATGGAAAAGATGGATTAATCAAGAAAGAAATAGTTAAAGATTTTGGTATAGATAAGGCTCATACCATTGGTACAGCGTATGGTTTTATAGCTGATAGATATAAAATAATGGATAGTTTAATAAATACAATTAGAACTAATCCAACTGATCGCAGGATGGTTAAAAGTTTATGGCAAGATGAATTTATGCCAACAGCTGTTTTACCTTCATGTGTTTGGTCAACAGAATGGAATGTTTTAAATGGAAAAATTAATTTTTGGGTACACCAAAGATCATGTGATGTTCCACTAGGGCTACCATTTAATATTACTCAATATGCAACTTTAGGAAATATGGTTGCGCATGTTACAGGTTATAAACCTGGAGTAATGAGATGGAGCTTAAATGATCCCCATATTTATGTTAATCAAGTTGAAGGAATAAAAGAACAAATTAAAAGAGGGGAAGAACTAGAAGACTTACCAGCTCCAAAATTATGGTTAAATCCTGATGTAAAGGAATTTGAAGATTTTGATAATTCTCGTGAATTAAAAGATATAAAAGTATTAGAATATAAACATCATGGACCAATCAAATTTAAAATTTCGCAATAAATAATTTAAGTTTAATTGCAATAATTGTCAAAAAAAAGAAATTAAGAACAAATCGTAATAGATTTGTTTTTTTTATGCTATAATTGTTTTAGAAATGAGGTAATGTATGAAATACGAATGGAGGAAAGAAGAAAAGGATATTTATTTACCAAAAGAAAAGCCAACTTTAGTTAACGTTCCAAAAAGTAAATACTTTTGTATTGATGGTAAAGGTAATCCTAATAATGAAGATTTTTCTAAAAGAATAGAAGTTTTATATACATTATCTTACGCAGTAAGAATGATGCCTAGAAATGGATTTACACCAGTTGGTTATTTTGAGTATACTGTTTATCCATTAGAAGGGTTATGGGATTTAACAGAGGAGGGAAGAACCAGTAAAAAGTTAATTAAAGATGAACTTGTATATACTATAATGATTAAACAACCAGACTTTGTAACCGATGAAGTTGTTAATAAAGCAATTGAAATTGCAATTAATAAAAAAGATAATCCATTATTAAAAGAAGTTTATTTCTACGAATTTGAAGATGGTTTATCTGTTCAAATGCTTCATATAGGGAATTATGACAATGAACCTGAAACATTTGAAAAAATGAAGGAATTTATTACTGAGAATAATTTAGAAATAAAACCTTTAGTTCACCGAGAAATATATTTATCAGATGCTAGAAAAGTAGCTAAAGAAAAACTAAAGACTGTTTTAAGATATAAGGTTAAAAAGAAGTAGCATTACAAATAAATTTATTGGAGGAATAATAATGAATAAAGAACTTATGTATATTGGAGATCAAGTAATTGTAACAAATGAAAATGGATCGATAACAAAAAGGAGTAAGACTAATAATCTTGCTGAAATTTTAGAAATTGAAAACAAGTTAGAAGGCTTAGAAGATGATACTTATTACACTAGAGGAAAAGTTTATAATGGACATATTTTAAAAAGAAATGTTAAAAAACTTGCCCTAACGTCTATTGTTTTATTTCCGGCAATTTTCCTAACATCATATTTAATAGGAAATCCAGCGATAACATCTGTTACAGATTGTTTATTAGCAGGTGCTGTTGCTTCGGGTGCATCAGGGGTATTATCAGTTGGATTAAATTTAATGGCTAATAAAGAAATAAAAAATTATCAAGAACTTTTAGAAAAACAAAATATTGAAATAGACAACAATAAACAAAAGTTAAACCAACTAATAATTAGTAATACTAAAGTTAATAACACCAAAAAAGAGATTGGTCATAAATTGGATTTGAAAAACTTAAAAAAATATCGTGCCCGTATAATTGCAGAACATTATTTTCAAGCAAATAAAGAAAAAATAATGAAATTTGTTGAATCAGGTAATTTAAGAAAAAGAACATTTATTGATAGTAATAACAATGAACAAGTTTATAATGAACTTGAAAATATTGCTAAAAGTGAAAAGGATAAAGTAAAAACCTTAAAAAAATAATTTGAAAACATTGCTGTAAAAAGCAATGTTTTTTTTAATAAACATTGACATTATACTAATAAAAGCATATAATCTATTATGTTGACTAGTCAACATAATAGAGGTGCAGTATGAAAAGTGATATTGAAATTGAACAATTTTTAATTTATTTAAGAGGTAGTGTAAAAAAGATGCAAAAAGTATTTAATGAAGAATTAAAAACTTTTGATATTTCAAGTTGTCATTTGGTATATATGATGTTACTAAGACGCCGTAAACTAGGATTAACAATGACTGAATTAAGCAATATGTCGCAAGTAGATAAAGCATTAACATCAAGAGTTATGAAAGAATTAGAACGAAAAGAATATATTTATCGTGACACTGATAATAAACATTTGAGAAATTATAATATATGCTTAACTGACAAAGGATTTGATATAGCTAATTCAATAGATAAAATAATGAATAGAAATAAACAAAAGATTTTAGCTGAATTTTCAGATTCAGAGCAAAAACAAATTTATGAAGTCATAATTATATTGATGAATAAATTTAATATAAAGGAGGAGGAATAAAATGTTAAAATTAAAAGAAATTCAAAAAAGTTATACAACCGGTAGTTTTACTCAAGACGCTTTAAAAGGATTAACGCTAGAATATCGTAAAAATGAATTTGTTGCTGTTTTAGGACCAAGTGGTTCTGGTAAAACAACATTACTTAATATTGTGGGTGGACTTGATCGTTATGATAGTGGAGATTTAATTATCAATGGCAAGTCAACCAAAAATTTTAAAAATGAAGATTGGGATGCATACCGTAATAATTGTATTGGTTTTGTGTTTCAAAATTATAATTTAATTAGTCATATAACTGTTTTAGATAACGTTGAAATGGGTATGACTTTAAGTGGTGTGTCTGCTTCTAAGAGAAGAAAAAAAGCTACAAAGTTATTAAAAAAAGTTGGTTTAGAAGATCATATGCATAAAAAACCAAATCAATTATCAGGTGGCCAAATGCAAAGGGTAGCTATTGCTAGAGCTTTAGCTAATGATCCTGATATTATTTTAGCCGATGAACCAACAGGCGCACTAGATTCAACTACAAGTATTCAGATAATGGATTTGATTAAGGAAATATCAAAAGATAAATTAGTCATTATGGTTACGCATAATTCAAAACTAGCGTATACATATGCTAATAGAATTATTGAATTAGAAGATGGTGAACTAATAGCTGATTCTAATCCAATAAATGAAACTGATGAACAAGTAAAATACAATATTAGAAAAACATCAATGAATTTTTTAACAGCCTTAAAATTATCTTTCAATAATATTATTACTAAAAAGGGAAGAACCTTACTAACCGCCTTTGCATCAAGTATAGGTATTATTGGTATTGCCTTAATATTATCTTTATCAAATGGTTTTGATCAACAAATCAAAAAATTTGAAGCAGAAACTATATCATCATTTCCAATTATTATTAGTCAAAATAGTATGGAAATAGATATGGAAGAAATGAAGAATATGAGTAATGAACAAACTGGGCTAGGTGGCGATAAATTCCCGGATGTAGAAGTTGTTTATCCATATGAATCAATAATGGAAAAATCAGTACACGTTAATAAACTTAATAGTGAGTATGTGGATTATATTAGTAAACTTGATCAGACTTTATTAACTGGAGTGTCATACACAAGAATGATGCCATTAAACTTGTTTAGAAAAGATAATGACACTATAAAACCAATTAACTTTAGAATGTCTAGTTTTCAATCAATACCAAAACAAGTAGATAAAACAAAGTTGAGTTATTTAGAAAAAAACTATGATTTATTATATGGTGAATATCCTAAAAATAAAGAAGATATTGTTTTGATTGTAAATACAGCTAACAAACTAAATAACTTAGCTGTAGATGCACTAGGACTTAATGCAGAAGCAGAAAGTATTAAGTTTGAAGATATTATTGGTAGTGAAATAAAATTGATTACTAATGATAATTACTATATTTCACTAGGTGAGTATTTTACAATTAATAGTGATTTAGAAACTGCTTATAATAATAAGGATAATTTTTCTTTAAAAGTTAGTGGTATAATTCGTCTTAAAGAAGATATCAAATTTGCTGTATTATCTGAAGGAATTGGATATCAAGAAGAATTGATTGAAGAATTATTAGAAGATTCAATGAAATCAAAAGTAGTACTAAAACAAGAAGAAATTGATTATAACGTCTTAACAGGTGAAAAATTTAATTTATCAACAGAAGAAGGAATGGAAGAAAAGACTGGAATATTGAGCATGTTAGGTGGTAATGACATTCCATTTATGATAAATCTTTATCCAGATGATTTTAATGATAAAGAATTAATGATAGATTATTTAGATAAATTTAACGAAAATTTAGAAGAAGAAGATAAAATAATATATACAGATTTATCTTCAACATTCTCATCATTATCAGGAAACATTATGGATGCTATTACAATAGTATTAATTGCTTTCTCTTCAATTGCCCTAGTAGTATCATCAATAATGATAGGTATTATTACTTATATTTCAGTGTTAGAAAGAACTAAAGAAATAGGGATACTAAGATCACTTGGTGCTAGAAAAAAAGATATAGCAAGAGTATTTAATGCAGAAACATTCATAGTAGGACTTACATCAGGAACACTTGGAATAATAATTGCAAGATTACTTGTATTTCCAGCCAACAACATAATAGAGAAACTTACTGATTTACCTAATGTAGCGATATTAAATCCAGTTCATGCATTAGTATTAATATTAATAAGTTTAACACTAACGGTAATTGGAGGATATATACCAGCAATTATTGCATCTAAAAAGGATCCAGTAGAAGCCTTAAGAACTGAATAATAAAACAAATCAAGTAAAGTAAATTTACTTGATTTTATTTTAATTAAATATTATTTATATACAATTATCTTAGGTTAAGTATCTATGATTTACAGTGTTTTGGCGGTATTGGACACTTTTTAGTTCCACTATCTCCCTTAGGACCTTTTTCTCCAGTATCTCCTTTTGGGCCAGGATGGCCTTCAATTCCTTGCCTTCCAGGTGGACCAGGTGGTCCTTGCATACACCCTAAACATAAAGCTATTAAAAAGAATAATAAAACAAATAATTGAATGAAAAACAATAAATATTTTT